>Ga0315553_10001999_pt1 | contig 16575 bp, 15 predicted proteins | sample SalMarSW160140MG_FD_203099 | JGI IMG/M metagenome (GOLD analysis project Ga0315553, IMG submission 203099) | Salt marsh sediment microbial communities from the Plum Island Ecosystem LTER, Massachusetts, United States - Salt Marsh Sediment SW1601-40 ... | reverse complement strand
AGCCCGGACGCGTCGAGGTGGTGGTGCACCCCCAGTCGATCGTCCACTCGCTGGTCGAGTTCCGCGACACGTCGGTGATCGCCCAGCTCGGGCTCCCGGACATGCGCGTGCCGATCGCCGTGGCGCTAGCGCATCCCGATCGGCTGCCCCTCGACCTGCCGCGGCTCGACCTGGCGGCGGTGGGGCGCCTGGATTTCGAGACGCCCGACACGAAGCGCTTCCCGTGTCTCGCGCTCGCCTTCGAGGCCCTGCGCGGCAGCGAGGCGGCGCCGGCCGCCCTGAACGCGGCCAACGAGGTGGCGGTGGAGGCGTTCCTGGAGGGAGGGCTGCCCTTCCCGGCGATCGCCTCGGTGAACACCGCGGTGCTCGAAGAGCTCTCTGCGCGTGCCGACGGCGGCCCGCTGCGCGACCTGGACGACGTGATGGCGGCCGATGCGTGGGCGCGCGCGCGAGCGCGCGAATGGCTGGCCGGCGAAAGGGGCTCCGCGTGACCGTGCTCTCCTACCTGTGGGCCTTCGTGCTCCTGCTCTCGGTGCTCGTGTTCGTCCACGAGCTCGGCCACTTCCTGGTCGCCCGCGCCTGCGGCGTCCGGGTGCTCAAGTTCTCGATCGGCTTCGGACCGCCGATCGGCTTCGGCCGCTACCGGCTGGCGTGGACGCGCGGCGGCACCGAGTACGTGGTGGCCTGGTTCCCGCTCGGCGGCTTCGTGAAGATGCTCGGCGAGAACCCGGAGGAGGTCGGCGACGTCCCGGTCGACGTCCGTCCCGGCGAGTCGCTGCCCGAGAAGAACACGTGGCAGAAGCTGGCGATCGTCTTCGCCGGGCCGGCGGCGAACCTGATCCTCCCGGTGCTGGTCTTCCTGATCACCCTGGCGATCGGATTGCCGCGGCCGGTGAGCGTGGTGGGCGACGTCGAGCCGGGCTCGCCCGCCGCCGAGGCCGGACTCGAGCCGGGCGACCGGATCCTGTCGGTCGACGGCGAGGCGACCGCCTGGTGGGAGGATCTCGAGGACGTTCTGCGCTCGCGCGCCGGCGAGACGGTGACCGTGGCCTACGAGCGCGACGGCACCCCGGGCCAGGTGCGCCTCGCGATCGGCGAGCGGCCCACCATCGACGACTTCGGTCGGGTGACACCGGTGGGCTGGGCCGGCCTGGAGCACCGGCGACCGGCCGCGATGCTCGGGGTCCCCTCGGCCAGCTCGCGGGCGGCTGCTGCCGGCCTGCGCTCGGGAGACGTGGTCGAGTCGGTCGGGGAGCAGGGCGTGGAGGACTGGGGCGCCTTCGAGCGCGCCTACGCGGCGGCAGGTGAGGGCGGCGAGGTGGAGCTCGTCCTGCGCCGCGGCGAGGGCGACGAGGCCGTGCGCAGCCATCTGCGCGTTCCCGCCCTCGGAAGCGTCGCCGCGCTGGGCGTCGTGCAGGCGAACGTGCTGGTGGCGAGCGTCGCGGAGGACTCGGCGGCGCAGCGCGCCGGTCTGCGGGCGGGGGACCTGATCGTCGCCGTGGACGGTGACCCGGTGGGCAGCTTCGGCTCCTTCGCGGAGATCGTCCGGACCAGCGGCGGACGGGCGATCGAGATCCAGTACGCGCGCGACGGCGAGATCCACACCGCGACCGTCAAGCCCGACCTCATCGACTACGACGCCGGCTTCGGCCTGAAGGAGCCGCGCTATCTGGTCGGGATCACCGCCGAGGTGGCGAGCCTCACCGGCTCTCTCGAGATCGATCGCGAGCGCAACCCGCTGGTAGCGGTCCCGCGCGCCGTCGGCATGACCGTCGAAGTCACGCGCACCTTCCTCCAAGGGCTCGTCAAGCTCGTGACCGGCGAAGTCTCCCGCAAGCAGCTGGCGGGTCCGATCGGGATCGCCGAGATCGCCGGCCACGCCTACGAGCGCGGGTGGGAGACGTATCTCTCGATCCTGGTCCTGATCAGCATCAACCTCGGCGTGCTCAATCTGCTGCCGATCCCCGTCCTCGACGGCGGCCAGGCCGTGATCTATGCGGTGGAGGGCGTGCGCCGGGCACCGCTCTCCCTGCGCACGCGCGAGATCGTCCAGCAGGTCGGGCTCACCGTGCTGATGCTGCTGATGGGTCTGGCGTTCTGGAACGACCTGTCGCGGCAGTGGACGCGACTGGTCGACTGGCTGTCCGGGGCTTGAGCGCCGTTCCGCTCCTGCTGGCGGTGGACACCGCCACCGAGCGGGCGAGCTGGGCGCTGGTGCGCGGCGAAGCGCTCCTCGGCGAGCGCGCCGTCGAGCGCGGCCGGCCGACTGCCGAGTCGCTGCTGCCGGCCCTCGACGCTCTGCTGGCCGACCTCGGAGTGGCGCTGGCGGCGGTCGAGGGCTTCGCGGTGTCGATCGGTCCCGGGTCGTTCACCGGGCTGCGCATCGGGGTGGCGACGGTGAAGGGCCTCGCCTTCGGCACCGGCCGTCGTGCGATTGGGGTACCGACGCTGGCGGCCCTGGCGCGGATGGCGCCCGCCGGCGGCCCGGTCGTCGCCCTGCTCGACGCGCGCCGCGGCGAGGTGTACGCCGCGGGCTTCGAGGACGGCAAGGCCGCCGACTGGCTTCCCGAGGGCGTCGTCCCCGTGAGCGGCCTGGAGCGCCGCCTTCCCCCGGGCTGCCGCGTCGTCGGGGACGATGTGGCGTTCGGCGCCTTCGGCGGAGCCGACGCCGTGCTGTTGCCGCCCCCCTATCCCGGGACGCTCGCCGGGCGCGTCGCCGAGATCGCGGCGGCGACCTGGAGCCCCTCCCGGTCCGTGGCGGCGGCGGAGCTCGTTCCCCGCTATCTGCGTCGCGCCGAGGCCGAGGTGAAGCGCACCGGGGAGCGCTTCGAGACGCCCTAGGGGGCGCTGCTATGCTTCCCGACCCACGAGACCCCGCTTCCGGGCACGCAGCGCACGGCAGGATCAGGACACCGATGGCACTCAAGATCTACTACGACAAGGACGCCGACCTCGGCCGGCTGGACGGCAAGACGGTCGCGATCCTCGGCTACGGCAGCCAGGGCCACGCTCACGCCCAGAACCTGAAGGCCTCCGGGGTCGAGGTGGTGGTGGGGCTGCGCAAGGACTCGGCGTCCTGGGGCAAGGCCGAGCGAGCGGGCCTGCGCGTGCTGGGCGTGGCCGAGGCCGCCGCCGAGGCGGACATCGTGATGATGACGCTCCCGGACGAGTCGACGGCGGCGATCTACCGCGAGCACGTCGAGCCGAATCTCCAGCCGGGGAACTACCTCGCCGTCGCCCACGGCTTCAACATCCACTTCGGCGTGATCCACCCGCCCGCGCACGTGAACGTGTTCATGGTGGCGCCCAAGGGACCGGGCCACACGGTGCGCGCGAACTACGAGGAGGGCCGCGGCGTTCCCTCCCTGGTGGCGGTCCATCAGGACCCCTCGGGCGACACGCTCCAGATCGCGCTGGCCTACGCGGCGGGGATCGGCGCCGGCCGCGCCGGGATCATCGAGACGAACTTCCGCGAGGAGACCGAGACCGATCTCTTCGGCGAGCAGGCCGTCCTGTGCGGCGGGCTGGTCGCGCTGATGACCGCCGGCTACGAGACGCTGATCGAGGCCGGCTACGCCCCGGAGATGGCCTACTTCGAGACCATCCACGAGGTGAAGCTGATCGTCGATCTGATCTACGAGGGCGGCATCGCCAACATGCGCTACTCGGTGTCGAACACCGCCGAGTACGGAGACCTCACCCGCGGGCCGCGCGTGGTGGACCAGGGCACCCGGCAGCGCATGCGTGAGATCCTGGCGGAGATCCAGACGGGCGCCTTCGCCCGCGAGTTCATCCTGGAGAACCAATCGGGAGGGCTCCAGTTCGCGGCCCTGCGCCGCCGAGGCGAGTCGCACCCGATGGAGGCGGTGGGTGCACGGCTCCGCGAGCTGATGCCCTGGCTCAAGGAGAAACGGCTGGTCGACCGCACGAAGAACTGATGAGGGACGAGCAACTCGACGCCCAGGCCGCTGCCGGTCGTCGCGGCCGCCGCCGGCGGCGGCGTCGCGGTCAGAATAGGCGCGGGCTCTACCTGCTCCCCCACCTGATCACCACCGCGAATCTCTCCTTCGGCTTCTTCGCGATCGTCCAGTCCTTCGCGGGCCGGCACGATCTCGCGGCCCTGGGAATCGTGCTCGCCGCGGTGGCCGACGGCATCGACGGGCGGGTCGCGCGGCTGGCGGGCTCCTCGAGCCGTTTCGGAGTGGAGTACGACTCGATCGCCGACACGGTGTCCTTCGGCGTCGCCCCGGCGATGCTCGCCTTTGCCGCCGGCAACCTGCACGTGCTCGGCCGCCCGGGCTGGGTGATGGCCTTCACCTTCACGGTGTGCGCCGCCCTGCGCCTCGCCCGCTTCAATGTCTCCCCCGGCCGCTACAAGGGCCGCTTCGAGGGCATGCCTTCTCCCGCGGCCGCGTGCATGGTCGCGGCCACCCAGTGGTTCGTGTCGTTCCTGCGCGAGAACGGCATCGGCGTGAGCGTTCCCGAGTGGGCCGTGGCTTGCGGCGTCGTCGCGCTGGGCCTGTTGATGGTGAGCCCGATCCCGTATCGCAGCGGCAAGGAGCTCGACCTGCGTCACTCCTTCGGGACGCTCGTGCTGGTGGTGATCGCGCTGCTGCTCGTGGTCCAGGAGCCCTCGGTGACGCTGTTCGCGCTCGGCGTGGCCTACGTCTTCTCGGGCCCGGTGGACTGGCTGTGGCGGCGCTACACGGGAGCACACCTGGAGGAGATTCCGCGCGATCCGGTGCTCGAGTCGGAACCGAAGCTGCGAGGATGACGCCATGACGGAGTTCGTACGTATCTTCGACACCACGCTGCGGGACGGCGAACAGTCGCCGGGCTGCAGCATGAACCTCAGCGAGAAGCTCATGATCGCGCGCCAGCTCGAGCGCCTCGGCGTGGACGTGATCGAGGCGGGGTTCCCGATCGCGAGCGAGGGCGACTTCGAGTCGGTGAAGGCGGTGGCGAGCCATGTACGCGGCGCGTCGATCTGCGGTCTGGCGCGCACCGGTGGCGAGGACGTCGAGCGGGCCGCGCGCGCGCTCGAGGGCGCGGCGAAGCCGCGCATCCATACCTTCATCGCCACCAGCGACATCCACCTCGAGCACAAGCTGCGCATGAGCCGCGAGGAGGTGCTCGCCGAGGTCGACCGCGCCGTGCGCCAGGCGCGCGGCCACGTGGACGACGTCGAGTTCTCGGCCGAGGACGCGACGCGCAGCGACTGGGACTACCTGGTCGAGGTGTTCCGCACCGCCGTCGAGGCGGGGGCCGGCACGCTCAACGTGCCCGACACCGTCGGCTACACCCAGCCCGAGGAGTACGCCGCCCTGATCCGACACCTGCGCGAGCGCGTTCCCGGCGCCGAGCGCGTGGTGTTCTCGGTGCACTGCCACAACGATCTGGGGCTGGCGGTCTCGAACAGCCTGGCCGCCGTGCTGGCCGGGGCGCGCCAGGTGGAGTGCACGGTGAACGGGATCGGCGAGCGCGCCGGGAACACCTCCCTCGAGGAGGTGGTGATGGCGATGAAGACGCGCCCGGACGTGTACGCGGGCCTCGACACGCGGATCGCGGCCACCGAGATCTATCCCTCGAGCCGCCTGCTGGCCTCGACGATCGGTGTCCCGGTGCAGCCGAACAAGGCGATCGTGGGCGACAACGCCTTCGCCCACGAGGCCGGCATCCACCAGGACGGCGTGCTCAAGGCCGCGATCACCTACGAGATCATGACACCCCAGTCGATCGGGCGCGCCAGCAACGACCTGGTGCTCGGCAAGCACTCGGGTCGCCACGCCTTCCGCGAGCGTCTCGCAGAGCTGGGCTTCGAGCTCGAGGGCGAGGCGTTCCAGGAGGCCTTCCGCCGCTTCAAGGACCTGGCCGACGCGAAGAAGACGATCTTCAACGAGGACCTCGAGGCGATCGCCGCCGACGCGGTGGTGCAGACCGACGAGCGCTTCGCCGTGAAGGAGGTGTCGGTCCTGTCGGGAACCTTCGCGAAGCCGACCGCGACGGTGGAGCTCTTGATCGACGAGCGACCGAGGAAGGCGACGGCCCTCGGTATCGGGCCAGTGGACGCCGTGTTCAAGGCGATCGCCGAGCTGACGGAGACGAAGAGCGAGCTCGAGCGCTTCCACGTCAACGCGATCACCGGTGGGATGGACGCCCTCGGCGAGGTGTCGGTGACGGTCTCCGAGGACGGTCGGCGCGTGATCGGCAACGGCGCCCACCCCGACATCATCGTCGCGAGCGCGAAGGCGTACGTGCACGCGTTGAACAAGCTCGAGTGGCACAAGCGCAGGCACTCGCTGGCCGAGCCGAAGGGGATCTAGCGTGCACCGCATCCTGATTCTGCCCGGGGACGGCATCGGCCCCGAGGTGACGCGCGAGGCGCGTCGCGTCCTGGAGTCCGCCGCCGACGCGGCCGGGATCCCGCTCTCCTTCGAGGAACGGCCGATCGGCGGCGCGTCGATCGACGCCCACGGGACGCCGCTCGGCGACGAGGCCCTGGAGGTGGCGCGCCGCTCGCGCGCGGTGCTGCTGGGCGCCGTCGGGGGGCCGAAGTGGGACGCGATGCCGGTCGACACGCGGCCCGAGCGCGGCCTGCTGCGCATCCGCAAGGAGCTGGGGCTGTTCGCGAACCTGCGCCCGGCCCACGTGTTTCCCGCCCTGGTCGACGCCTCGACCCTGCGCCGCGAGGTGGTCGAGGGCATCGACCTGCTGGTGGTGCGCGAGCTGACCGGGGGGATCTACTTCGGCGAGCCGCGCGGCCAGGCGATCGTGGACGGGCGCCGCGAGGCCCGCAACACGATGGTGTACGACGAGGTGGAGATCGCGCGCATCGCGCGGGTCGCCTTCGAGGCGGCGCGCCGCCGCCGCCACGAGGTGACCCACGTGCACAAGGCGAACGTGCTCGAGGTCTCGCAGCTGTGGGTGCAGGTGGTCGAGGAGGTGGCGAAGGACTTCCCCGACGTCGAGCTGCGCCACCAGCTCGTGGACTCGATGGCGATGCTGCTCCTGCGCGAGCCCGCCGCCTACGACGTGATCGTCACCGGGAACCTGTTCGGAGACATCCTCTCGGACGAGGCGGCGATGATCACCGGGTCGCTCGGGATGCTGCCCTCGGCGAGCCTGGGCGAGGGCGGGATCGGGCTCTACGAGCCGGTCCACGGCTCGGCGCCCGACATCGCGGGGGAGGACAAGGCGAATCCGTTGGCGGCGATCCTGTCGGCGGCGATGCTGCTCGAGCACTCGCTCGACGCCCCCGAGGCGGCCGCCGCCGTACGGAGCGCCGTGGAGGCGGTGCTCGCCGAGGGCCACCGCACCGCCGACCTGCTCCCGCCCCGCTCCGGGATCACGCCGATCGGCTGCCGCGAGATGGGACGGCGCGTGCTCGAGCGTCTCGGCCGCGCCTGATGGCGACGCGCGGCGCCCGGATCGGCATCGCCGGGGCCACCGGTGCGCTCGGCAGCGAGGTGCTCGGGGTGCTCGACGCCGTCGGCGTGCCGATCGCGCAGCTGGTGGCGGTGGCGGGAGAGAGCTCGCTCGGCTGCGACATCGAGTTCCAGGGCGAGATCGTCCCCGTGTCGGCGGAGCTGCCCGCGCTCCACGGCCTCGACGCGTTCGTGAACTGCGCGCCGCCCGAATCCGCCGCCGACCTGGTGCGCGCGGCGCTGCGCGCCGAGGTGCCGTGCATCGACGCCTCGGGGGCGTTCGCGCTGCGCGAGGAGGTGCCGCTGGTCTGGGCCGCGGGCGGCGGCGCGATCGGCCCCGCGCCGCTGATCGCCTCGCCAGCGGACGCGGCGCTGCTGTGGCTGCCGCTGCTGCGCGCGCTCGGCGAGCTGGCGCCGGCGGAGCGGGTCACCGGCACCGTGCTGGAGGCCGCCTCGGCGGGCGGACGCACCCAGATCGAGGCGCTGTCGGTCCAGTCGCTGGCGCTGTTCAACCAGCAGGAGCTGCCCGAGGACGACGAGCTCGCGCGTCCGCTCGCCTTCGACTGCTACCCGGCCAGCGGGCAGCGCACCGCCGGCCGGCGCACGCGCGAGCAGGTGCTCGAGGCCTCCCTCGCGCGCCTGCTGCCCGAGGCGCCCCGCGTCTCGGCGCGCTGGGTTCGCATCCCCGCCTTCGTCGGGCAGGGCGCCAGCCTGCTCGTGGAGGCGACGCGGCCCCTGGACCCGGAGGCGGCGGCCGAGTGCCTGGCGAAGGCGCCCGGCGTGGAGCTGTGGAGCGGCGCCGAAGAGGGGCCGAATCTGCGCGCCTCGGCCGGCCGCGAGGTGGTGCTCGCGGGCCTTCCCGAGGGCGATCCGGCGCACCCCGGCGCGCTTCGCCTGTGGGTGGTGGCCGACGTCCTGCGGCTCGCCGCGGTGAACGCGGTGGCGCTGCTGGTGAGCGGGCTGGAGGCGCGTCGCGCGCCCGATGCGCGTCCGCATTGAGCGGCGCGCCGCGCACCTTCCGCCTCACCCTCGAGTACGACGGCACGGAGTTCTCGGGCTGGCAGATCCAGCCCGGTGGCAGCCGCACGGTGCAGGGCGTGCTCGAGCACGCGATCGCGCGCGTCAGCGGTGTGCGGGTGCGGGCGGTCGGGTCGGGACGGACCGACGCGGGGGTCCACGCCGAGGGGCAGGTGGCGAGCGTCGCCCTGGCGACGGCTCTGGAGCCGGAGCGCCTTCAGCGCGCGATCAACGGCGTCCTGCCCGAGGACGTGGTCGTGCGGGAGCTGGCGGTCGCCGCCGATGGCTTCGACGCGCGTCGCCACGCCACGGGCAAGCTCTACCGCTACGGGCTGTGGAACGGCCCGGAGCGCGCCCCGCTGCGCCGGCGCCGCGCCCTCGCCCTGGCGCGCCCCCTCGACCTGGAGGCGATGCGCCGGGCCGCCGCCCAGCTGCTCGGCAGCCACGACTTCGCCGCCTTCCAGGGCGCCGGCTCGTCGGTGCAGACGACCGTCCGCACGCTGCGGCGGGTGGAGGTGTCCGGGGAGGCCGGCGGGCCCGTCGAGCTCTGGTTCGAGGGCAACGGCTTCCTGCGCCACATGGTGCGCAACTTGACCGGGACGCTCCTGGAAGTCGGCATGGGCCGCCGCGATCCCGAGGGGATGACCGCGCTACTGGCCACTCGCCACCGATCGCGGGCGGGGCCCACGGCGCCGGCCCACGGTCTCACGCTGGTGAGCGTCTCCCATGCGCAGCGGAAGGGTGCTCCGCCCCGCGATTCCGATGGGATTCCGGGGCCTTCGACTTGACCCGCCCAGGGCGCTCTGGTATCGACTGCGGTTCCCGAATTCCGAGGAGATCCGTCCATGGGGGCACAGGCCCATCGCGCCACCCGCAGTGCGCGCCCCGCCGAGATCGAGCGGCGCTGGTTCGTGGTCGACGCCGAGGACGTGGCCCTCGGTCGGCTCGCGACGCGCCTGGCGACCGTGCTGCGCGGCAAGCACAAGGCGATCTTCACCCCGCACGTCGACACGGGCGACTTCGTGATCGTCGTCAATGCCGAGAAGGTCCGCCTCACCGGGCGCAAGCGCGAGCAGAAGACCTATCACCGCCACACGGGCTACATCGGCCACGTCCGATCGATCACGGCCGACAAGCTGCTCTCGGGCCCCCACGCGGATCGCGTGGTGCGCGACGCCGTGCGCGGCATGCTCCCGAAGAACTCGCTCGGCCGGCAGATGTTCCGCAAGCTCAAGGTCTACGCGGGACCGGAACATCCCCACGCTGCCCAGCAGCCGGAGGTCCTGCACGTTGGCTGAGAGCACCTTCGTCGCGACGGGCAAGCGCAAGACCGCGGTGGCGCGCGTCCGCCTGCGCATCGGAACCGGACAGTTCCTGGTCAACGGCCGGACCCTCGAGGACTACTTCCCGCGCGAGGCGTCGCGGATGGTGATCCACCAGCCCCTCGAGACCGTGAACGGCGTCGGGCGCTACGACATCGTTGCCTCGCTGCACGGCGGCGGCATCGCCGGCCAGGCCGACGCGCTGCGCCACGGCATCACCCGGGCGCTCGAGAAGCTCGATCCGGCCAACCGGCCGGCCCTGAAGAAGCGCGGCTTCCTCACGCGCGACGCGCGCAAGAAGGAACGCAAGAAGTACGGCCAGAAGGGCGCTCGCGCGCGCTTCCAGTTCTCCAAGCGGTAGCCCGCGCGCGCGGACGGTGTTCCCAGCTCACCCCCACCGCCCGCGCGGTGTCCTCGGGGGTGGGCTCCACTCGTGCGCGGAGGCACCCATGAAGGTCGCCGTCGTCGGGGCCAGCGGCTACACGGGCCTCGAGCTGCTGCGGATCCTGCTGCGCCACCCGGAGTTCGAGGTGGCCGCGGTCACCTCCGAGCAGCGGGCGGGGCGCTCGGTGGGCGAGGTGTTTCCGGCGCTGCGCGGGCGGCTGGATCTCGTCTTCGAGGCGGTCGATCCCGCGGCGCTGGCGGGGCGCGTCGAGCTCGCCTTCACCGCGCTGCCCCACGCGGCCTCGGCGCGGGCCGTGACGGCTCTGCGCGAGGCCGGCGTCCGCGTGGTTGACCTGTCGGCCGACTTCCGCCTCCACTCCCGGGACACCTACGAGACCTGGTACGGCCCCCATGCCGCCCCGGAGCGCCTCGGGGAGGCGGTCTACGGGCTGCCCGAGCTGCACCGGGAGGCGCTGCGCGGCGCGAGCCTGATCGCGGCTCCGGGCTGCTACCCCACCTCGGCGCTGCTGCCGCTGGCGCCGCTGCTGCGCGCCGGGCTCGTCGAGACCCGCGGCATCCACGTCGACTCGAAGTCGGGCGTGTCCGGCGCCGGGCGCACGCTGGCGGATGGCTATCTGTTCGCCGAGCTCGACGGAAACTGCCACGCCTACAAGCCGGGCTACGCCCACCGCCACGCGCCCGAGATCGAGCAGGAGGCCAGCGAGGTGGCCGGCAGCGAGGTGCGCGTCACCTTCGTGCCCCACCTGCTGCCTACGACGCGCGGAATCGCCACCAGCGTGTACGTGCGGCCCCGGACGGGCGACGTGGAGGCCGCGCGCCGCGCGCTGGCCTCGGCGTACGCCGGGGAGCCCTTCGTGCGCGTGCTGCCCGAGGGCGAGACGCCGACGCTCCAGGCCGTGCGCGGCAGCAACTTCTGTGACGTCGCCCTGTTCGCCGATGCGCGCAACGACACCTGGATCCTGCTGTCGACGCTCGACAACCTGTGCAAGGGAGCGAGCGGGCAGGCCGTGCAGTGCGCGAATCTGGCGTGCGCTCTGCCCGAGACCGCGGGCCTGCTCGACACGTCCTGTCTGCCCTAGACCGATGAGCTTCGCTCGGCGCCGCGCGTCCGGCGCCGTCGGTTTCGGCGCGCGGTTTGACGGTCGTTGGCGACCACGATATACCGGAGCCGACCCGTTCTGGTTTCCGTTCCAGGTTGGCCCGCGAAACCGATCTCCCCACCGCCCGCGCCTCGCGCGGGAGATTCCGACCGCATCCGCGCACTCGGCGCGCGACGTGCGGCCGGGACAGCGCATGACCACGACGTACTACGCCACCGATCCGATGGAAGTGCGGGTCTCGGTGTCGGCCGTGGTCCGGAGGCGCGACGACCCGCGGATGATCCTGCTGATGCGGCGCAGCGACAATCGGCACTGGGGACTGCCCGGCGGCTACGTCGAGCCCGGGGAGTCGGTCCTGCTCGCCACGCGTCGCGAGGTCCGCGAGGAGACGGGATTCGAGATCGAAGTCGGTCAACTGGTGGGCGTCTACTCCGACCCGCGCTCGCAGGTGGTCGAGTACGCGGACCGCCGGCGCGTCCACATCGTCAACCTGTGTTTCGAGGCCGTCGCCGGCGCCCAGGGTGAGCTCGGGACACCCGACGAGACGCTCGAGCTGGGGTTCTTTGGGACCGACGCACTGCCGGAGCCGTTCGTTCCGATCCACCAGATCCGTGTGCGCGATGCAGCGCAAGGGCGGGGCGGCGTTCACGTGAGATAATCCGGGGGGCGCGGCCGGCGGCCGCGAGGGGGAAAGCGCGCGATGAACGCGATGAAGAATCGGCCGACCAAGTTCATCTTCGTCACCGGGGGCGTGCTCTCCTCCCTCGGCAAGGGGCTGTCCTCGGCCTCGATCGGGGCGCTGCTCGAGGCGCGCGGGCTGCAGGTCACCTTCCTCAAGCTCGACCCCTACCTGAACGTCGACCCGGGCACGATGAATCCCTTCCAACACGGGGAGGTGTACGTCACCGACGACGGCACCGAGACCGACCTCGACCTCGGCCACTACGAGCGCTTCAGCCACGCGCGGATGGGCAAGCGCAACAACGTGACGGCCGGCCGCATCTACGACGCGGTGCTCGCCAAGGAGCGCCGCGGCGACTATCTGGGCGGCACCGTCCAGGTGATCCCCCACGTCACCGACGAGATCAAGGCGGCGATCCACGCCGCCTCAGCCGACGTGGACGTGCTGATCTGCGAGGTCGGCGGGACGGTGGGCGACATCGAGTCGCTGCCCTTCCTGGAGGCAATCCGCCAGATGCGCGGCGAGGTGGGGCGCGAGAACACCTGCTACATCCACACCGCCCTGGTGCCCTACGTGGCCACGGCGGGCGAGCTGAAGACCAAGCCCGTGCAGCACTCGGTCAAGGAGCTGCGCACCGTCGGTATCGCTCCCGACGTGATCCTGTGTCGAACGGACCGGTTCCTGCCGAAGGCCGTGAAGAGCAAGATCGCGCTCTTCTGCAACGTGGACGAGGACGCCGTCGTCACCGCCAAGGACGTGGAGACGATCTACGAGCTGCCGCTGATCCTGCACCGGGAGGGCTTGGACGAGAAGATCACCTCGGTGCTGGGCATCTGGACGGGCCGCCCGGACCTCGCGCCCTGGGAACGCCTGGTGGAGCGCGCGAAGAACCCCTCCTCCGAGGTGCGGATCGCGATGGTGGGGAAGTACGTCGACCTCACCGAGTCCTACAAGAGCCTGAACGAGGCGCTCTACCACGCAGGCTTCGCCCACCGCGCCCGGGTCGTGATCGAGTACTTCGACTCGGAGAAGCTGGACGACGCCGCCGTACTCGCGGGCGTCGACGGGATCCTGGTGCCCCACGGCTTCGGCAGCCGCGGTGCCGAGGGGAAGGTCCTGGCGGTGCAGTACGCGCGGGAGACGCGCATTCCCTACTTCGGCATCTGCTACGGCATGCAGCTGGCGGTGATCGAGTTCGCCCGGCACATCGCGGGGCTCGAGCGCGCCAACTCGCGCGAGATCGATCCGGAGTCGCCGTACCCGGTGATCGATCTGCTGCCCGAGCAGCACGGCGTGGAGGAGAAGGGCGCGACGATGCGGCTGGGCGCCTGGCCCTGCGTGCTGCGGCCGGGCACGCGCGCCTACGAGGCCTACGGACGCCTGGAGATCTCCGAGCGCCACCGCCACCGCTACGAGTTCAACGGCGACTTCCGCGAGCGCCTGACCGAGGCCGGGCTGGTGCTGTCGGGGACCTCTCCGGACGGCCGCCTGGTCGAGATCGTCGAAGTGGCCGACCACCCGTGGTTCCTGGGCTGCCAGTTCCACCCCGAGTTCAAGTCCACTCCCTTCGAGCCCCACCCGCTGTTCGTGGCCTTCGTGGGCGTGGCCCTGGAGCGCGCCGCGGGGCGTCCCTAGTCGCGGGACCGCCGCGAGCTCCCGAGCGCCGAGGTCCGGCCGGCCTGAAGTGCCCGCCGCGCCTCGCATTCCGGCGGCGGCTCCGCTACTCCTCTGGCCGGCCGGGGACGTTAGCTCAGTTGGTAGAGCGCTGTGTTCACACCGCAGAGGTCACTGGTTCGAGCCCAGTACGTCCCACCAGTGGCCCGGTAGCTCAGCTGGATAGAGCACCAGCCTCCGAAGCTGGGGGTCGCGCGTTCGAATCGCGCCCGGGTCACCACCGAACTCCTAGTCGGTTCGCCGACAGGCATGCTGATCGCCGGCCACGACTACACTCTCTTCTACAGTGCTGTTATCCAGACGTACCCGGCATCGACCACCAGCGCGACGGCTTCGGGCTTCGTATCGCTCACCTTCACCCCGATCCCCGAGCCCTCCACAGGCGCCCTCATCGGCCTCGGCATGGCCTTCCTGGTGGGGTGGCGACGGCGGGGGAATGCGAAGTGGACCCGCGTCGCCTTCCGCCCGGCGAGGGCACGCTCCACGCGGTCCGCAGAGCAGCGGATCACCGGGCCTTCCAGCACGCGCCTCCTGGACCCGAAACCTCACGGCCGGCGGCGCCGGGAGCGGTCGATGCCCGGACGAAGCATGGCGGCGAGGCCCAGCAGCGCAACCAGGAGCGCGCGCGGGAACCACGGGAGCGCGGGGACGCCGGCGGGAAGGCCGAGGGCTAGGCCGTAGGCGTAGATGTCGCCGAGGTCGGAGCGGTAGTCCTGCCAGGCGAAGAGGGCGCCGCCGGAGAGGCCCGGCGCCGCCTGGGGCGCGCCCTGGGCGCCGGCCGCGGTGTTGACCGCTAAACCCTGGGCCGCCCACTGCACCGCGCCCGCGGCATCGAGCTTCTGGGCGTACAGGTCGTCCGCCCCGTTGCGGAGGTCCCGCCAGGCGACGATGGCGCCTCCGGCGTCGGCGGCCGCCGCCGGGAAGTACTGCGTGCCGGCGACCGTGACCAGGGGATAGCCGTCCGTGTCCCACTGGACGACGCCGGCGGCGTCGATCCGCTGGACGTAGATGTCCGAGTCGGCGTTGCGGTAGTCCTGGAAGGCGACGATCGCGCCCCCGCTGCCGTCCGACACCACGGCGGGAGGCGACGACGCGGAGTACGGCTCGAGGGTCAGCGGGACGTCGCTCGCCCAGGCGTGGACGCCCGTCGTCGGGACCCGCATCGCGTAGATGCCGGGGCCCGAGACGCGCTGGTCGTGCCAGGCCGCGATCAATCCGTCGGCGCCGTCGTGGGTGATGCCGTAGTACGAGGTGCCCAGGCGCTTGGCGCCGGTCGAGACCGACAAACCGTTCGCGGTCCACAACGCCGTACCGGCCGGGCCCAGACGCTGTCCGTAGATCTCGCCGTCGGCGTCGCGGTTGTCGCGCCAGGTGACGATCGCGTGCCCGGTGCCGCTGGAAATGATCTTGACGTCGTTCTGGGTCTCGGCCGTGGCGCCGACGACCACGCCGTTGGCCGTCCAGAGCGCCGTGCCGAAGAAGTTGATGCGTTGGGCGTAGATGTCATTGCTGCCCGAGCGGCGGTCCACCCAGGCCACGATGCCGCCGCCCTCTCCATCGCTGGCGATCTCGGAGCCGACCTGGTCGAGCGCCGCGGTGCAGACCGGAATGCCGTTGGCACCCCACTGGGGGCTTCCGGAGGCGCTCACGTACTGGATGTAGATGTCGCGGTTGTTGCTGCCATTGCGCTCGTCGGTCCAGGTGACGAGCACGCCGCCGCCGGGCCCGGGCGCCACGGCCGGGCCGATCTCGTCTCCGGCCAGGTTCGTGACCTGGACCTCGGCCGGCCAGAGCAGCTCGCCCGAGCCGCTCACGCGCTGGAGGAAGATGTCCGCGTTGCCGGAGATGCGGTTGTCGTTCCAGGCGATGTAGGCGCCGCCGGCACCGTCGGGGACGATCGCGGGGTCGATCTGGGCGCCGGTGGCGGTGACGATCGGCGTGCCGCCGGCCTGCCAGCCGGCGCGAGCCGGAGCCGCGGCCGAGGCCAGGAGGAGGAACAGGGCGAGACCGCTTTGGAACCACATCGGGCTGCCTCCGGCGGGATCGACACCGCAGGTGCGGCGACGAAGCGATCGTAAACCGGCGCGCTCTCGCGGAGCAAGCGTTCGCGGAGCTTTCCACGCGTCGTGCTATGAGGCGGCCGCTCTGAGGCTGCATCCTGCTCCTCTTATGGGTTCACCGACACTCTTCGGGCTCCGTCGACCCATTGCGCCTGGACCGGCAGCAGCAGCGGGAGAGGAAGGCATGATATGCTGCCCGTCCAACCCGGGCGGGACGCGCCCGGGTCACCACTGAAATCGAGCCGGTTGGGGCGGCGACTGCGCCCGGGATCCCTTCCGGCTGGCCCGCTCGGAGCACTTCCGCGAGACGCCGTTCGACGTCTCGACGGCGGCCGCGGCAACGTCCTGGCCTGGAAGACCCCCGCCACCCGAAAGCCGCTCCATTGCCCACCGTCCGTGCGACGATGGGGGTCGTACGGGTGGCTCCCCCTGCGTCTGGAGCGCTCTCGGTTGGCGTCGTCCGACAGACCAGGAGCTTCCCAAATGCATGCGGTGGTGAACGAGAGCGTGACGCCGGCGATTCAGCCTGCGCTGGATCTGGTCATGCCCGCGCAAGCGCAGATCGTGGCCACGGTGCTCGCCTCCCTTGGTGCGGTCTACGCCTGGTGTTGGATGATCCGGGAGAGCCGAGCCACTTGCACGCGGATCCTCCTGTACTTCTGGCTCGGCTCGGTCGGGATGATGTTCAGTGAGCCCATCTGGGATCTCGCTCAGACCTGCGTTTACCCGCATGTCGGTCAACACGAGGCCTTCGAGCTCATCGGGAGGCTCATACCCCTATACTCCGCGGCCGTTTACCTGTCGCTGGGTGTCTTCGTCCTGATGCTCGCCAAGCGCATCCGCCAGGGTGTGGACGGAAAGTTTGTATGGAAAGCCTTCTTCGGATCGGTC
>Ga0315553_10001998_pt1 | contig 16578 bp, 16 predicted proteins | sample SalMarSW160140MG_FD_203099 | JGI IMG/M metagenome (GOLD analysis project Ga0315553, IMG submission 203099) | Salt marsh sediment microbial communities from the Plum Island Ecosystem LTER, Massachusetts, United States - Salt Marsh Sediment SW1601-40 ... | reverse complement strand
GGAAGAAGATCAGCAGCCCGAACAGGATCGAGAGTCCGCCCGTCAGGTAGAGCATCCACTCCTGCTCGGTCAGCTTGCGGATCTTGAAGCCGAGACCGACGCACACCCCGCCGATCAGGAGGGCGGTGAACGCCACGGTGTAGACGAAGACGGTCATCGTGAGGGCGGGGTGCAGGAGCAGATAGCCGCCGAGGGCGATGCCCAGCGCACCCATCGCCAGCATCAGCCACCACCCGTCCTTCTCCCGGTGCGCGATCGCGGCGAACAGGTTCGCGACGCCGTCCACCAGCAGGGCGGCGGCGAAGAAGATCGCCAGCACCAGGAGCGCCGCACCCGGGTTCAGGAAGGCCAGCACGCCGAAGGCGACACTGGCGATTCCGCCGATCAGGAACACCCACCAGTTTCGCTTGCAGAGTGCCTGCACGGTGCGCAGGGCGGGGGCTGCGGGGGTGTCCGTCGAGGCCATGATCCCTCCGATCGGCCGGGCCGAGCCGACCCGGCGCTCTTGATGGCGTTCTTCGCGGGCCATCCTATCAGAAGTTTCTGGGCTCCAGCGCCCGCTTCCGCGTGCTCGTTGCCTGCGGGTTGCGTCTCGGCGAGGTGACGAAGATCACCCAAGCTGGCCGGCCGGCCGGCCGTAGAGGGGGCGAACGCGCCATTCCCGGCGCGGTGGGAGACGATCATGCGCGACGGAATGACGCGGCGCCGGGATCTCGGTCCCCAGGCGCCGCGCGGCGTGAACGGCTGGTCGGCGACGCTGGTGGAGGTGGCGGGCGGAGCCGAGGGCAACGAGTACCCGGTCGAGGGGGAGCGGGTGGTGCTGGGGCGCGGGCCGGACGTGGACCTGGCCTTCGAGGACGATCTGATGTCCGCCCAGCACGCGGTCTTCGAGCACTCGCGAGGCGCCTTCAGCGTCACGGACCTCGACAGCACCAACGGCACCCGTGTCAACGGAGCAGCGGTCACGACGCGCGCGCTGGCGCATGGCGACCGGATCGAGATCGGGCGCCACGTCTTCCACCTGCTTTTGGAGAAGCGCGACAAACCGCCCCGCACCTGGGTGATCGACGAGTAGGTTCCGAACGTGAGCGAGCCGACGACTCGCAAGATCGGCCGCTACGAGGTGGAGCGGGAGCTCGCCGAGGGCGGCATGGGGGTGGTGTATCTGGCGCTCCAGCCGGAGCTGGAGCGCCCGGTCGTGCTCAAGCGCAAGCGCCGCGACCTGGACGGCGACGAGGAGGCCGACGAGCGCTTCCTGCGCGAGGCGCGCAGCGCCGCTGCCATCCACCATCCCAACGTGGTCGCCGTGTACGACTGCTTCGCCTGGCGCGGGGAGCCCTACATCGTCAGCGAGTACGTGGACGGGATCGACGCCGCGAGCGCGCTGGCGAAGGCGGGGCCCCTGCCGCCGCGGATCGCGACGCTGCTCGCCCTGGAGATCGTCCGCGGCCTCGAAGAGCTGCACGGGCGCGGTCTGGTGCACCGCGACCTCAAGCCCGACAACGTGCTGCTCGGCCGCGGCGGGGAGGTGAAGATCGCCGACTTCGGCATCGCGCACGATCCCCGAGGCCCGTCGCTCACGCGCACCGGCATCGCGCTCGGCACGCCTCCCTACATGTCACCCGAGCAGCTGCGCGGCGAACGGGTCGACTTCCGCTCGGATCTGTTCGCCCTGGGCGTCGTGCTGTACGAGCTGCTCGCGGGGACCACGCCCTTTGCAGCCCCCGATCCCGACGACGAGAAGGCGGAGCCTTCCCAGCTGCTGCGCATCGAGCGGGGACACCTCCGGTCGCTGGGCCGCGCGGCCCCCGGCACGCCGCGTGCGATCGTCCGGATCGCGCACCGCCTGCTGCGCGCCAAGCCGAAGCAGCGCTTCGCCTCCACCGCCGAGCTGCGCAGGCGGCTCGAGCGCTACCTGGGCGTCAGCGCGCCGGCCGAGACGAGGCGCGAGATCGCCGCCTGGCTGGCGGAGGGTCGGGTCCTCCCGGCGCGCGGCAAGACCCGACGGGCGTCGCCCGAGGAGCTGCCGGATCCCGCCCGCTCACGCGTGCGGAGCGGGCTGCGCTGGGCCCTGGCCGCGGCCGTCGCCGCGCTGCTCGCGACGCTGGTCCTGCGCTACCCGGATCTGCCCGTCGCATCCGCCGAGTGGACCGCGCTGACCCGGCCCTGGAGCCCCCAAGAGGCGCTGACCGTCACGGGACGGAGTCCGGGAAGCGCTCCCGAAGCATCGCCCAGCCGTCGTCCATCCAGCGCAGATCGGCCTTGAGGCGCGCGATGCGCCAGCCGTCGGCGGTGCGCCTCAGCTCGGCGTCGTAGACCACGCCGACCGTGATCACCCGAGGCCCGTCGGGTCGCGCGAACAACCCCGGCACGTGGCCGTAGCAGTGGCTGCGCGCCCGGTCGCCGTCGAGCTCGATCAGGATGTTGGCGAGCAGGTGCTGGGTGCTCCCGGGCTCCTGTCCCGCGAGCGCGGCCAGCAAGCCGTCGACGAACTCCCTTCGTCCCGAATAACGGCCCAGCGGGCCGTAGTCCGCTTCGACGTCGTCGATCAGGCAGCTCTCGAGAAGCGCACGCTCGACGCGGTCGAGGCCGAGCGCATAGCGGTGCTGTACGTCGCGGATCGCTTCGCGGTCCGCGAGATCGCGCAGGATTTCTCGATCGCTTCGTGTCATGTCTCCCTCGGACTCGCCTTCGGCGCCGGACGCGCGGCGGGGACCCACTCAGGGCCCTCGTAGATCGGGTTGGACCGGCTCCCGCCCGCTCAGCAACGCGTCGATCCGCGCCGAGATCATCTCCCGCGTCTCGTCGTGGGTGAGGATCAGGAAGCGTTTTTCGCGAATCGCCTCCAGCACCGCCTGGGCCACCTCGTCGGGTGCGATCCCCGTCTCGACCGCCCTGCGGGATTCCTCCGCGAGGCGCTGGAGGAGCGGATCCGACGGGGCCTCGGGCCGATCCGGGTGCCCCGGTCGGGTTCGGGGGCCGTCGAGGATCGACGTGCGCACGTAGTGGGGGCACAGCAAGGAGACCCGGATCGGCGCGCCCACCAGGGAGAGGTCGTGGTGCAGGCACTCGGTGAGCGCGACCACCGCGTGCTTCGAGACGACATAGGGCGCAAAGAGCATCGTCGAAGTCAGGCCGGCGATCGAGGCCGTGTTCACGACGTGCGCGCGCTCGCCGCGCTCGACCATGCGCGGCACGAAGGCGCGAATCCCGTGCAGGACGCCGCGGAAGTTCACGTCGAGGGACTCGCTCCAGTCCGCCTCGTCGATCTCCCAGACCCACCCGCCCGCGGAGGCGACACCGGCGTTGTTGCAGAGAACGTCGACGTCGCCAAAGGCGCTCCACACCGAGGCCGCCAGGCTCTCGACGTCCCCGGCATTCGAGACGTCGGCCCCCACGGCCAGCACCTCCCGACCTTCCGCGCGCAGCTCGGCGGCCGCGTGCTCCAGGGGCTCGCGCCGCAGGTCCGAGAGGACGACGCGCATGCCTTCCGCGGCGAAGCGCCGGGCCAGCGCCAGACCGATGCCGCTCGCGGCTCCCGTCACCACCGCGACCTTACCTGCGAGTTCGCGCACGCCGTCTCCTCCCGGCCGACCTCCCCGGTTGACTCCGAGATCCGCTCCGTGCATATATGTACACGAACGTGCCAAAAAATTATATGGGGGCTCTCACGATGGCGGTGTCGGCGACGAGATCGATGGACGTGCTGGCCGTACCGGGGGTCCGGGCACAGTGGGGCGCAGCCCACTACCTCGCGTTCATCGGGGGTGTGATGCTGGTCCTCCAGGGGTGGACCTACGGCGCCTGGCTCGTGGCGGGCCCGTACACCGTCACCGAGTTCAAGACGCCCGGCTCCTTGAACTGGTGGGCGGCCCGCTGCTACGAGGTCGCCTTCGGGACGTTCTTCTTCTGCCTGCTCTTCTGGGTGGCGCGTCGCTGCATTCGGGAGCGGCGCTTCACCTTCGACGCGAAGCTGATGCTGGCCGGCTGGTCGGTGATCTGGCTGGACGCCTGGACCAACATCCTCGCGCCCATCTGGCTGTACAGCTCGAACTGGGTGAATCTGAACAACCCGCTCTCGGGCTTTCCTCTTCCGGTGAACCCGGACATAGGGCGGCTGCCGTTTCCGCTGCTCTTCCACACGTTCTGCTATCCGCTGACCAACCTGGGTGCGGGGCTGCTCGTGTGCGGAATCATGGGCTCGCTCCGCTCCCGCTGGCCTTCGATCAGCGTCGCGCGCATGCTCGGCATCGCCGTCCTGGTGGGGATCGCCTTCGACCTGGCCTTCGAGATTCCGATGTTCAAGCTCCGCCTCTGGGCGTTCCCGGGTACCCCGGATCAGCTCGCTCTGTTCAGTGGCAACAGCACCAAGTTCCCGATCTGGGAGATGATTCCGGCGGGGATCGGATTTGCCTCGTTCGGCGCTCTACGCTTCTTCAAGGACGACAAGGGCCGCGAGCTGACCGAGCGCGGTCTCGAGGCGCACGCCCCGTGGAAGCGTACGGTTATCTCGACGGTAGCCGTGGTGGGCGCGGTGAACATCGTCTGGCTCGTCTGTACGACGGGACAGGCGCTCGTCGGCTTCTTCTCCGCGCCCTACAAGCCGCTGCCCGCCTACCTGGTGAACGACATGTGCGATGCTCCGCTCCTGGAGGGCAGTCGGGTGACCGGCACCCGTTACGGTCCCTGCCCCGAGAAGGGCTTCTCCATGCCGATCCGCGACCTGCCCGGACCGGCGCCGGGCTCGCCCTACGACTCCTACTGAGGGGATCCGAGCGGGCTCGGACCCTCGTCGAGCCCGTCGCCCATCCACGCGCGGACGAGCACGGGGGGCCGGGCCGTGCCGCGGCGCGCGTGATTGAGCACCTCGACGTCGGTGAAGCCCGTTCGTCCGCCCGCGCGGGCGGGTCCGATCCCCTGGACCAGCAGACTACCGCTCGACTCGTAGACCGCGCCGTCGACGACCTGCGACTCGATCTCGAGGCGCGAGCCGTCGGCGAGGCGAGCGCTCGAGCTGACGCCCCGGAAGCTCAGGCCATCGACCTCCTGGTGCACCAGGATGTCGATGTCGCGCAGCGCCTCCGGGCGCCCGTTGCGAACCACATAGCCGGCGCGATTCACCCTTCCCTTGTCGCTCACGTACGCCGCGAGGCTGAAGCAGAGCTCGGGGCCGACCGTCCCGACGCACCACCGGGACGCGAGCACCGTGGACCAGTGCCGGATTCCCCAGGAGCGGTCGCGATGGAAGAAGCCGTCGATCTCCCAGCGGCGGGGGCCGAGTTGCAGCCCTCCCCGTACGCGACCCGATAGCTCGAAGTGCTCCGGTGCGATGGTATCTCGGCCGTCACCGTGGCCGACCAGGTCCCAGTAGCGGAAGCGCGGGTGGAAGTCTTCGAACGCCAGGTCGATCTGGCAGGCGCCCTCGTCGACGCGCAGACCCACGCCTCCATTCCACACGACGCGGTGTCGGGGGCCGAGGCCGAAGGCATTGCCGAGCCGGTCTGCGTCGGCGAGGGGGACGTGCTCCCGCGCGTAGCGATAGCGCGGTCCTGTCGCTGAGACGATCTGGCATGCCACGGTTCCGGTGCCGCGGTTTGGCTCGTGATGCATGCGGTAGAAGCCGCCGATTCGCTGGGCCGAGTCGTACCAGACCAGGAGCGGGCACTCGTGCCAGGCCGGATCGTCACTCACGGGATGGGGAAGATCGTCGGCCTCCGCGTAGGTGCCGGGGGCTGCATCGCTCATCGGTCTCCTGCTCGGTTCACGCGGGAGCCCGCACCAGACGGCGCACGATTCCGGAGTCGCCGTCGAGCTCGACCCAATCGCCCGTGCGGAGCCGATGGGTGGCGTCGCCGGCATTGACCACCGCAGGCACGCCCAGCTCCCGCGCGACGATCGCCCCGTGGCTGATCGCGCTGCCGATGTCGATCACCACGCCCGCGGCGATCACGAACAGGGCCGCCCAGCTGGGGTCGGTGGTTTCGCAGATGAGGATCTCGCCCGGCTCGAGCTTGGCGGTGGTCGGGTCGATGACCACCCGGGCCCGACCCCGCACCAGACCGCCGCCGGCTCCCAGGCCATAGAACTCGATCGGCTCTGTCGCGTCGTGGACCGGGCCGCGGGGAAGGGGTTCGGGCACGCCGGTCCAGGTCGCCGGCAGCGTGAGCCGCCGGTACTCGTCGTAGCGGCCGCGCCGGTACGTCACCGCCGCGCGCAGGTCGAGAGGCCGCGGGTCCAGCAGCTCCGCGAGCGTCGCGAAGAACACGTCGTCGGGCGCGTCGAGGGTACCTTGCGACGCCAGGATCTCACCGAGACGGCGCGCCGCAGCGCGCGCCACGTCGGCCGCCTGGAGGTAGCTGGCCTTGCCGCGCTCGCGGCGCGGGACGAGCCACCCGGCGAGGGCCAGAGCGGTGCGCGCCCCCGGCCGGACGCGGGAGGGCAGGGCGGCCAGCAGCCGCCGGCGCGCGTCGGTGCCTCGCGCGTGCTGCCGGCGGCTCGCCTCGAGCGGGCTCTTCGAGGTCTCCAGGCTCGCGAAGGTGCGCAGCAGCTCCGCCAGGGGCGCGGGGTCTTCCCGCCACGTGTGGGTGGAGAGCTGTCCCTCGACCGGACCGTGGAAGCCGAAGTCCGCGACGAAGCTCTCGAGGGGCTCGACGCCGCGGGCCACCTGCCACATGCGGCGAGCCATGTCGGCCTCTTCGACGGAGCCGAATCCCGCTAGAGCCCGGGCCGCCAGGTCGGTCTCGCCGACGCGCGCCCCGAACCGGCGCACCTGGTCGAAGACGCCGGCCGCTGCCATCGACACCACCGTGTGTGCTCTCATCACCTCGCGGTGACGATCGCCGGCCTGGCGCAGGAGGTCTCGCGCAGACTCGGCGCTCGCGCCCGCGGCGCGCCCGATCGAGCGGCGCCACCACTCATCGGTGTCGGAGCGCAGGCGGTCGATCCTACGGGGCGCCCGCGCGAGGGCCAAGGGGGCGCGCGCGGCGATCGCGGGATAGCGGCGGCGGGTGGGTCGGCGGTCGGCGTCGGGACGCACGCTGCCCAGCACCTGACGCTCGATGTCGTCGGCGCTCACTCCCGGGGTGCGATCGGCGACCTGCCTCAGCGTGTCGACGTTCGAGGCCGCGCGTCCGAAGAAGATCGCCATGTGACGCTCCTCGACGCGCGCACGCATCGCCACCTCGCCGCGGGCGAACAGGCCCATGTCGAAGAAGGCGAGCCGACAGGCTGTCTCCGTGGCCTCGAAGAAGTAGGTCCAGGAGAGCGGTGTGCTGACCCCCGGGAAGGCCTCGGCCACGTTCCCGGAGGACCAGGCGACGTGGGGATCACACACGGGGGTGTGGATCGGGTCGATCACGGAGTCTTCTTCTTGAAGAGCAGGTTCCCGAACATGGCGAAGTGGCCGGTCGTCATGCCCCCGTCCACCGAGATCACCTGTCCCGTGATGAAGCGGGCGCCGTCGCTGGCGAGCCAGGCGACCAGCTCGGCGACCTCCTCGACGCGGCCTAGGCGGCCCATCGGCGTCATCCCTTCCATGAATTCCCACATCTCGGGCGTCACCATCGACTCGGCGAGCTCCGTGTGCAGAAGACCCGGCTCGATCACGTTGCAGCGCACGCGGCGCGCCGCGAGCTCGAGCGCCGCTACGCGCGTGATCATCTCCAGCGCGGCCTTGGCGGTGATGTAGGCGGCGATCAGGGGCGTTGGCTCCTTCGCCGTGGTGGAGCTGATGTTCAGGATCACTCCGTCACCGCGCGCCGCCATCCCCGCACCGAACCCCTGCATGAGACGGCACGCCGCCCAGAAGCCGACCTCGAGCGTCCGCTCGAACTCCGCGCGCGGAGTCTCGAGGAACGGCATCATGCGCTCCTCGGCGGCCGCGTTGTTGACCAGCACGTCGATGCGGCCCGCCGTCGCGATCAGGTCCTCGACGCGGGTCGGGTCCGTGAGATCGGCGGGCAGGGGACGCGCGCGATCGCCCGCCTCGGCAATCTCCTGCGCGACCCGCCGGAGGGCGTCCTCCCCGCGAGCGACGAGGATCACATCCGCGCCCGCAGCGGCGAGGCGCCGCGCGATCGCTCGGCCGATCCCCCGGCTCGCGCCCGTGACCAGCGCAACCTTGTCCGCCAGCATCCGATCGCCCATGCGCTGCTTCCCAGCCCGGGACGCCGGCTTCGCCCGCGCCCGGGCCGTTTATGTTACATACGTGCCGATTCGAAAGCGATCGGGAAGTGCGGGCGGGGCATGGGCCGACCCCGGCTTCCGGCGAGGCCACCCAGCCGGGCTGGGCAGCGGGAGAGGGGGAGCGATGGACACGCGAGACCAGCTCGAGATTCGCGAGGTCCTGGCGCGATACGGATTCGTCGTCGACGACCGCGACTGGGGTGGCTTCGAGCAGGTCTTCACGGAGGATGGCGAGTGCGATCTCACCGCCTGGCAAGTGCCCCTGATGCGCGGTCTGGACGCGATCCGCGAGACCTACGCGGACATCCAGCACCCCGAGGCCCATTGCACGATGAACGTGATCGTGACCGAGACCTCGCCCGACACGGCGCGCGTGCGCAGCAAGATCCTGGCCGTGAGACCGGATCGGCGCGTGGAGACGGCCGAATACCACGACGAGGTGCGGCGCACGGCTGCGGGCTGGCGCATCGCCCGACGGATCGTCGTGCCGAAGCTCTCGACCGACTCCTGGGATGTCTCCAAAGGTCAGGCGCCTGAATCCGCCGGATCGGACCGCTAGGGCCCGGCGGTCCCGCCGTCGGAGGGCGGGCTGCCGGCTCGACGGAAGTGCGGAATCACCTCGCTGGCGAAGAGTTCGAGGTGCTCGTCCATCCGGCGGGTGGGGAAGCCGGGGGGCACCGTCCAGGAGAAGTACCGCTCGACGGGATTGTGCTCGAGGTAGCGACGCAGAGTGTGCACGCCCTCGGCGGGGGTCACGACCTTGAGCAGCCCGGAGGCCTCCAGGCTCCGCTCGTCGACGACGTCCGGCAGCGGTCGCTGGCCCGCCTCGGACAGCCAGCGGTTGTAGGAGCGCAGCTGGTAGATGGCGTGAGGCGCCAGCTCGCGCCACGTGCGCTCGGGATCCCGCGAGACGAACAGCCACATGTGCCCGCCCGCGAGCCGGCCCGAGCCGGGATCCCGGTCGGCCGCCGCCAGGGCCTCGCGATAGACCTCGATCTGGGCCTTCATCGGTCCGGTTCCGACGTAGCCGTCTCCGAGCCGTGCCGCGCGACGCGGACCGGCCTTCGCGAAGCCGCCGACCCAGATCGGGGGACGGGGCTCCTGAACCGGACGCGGCACGAGCTTCACGCCGTCCAGACGATGGTGGCGTCCGTGGAAGCCGAGAGTCTCGCCCTCCCAGAGGCGCCGGATGATTTGGAGTCCCTCGTCGGTACGGCTGCCCCGCTCGCTGCGGGGCACTCCCAGACCGTCGAACTCGCAAGGGCGGTAGCCGACGCCGACACCGAGCTCGAAGCGTCCGCCGGAGAGAATGTCGACGGTGGCGCCGTCCTCGGCGACCCGCACGGGATGGTGCAGTGGGAGCAACAGAACCGCCGTGCCGATGCGGATCCGCTCGGTGCGGGCGGCGACGGCAGCGGCCAGCGGGAGGGTCGAGGGTGCGTGACCGTCCTCGCAGAAGTGGTGCTCGGTGAGCCAGACATCGTCGTAGCCGATGCTCTCCGCCCAGCGGATCTGGTCCAGCATGTCGGCGTAGAGGCGCTGGAAGGGCTGGTGCCACTCGGAGGGGTTGCGCAGCGAGTACCAGAGTCCGAAGCGGAGCGGGCGTTGCGCGCGGAGCACCTCGGTCACGGTCCCTCCCCTCGGCTCCGTCGGGCTGCCCACTCCTGGCGCCGGCCGATTCCCGGCGTCGTGCGCGCGCCGCGCCGCTCAGGCGTGGCGCGCGAGCCAGTCGCGGAGGATCCCGATGTAGCGCTCGGGGTGATCGACGGTGACCGAGTGGCTCACTCCGTCGATCTCCCCGTACTCCGCGCGCGGGACCGCCGCCGCCAGCTGCTGCGCGTGCTTGCGCGGGACCAGCAGGTCGGCGGTTCCCCACAGCGCCAGCAGCGGGACCTGGATCCGACCCAGCTCTTCGTCCGAGAGCGAGTGGTTCAGATCGACGTCGACCTGACGGAGGAAGGCATCGCGGTCGAAGGTCGCCGCGAGACCCTTGCCGACCAGGTCGATCTGCTCGCCCATCGCCTCGAGCGTCTCGTTCGAGAAGGACATGAACGACATCAGCTTGAACTGCATCTCCCAGCCGCAGGTCTGGACCAGCTCCTTCCAGAACCCGAACTGGCGGCGCAGGTGCTCGTCGACGCGTGCCCAGCACGAGGCCGTGCTCAGCGAGATCAGCCGCTCGGGATGGCGGAGCGCGATCTGCAGCGCCACGCAGCCGCCGAGAGAGAATCCGGCCGCCTGGACGCGGTCCACGTCGAAGGCGTCGAGGACCGCGACCGCGTCGTCGGCGATCCGGGCGCTGTCGTAGGGAACCTTCGCGCGCTCGGCGTCCCCGACGTCGCGGGAGTCGAAGGTGAAGATCCGATACCGGTCTGCGAGCCCCATCACCGTCGGGCTCCACATCGAGCGTGGCATGGTCGTCCCGGCGATCAACAGGACGGGCGGTCCGCCGGGATTGCCCGACTCCTCGCCCACGATGCGAAGCCCGTCCGAGGTCGTGACCTCCACGATTGCCATCTTTCATCCTCCCGATCCTTCGAGCGGAAGCCGCTTCAGAGGATCTCGAGCTTACGTCCGGCGAGCATCCCGCCGTCTACCACGTGTGCTTCGCCCGTCACGAAGGCCGCGTCGTCCGAGGCCAGGTAGGCGATCGACCCGGCGATCTCTTCGGGGACCGCGTTGCGGCCGAGCGGATGGACTGAGCGGCCCGACTCGAGCACCTTCGCGCCCATCTCGGGGCCGACGATCGCATCCATGAAGCGCGTCACCACGCCGCCGGGACACACGGCGTTCACGCGCACGGTCGGTGCGAACTCCATCGCCGCCGATCGCGTCATCGAGACCACGGCTCCCTTCGTGCCGGAGTAGAGCACGTCCATCGGCGTCCCCAGCAGGGCGGCCACCGAAGCCACGTTCACGATCGCGCCACCCCCCGTCTCGATCATTCGGGGAGCGGCGACGGCCATGCCGTAGAGGACGCCCTTCACGTTGATGGCGAGCAGCCGGTCGATGGTCTCCTCGTCCAGCGCGGCGAGGGGCGAGAAGACGCCGACGCCGGCGTTGTTCACGAGAACGTGGAAGCCGCCCAGCTCGCGGGCCGCGCGCTCGATCAGCGCCTCGACGTCGGAACGCACCGCGACGTTCGCAGGTACCGCGATCGCGCGGCCACCGGCCTCCTCGATCGAGGCGGCGACGTCCTTCGCGCGGCCTTCGTCAACGTCGGACACGGCCACCCGGGCGCCTTCGGCCGCCAGACGCCGCGCCGACGCGGCGCCGATTCCCGAGCCCGCCCCCGTGATCACGGCCACGCGACCTTCGAAACGCATCATGGCGGACTCCTGCAGCGAGAGCCGCGGTCGCGACTCAGCGGCCTTGGTAGTGGGGGGCTCGCTTCTCCTTGAAGGCGGCGATCGCCTCGAGGAGATCGTCGGAGCCCAGGGAGATGATCTCCTGGGTGAAGGACAGGTCCAGCACCTCGCTGGCGCGGTGCTGGAGCACCCGGTTCAAGGCCCGCTTGGTGCCCTGCACCGCGAGGGGCGGGAGCGCCGCGATCCGCTCGGCGAGGGCGCGCGCCACCGGCAGCGCGTCCTCGGGGTGCTCGACCAGGTCCGTGACCATTCCCCACTGGTGGGCGAGATCGGCCGGCACCGGGTCGCCAGTCAGCAGGTGGCGCTTCGCGACCAGCATGCCCGCCGAGGAGGGCCATGCGAAGCATCCGCCGTCTCCGGCGACGAGTCCGATCGCCACGTGGGGATCGGAGATACGGGCGGAGCGCGCAGCGACGACGGCGTCGCACGAGAGCACGATCGATGCGGCCAGGCCGATCGCGTCGCCATGAAGCGCGACGACGATCGGCTGGGGGAGGTCGAGGAGCGCCCCGACGAGCTCGCGGCCGTCGTCGGTGATGCGCAGCCGGTTCGCGACGCTCCGGTGGCACTCCTCCATCAGCTCGAAGTCGCCCCCGGCCGAGAACACCTTGCCCGTCGAGGCCAGCACGATCGCGCGCAGATCCCGCTGGCCGCGCAGGTCGCGGAGGACCGCGGTGAACTCGACGTGGGCGGCTGCGTCGAAGCGGTTGAGCAGCTGGGGCCGGGTCAGCGTGAGCTCGGCGATGTCGTCTCGCCGCTCGATCGAGAAGCACCGGTACGCGGGCATGCAGCGAATTATGCAACTCAGCGCACGAAATTTCCAGCACCGGCGTTGGGAGGCGGTGGGGACCCGGATCCGGGGCCGCGGGTCAGCGAAGCGCCTCGGGGAGAGCGCTCGCGTCGAGCAGCTGATCGAACAGGCCTTCCTCACGGGCCTCCTTCTCGATCAAGCGAGCGGTGAGGGCCTGGATCTGGAGCATCGTGCGGGCGTGCTCGCGCAGCTTCTTGCGGTCGGCGGCGCGCGTGTCGTTCAGGGCGCGGGTCAGCCAGGTGTGCGCCTGGTCGGCCGCCCGCTGGGCGATCGCGCTCACGCGCAACAGGATGTCCTGGACCGCGGGATGATCGGTCCGGAAGGCGTGGATTCCCATCCACGACCCCTGGTTGAAGACGAGCTGGTCCACCAGGAACTCGTTCCAGGAGCTGTCGGCGCGCAGCGCGCCGAGCAGCGCCGTGAGGGCGCCGTGGCTCGACGGAGGACCGCGCCGTGTGCTCGCGAGCTGCTTCGCGAGTGACGTCACGAGCTCGTGGCGATCCGCCGCATCGCGGATCAGGTGGCTCTTCCACTCGGGATCGGCGACCTCGGACGCCATTCGCAGCACCGCGTCGCGCGCGGCGCTCTGGAGCTCGTCGATCAGCGAGAGCATGTACAGCTCTTCCTCGTTCGCGCCCGCCAGATCGCGAACCGGCTCCTGGAGAACGATCGCCCGACTCCTCCCCGGCTCGCGCCGCAGATAGCCCTTGCGCTCCAGGGTCTTCAGCATGCGATGCGCGCCGGAGGGCGAGCCGAGGCGGCACGCCCCGGCGAGCTCCTCGGTGGTGGGTGCGAAGCCGTGCTCGTCGATGTGCTTGCGCAGGTAGGTCAGCACGTCCGCCTGGCGGGCGGTGAGCGACCCGCCCGGGCGCTCGGCACGTCGCGAGCGGGATTCTCCGCGGGCCTCGGCCTTTCGAGTTGATTTATGGGAAATCATTTCACTAAAATACCGAAGATCGATAGCTTATGTGAAATTTTATACATGTGCCACGCCGGGTCGTCCCGGCCTCGCCAGGAGGATGCGCACGCGATGAAGGTGGGACTCTTCTACTTCCCGGCGATCGGCAGCGGTGACCCCCTGGCCTACGAGCGGCGGAACATCGGGAATGATCCGGAGCAGTACGCCTACCTCCTCGAGGACCTGCGGCTCCAGACCCAGCTCGCCGAGGAGCACGGCTTCCACGGGGTCTACTTCGCCGAACACCACTTCGACACCGAGGGCTTCGAGCTCTGTCACAACCCGCTGCTCTTCGGCGCCTGGGTCGCGAAGCACACCGAGCGGATCAAGGTCGGTCAACTGGGCCTGGTGTTGCCCGCGTGGAATCCACTGCGCCTCGCGGAGGACTTCGCCGTCCTCTCCTACATCTTCCCAGAACGCTTCGAGCTCGGCTTCGCCCGTGGCTTCCAGACGCGCGAGGTGGCGCCCCTGGCTGCCGCGCACCAGATCGAGGGCGCGCTGTCGGACATGAGCGAGGCGGACCAGCGAAACCGTCGCCTCTTCCTGGAGCACTACGAGATCCTGATGAAGGCGCTTCGCGAGAAGCTCTTCCACTACGCCGGGGAGTTCAACACGGTCCCGCCGAAGGGGCTCGCGTGGACGAATCCGGCGACCCGGAACTTCGGGGGTGGGGTCGACTCCAGCGGAACGCTCACCGACATCGGCACCATCCCCCCGCTCGAGGGAGCTATGCCCCAGCGCTGGCAGGCATTCTCGTTCTCGCCGGAGACGATGGAGTGGGCCGCGCGCGAGGGAATGAACCTGGCCATGTTCGAGGTCAAGCCGGAATCCCAGCGCAGGTACCAGCAGGTATTCATGGAAGAGGCCAACCGGCACGGTCGCAATCTCCGCTTCGGCGAGGGGATCAGCTACACGCGGGGCTTGCTCTGCCTGGAGGACGGCGATCGGGCGCGGTCGATCGACAAGGCTGCTTGCGACAAGGTCTGGGGAGAATGGTTCTCGGGCACCGGCTTCACCAACGCCTTCGCGCTCCCCGAAGACGACCTGCCGCTCCCCTACACCTACGAGATGCTCGCGGAGCGCGGCTTCAACTTCGTCGGAACCCCCGACGACGTCACGCGCTGCCTCGAGAAGCTCGTGAAGAACACGAACCTCGAGTACTTCAATCTGCACATCCAGACGGGTGCCGTGCCGCGAGACGTGCTGCTCGAGTCGATCGACTTGTTCGCCCGCAAGGTTCTGCCGCGATTCGACTTCGAACCGCTCAAGGCCTAGCGAAGTCACCCAGAGATCCGGAGGACGAGGCAGTGAAGTTCAGTCTCTTCTACTTCCCGCAGCTCGGTGGCGGGGATCCGACCAGCTACGACCGCAAGATGATCGGGAAGGACCCCGCCCAGTTCAGGCACCTCTTCGAGGACGTCCGGTGGCAGGCCCAGATGGCCGACGAGGCGGGCTTCCACGGCTGTTACTTCGCCGAGCACCACTTCGACGTCGAAGGCTTCGAAGCGTCGCCCAATCCGCTGCTCTTCGACCTGTTCGTCGGCCTCCACACCCAGCGGCTCCGGGTCGGACAGCTCGGCCTGCAGCTGCCGGCGTGGAATCCGATCCGGCTCGCCGAGGACATCGCGACCCTGACCTACTTCCTCGGCGACCGGCTAGAGCTGGGGTTCGTCCGCGGTTTCCAGAGCCGCGAGATCGCGCCGTTGGCCGCCGCGCACCAGGTCGAAGGCGCGATGTCCGACCGCAGCCAGGCGGACCAGCGCAACCGCAGGCTCTTCCAGGAGAACTACGAGATCCTGATGAAGGCGCTCACCGAGGACTTCATCTCCCACGACGGGGAGTTCCACCAGATCCCTCCGAAGGGGCTGAAGTGGATGAACCCGGCGACGCAGAAGTACGGTGGCGGGGTGGCCCCGGATGGATCGGTGACGCACCTGGGCGTCGTTCCCAAGCCGAAGGGCCGTGTGCTTCCCCAGCGCTGGCAGGCGTTCTCCTTCTCCGAGGAGACCTTGCGCTGGGCGGGCCGGCAGGGCATGAACCTCGCCCTGGGCGAGGTCAAGCCGCCGCGCATGAAGGAGATCCAGGACCTGTTCCAGGAGGAATCCGAGAAGGGGGGACGGACGCTCGCGTGGGGCGAGGGCGTCGGCTACCTGCGGCACATGCTCTGCCTGCCCGATGGCGCCGAAGCGCGACGCCTCGATGCCGCCGGCTCCGAGTATTTGTGGGGTCAGTGGTTCGCGGGGACAGGCTTCACCGAGCTGTTCCGTTTGCCGGAGGACGATCCGACGAAGATGCTCTCGTACTCCTACGAGCTGCTCCACGACCGGGGCTGGTCCTTCGCCGGCGATCCGGACCACGTCACGCGCTGCATCGAGAAGCTGCTCCAAGCGAGCAACTGCGAGCACGTGTTCCTCCAGTCGATGACCGGTGTCATCCCCAGCGATGCGCTGAAGCGCTCGATGGAGCTCTTCGTCGAGAAGGTGATGCCGCGCTTCGACGTCGAGGGACCCGAGGACTAGCGGTCCAGAGGCGGGGGATCGCGGTCGGCTCCGGAAGCGACGCTCAATCGGGGCACCACCTCCTCCACGAAGAGTTCGAGGCTCCTCCAGCCGAGCTCGGGGGCGAGCCCGGCCATGAGCGGGCTGAGCACCACGGTTCCCTGGGGCGGCAGCGTCGCGATCCGATCTGCGCACGCTTCGGGCGTGAGCACCTCGTACATCCCCGACTCGCGGAGCGCGGTGGCATCGCTGATCGGGGCGTAGGGACCGCGCACGCCCGCTTCGTGCATCCAGCGTCCGTAGCTGTTCGCCTCGTGCAGAGCGTGGGGCACGATCCGACGCCAGTCCTCCTCCGGATCCCGAGAGACGTGGAGGAAGATCGGGCCTGCGATGAACTCGATCCGGGGCGGCCGGCCGATCTTCGCGCACTCGTCCCGATAGGCCTCCCGCAGCCCGGGATCGGGACCACCGGGGAAGAAGCCATCGCCGATCCGCGCGGCGCGGCGCGCCGCCGCCTCGCTATTGCCGCCCAGGAGCAGCGGGGGCCCCGGCCGCTGGTGCGGGCGGGGTGTCACGCGGGCGGTGACGCCTTCCCAAGCGAAGGGCTCTCCCCGCCACGCGTGACGCAGAGCCTCGACGCCCGCGCGCATGCGCGAGGGCCTCTCCCGGAGCTCGCGTCCGAACATCGCGAACTCCGGCTCCCGGTAGCCCGCCGCCAGCACGAGGTCGACTCGACCACGACTGACGAGATCGAGCACC
>Ga0315553_10001997_pt1 | contig 16578 bp, 15 predicted proteins | sample SalMarSW160140MG_FD_203099 | JGI IMG/M metagenome (GOLD analysis project Ga0315553, IMG submission 203099) | Salt marsh sediment microbial communities from the Plum Island Ecosystem LTER, Massachusetts, United States - Salt Marsh Sediment SW1601-40 ... | reverse complement strand
TCCGGTAGCAAGCGGGATAATCTGGGCAGCTTCATCTCTCACCTCATTGAGGTTGACCAGGTTCACGGCTACCCGTTTACCGAGCCCTGGTTTGATATCGGCAGCAACTACTCATCAAACAATAAAATATGAGCATGCCAGATAAGGAAGCTGAGCACTGGGGAGAGGTGGCCAGGGGCTGGTCGGACAAGGGCTATGCCAATGAGCTTCTAGGCGAGCAAAAGAGAAAGACCTACATAGACTTAATAACCAGATGGACCCGGATAACCGCCGGGCAGAAAATCTTAAAGACCGACCTCTTTGCCGAAGCCTTTGGCGTGGAGCAGTTTTTCTTCGATGTCATCCCGGCTAAAAGCGCTATAGTCGGCATAGACGTTGCCGTTAAGATAGTGGCCGCCGCCAAAAGCCAGGCCCGTAGTCGTGGCATGGATGCCGGTCAATATCTCTGCGGTAATGTCAAAAAGCTCCCGCTGAGGAATGGTTCCATCGACCTTATCATCTCTGATTCCACCCTCGACCACTTCCCCACCGAGGCGGAAATCATTACCGCGCTGGAAGAACTGGGGCGGGTACTGAAGGACGGCGGCACGCTCATACTGACCATAGACAACAAGGGCAATATAACCTATCCCCCCTACTGCATCACCCGCCTCTGGATGAAACTGGGGCTGTCACCGTATTTTATCGGCCGGACCCTCTCTCTTTCCCGCCTGAGGCGCGCCCTGACGGAAATTGGGCTTACTGTTGAGGAAAACACGGCCATTCTCCACTACCCCCACCCCGACGGGCTGGTAAGGTGGCTGGAGCGCTCTCTGCGTAGTTTTAGCCGGGGCAAACTGGACAATACCATCAGAAAGTGGCTGGCCTGCCTCAACCGGCTGGAGGGGAGCAAAATCAAATATCTCACCGGGCGCTACCTCGCCATCAAAGCGGTAAAGAGGTAACAACTTGAGCAGACTAATCTGTATCGATATTGATGCCGAGCCAAATCTCAGGGGGTACCTAGCGATAGATTCCACGGTCAACGGTAGCAGTGCTGGCGGACTGAGGATATCACCCGACCTTTCACCGGAATTGATGACCCAGATTGCCCGGGCAATGACCTTGAAGTACGGCTTTTGCGGGCTACCGGTGGGCGGAGCCAAGGCGGGGATTGTGGCTGACCCGGAGATGCCACTGGAGAGCAAGAGGGAACTCCTCAAAAGCTTCGGGCAGGCGCTTGAGCCATTCCTCAAGACAGGGAGCTATATCCCCGGTGGAGACCTGGGCACATCAGATGAAGATATCAAGTTTATGCTTGAATCTATCGGGCTCAAGGTTCAGGCCAGAGGTTTAACCTTTGCCCTGTCCGGGTTTTATACCGGCATTAGTGTATTTGCCGCCGCCGCGGCGGCCGCCCGTCACATCAGCCTGGACTTAAATCGGGCTTCGGTAGCTATAGAGGGGTTCGGCAGTGTGGGGGCCTCCGCCGCCAGGATGTTCTGGGAGAGGGGAATCCGGGTGGTAGCTATTTCCACCAGCCAGGGGGCAATCTATGATAAGGCGGGGCTGGATATCGGTGAGCTTATCAGACTCCGTGACCAGGCGGGCAGTCAGGTGGTCAATCTCTTTGACTGGGCAGAAAAAATAGACAAGAGCCGTCTGGTGGAACTGGACGTAGATATATTCTCCCCCTGCGCCCAGTCTTACAGCATCACCCCGGATAATGCCCGCCGGGTAGCCGCCAGAATAATCAGCCCCGGAGCCAATGCCCCCGTCACCCCTGATGCGGAGCCAGTCCTCTTTCAGAGAAAAATCCTGGTCATCCCCGACTTCGTGGCCAACTGTGGAGGTGTACTGGGAATCTCCATGAAGCGGGCTGGGCTAAAAGAAGACTATATCCGGCACTTTCTGGAGCAAAAAATCAGCCAGCAGGTCGCCAAAGTAATTGAGGCTACCGAGAGAGAGAAAGTTACCCTCAGGACATATGCTCAGAGAATCGCCGAAGAGAGGTTTTTGAGAGCCAAGGCATCCGCCGAGGGCAAAAATCTCACCGCCAGAGCCTTTAGCTTTGCCCTGGAGCTATACCGGAAGGGATTTATACCCTATCAGATCGTTACGCCGGTAGCCTCAAGGTATTTTGAGAAAAGATTTAGGCAATAGCGCAGCTTACCTCTCCGGTTTAATTCGGGCCGTTACCAACTGGTACAATCTCACTGCCTCCCTGGCCTCCTCCACCGTAACCGGCACCCCGATGCCCGTTCGCACGCTCTCGAAGAACTGCGCAATCAAGCTACGGTGCCCATCGCTAAAACGGCCCGAAAGTACATCAAAAGCGGCGGCGGCGGTACCCCCCAACCTCCCAAAACCCATCTCCAGGTTCCGCCGGCCGCGGGAAAAGCGCCCTCCCCCACCGGCAACGGCATACCCGGTTATAACGGCACCCCAGATATCAACATGCAGAGACAGCTCGGTACCGAAGATATCGAGCACCATAAAATCCTCCGGCCAGTTGGCCGACTCGGTGATGGTCGCCAGGCCGTTCTTACCCTCAAGCACTACCCTCAGCTCATCGGCAGCCATCCAGTCACGACTGCCGAGCTTCCAGCTATGCACCGCCGCCGGCTCCAGCTCCCCCAGGAAAGCCTGGGCCAGGTATATGGGGTGAGGCAGCATTTCACCAAAAATACCGCCGGGCAGCTTGTGGCACCAGTGCTCTTTATTCAAGATAAGGTCGGCGTCCCGCGCCATCGAATCGGTAATACTCACCCCCACCACATCGCCAACCACCCCCTCACTAACCATCGCCCTGGCCTTTATCACCACCGGCATAAAAAGCTCATTATGAACCACACACAGTTGTACCTGGTTGGCTCTGGCTGCTCCTATCATTTCATCGGCTTCTTTGATAGTTAAAGCCATCGGTTTTTCGGTCAATACATGGCAGCCGGCCCCCATCGCCCGGGCAGCTAAAGCGGGATGTGTCTGCGGCGGGGCACAGATGTCCACCACATCCATCTTCTCTTTAACCAGCATCTCGGACAAATCGGCGTAAGCACTTTTAATATGGAAAGCTTTGGCCGCCCGCCGGGCCCGAGCCTCATTCTCATCACAGATGGCCGCCACCTCAATATTACCGATTTTACGCATTGATGACATGTGCCAGTAGGCGGCTCCGCCACCGCCAACGACTCCGACCCTCAGGTTTTTTTCTTTACTCATTATCCTCGCTCCCGGTGATTATTATTCTGCCCCACTCCGCACCCCGCGATAGCGCGCCCTCATTGCCAGGATAGCATAAATGCCAACCACCCCCTGAACGGCCAGCCAGACATAGCCGATGCCGACCATGCCCGCCTGCGGCATAATGAAATAGCTGCCGACCAGGGTGGCCACAGTTATAAAACCGAATATGAGCGCCAGCTCCCTCAACCGGTCCTCAACGCGAAGGGTAGCGGCATAAACACTGCTTACCCCGGCAAACAGGCTTGATAAGCACAGAACCCGCAGCAACAGCAAACCGCTGGCGGAATAGCCCTCGCCGAAGAGGAGAAGGAGCCATTTCCCCACCAGCAGAACCAGGACAACCGCCGGGACTAATATCAGGAAGACGAATTTAAGAGATTTAGTCACATTAGTCCACAAGGCATTCTCAAAGTGGGCACCCTCGGCGAACAGAGAATTAGCCACCGCCGCCGGAATAGCAAAGAGCAGGGCGGCTATCATCCAGGCGACATAGAAATAGGCATTCTGCTCCGCCCCCAGCAGGTTAACCACCATTACCGGCAGGACCAGACCCGGGGCGGCACTAAAGAGGCGGACAGGATAGCTGCCGGCGGAATAGCGCCACATACCGCCGATTATGCCCGGATTAAAGCCGGGCACCGGCCTATAGTGCGGCTGGACCCGGGGGACGAAGAAAAACAAGGCTACAGCCAGAGCCACGGCGGTGGCAATACCCCAGGAAGCGGCGATGCCGAAGGCATGGAAAAAGAGAACCAGAAAGATGGGAAGGGGAATCTTGAGCAGCGAAAAGATGACGCTCTTGGACAGGGTAAAGTCGGCCCTTCTCCGGGCGATAAAGACAGAACCTATCATCCCGGCAAGCGTCTGGGCCAGGACAAAGAAAACGAAGGCGGCGGCGAAGATTATATTCTCCTTGATGAAGGCCAGAGCCGGCGACCAGATATCCAGCCCGGCGACAAAGATTACCGCCAGCACCACCGCTATGGCCCCGCTGACGGTAAGGCAGGAGTTAATCATATCCCGGGGCTTTTCCGCTTTAGGCAGGAAGCGGATAAGGGCAGCGCCAAAGCCGGGGACGCTCAGTATAGCCAGCAGGGATATGGACGATATTATCGCCGCCCCCCACCCCACCTCGGCCTCGCTGTAAAACCGGGCGACCACCATCCAGAAGAAGAAACCCAGCCCCGCAGTCACCACGGTGTTGGCCATGAGGAAAAAGGAGTTGCGGTAGAGGGGGCCCCTGAGATGCTCCACTATGTACTGGATATCGGTGCGCACCTGCTGATTATACTTGGGCTAAACCTGCCTGACAAGCAAACCTTAGCGGCGGTGCCCGAAGGAAAGCTTAGACCAGTAACGCAGGCGGCGGGCGATGTTATATTTCATCAGGACGCCCAGGCTGACAAGCAGGTATTTTACCAGGGGATGGTTAGTCAGCGTCCGGAACCAGCCCCTTGTTATCCCTAAGATTGAGAATTGCCCCGAAATTAACAAAGTAGAACAAACGTCTCATCAAACGAGACTCTGGTATAGGTCTAGGATTCTTGAGACGACAACACCTGGCGTATAGTTCTTCATGAACCTGTCATAGCCACCTCGCCCCATTCGCGAGACTTCTTCCGGCCTTCGCAGTAAATAGGATATGGCTTCAGCTAGTTTGCCGGAGTCATCAGGTGGTACCAGGATCCCTGTCTTACCATCCTTTATGATATCCGTGAACCCCCCAGTATTCGTAGCTATTACTGCCTTGCCCTGACTCATGGCTTCTGTGACAACGAGGCCAAAAGGCTCCGGCCATATTGAAGGGAAAATTGCAAATCTACATCTGGACATAGCCTGCATTACTGAATAATATGGAACATTCTTCAACACGAGGATGTTTCCCTCAGCATGGTAGTGATAATCGGGATGTTCTATACCAATTATCACTAGCTTTACTGGTGTATTCAGCTTCCGGTAGGCTTCTATCAGTACACCAACCCCTTTATGTGGCATCAGCCAGCCGACATACAGCAGGAAATCCTCAGGAAGCGCTTCAATTTGTTCCTGCCTGTTATCTATAAACGGGTTGGAAAAGTTAGGAATCGTTATGATTTTTTTGCCGATCATAGCCAGGCACTCTTCATGAATCTTGCGTACAAAGTCGCTTACAGCGATGAATTTGTCTACCGATTTAAGCTTGTTTCTATTTGCCCTTATGCCATAGTAGGCAGGCACAACCCGGAGCAAGCCGTAAGAGCGACTCATACAGGAGATGCAACTCCTCAGAGAAGGTCTGTTGCATATGACATCTTCTTTTATTGCCATCCTTTTGGGGCAAAAAAGACCGTAGTCGTGGATAGTGTGAACCAGTGGAACGTTGAATTTGTTCCTCAGAGGAAGCATTGAGTAAAGAATCCAGCTGTGGGTATGGATAATGTCCGGCTTTTCCTGTTCAATGATATTGGCCAGCTTATTGCTGATTACGGGATCCCTAGCCGGGGGATGCCATTTTCTGGTAGGGTCTTTGAACAGGAAAGGGATTTTTTGAAAAAGGCCCTCTTGCCTGATTACCTTTATGCCGCCATCGTCTTCAGATTCTGGTAAATCTCGCCGTCCCAGCGTGCCGACGACAACCTGATGTCCTCTGCGGCTCAGCTCCCGACAAAGCGATTGTACATATACAGAAATTCCGCCTAAAAACGGGGGGTATAAACTCGAAAGCATAAGTATCTTCATAGCACAACTAAAACCAGTCTGCCTCAGTGCATATTTTCACTAATTCTGTGTTATCTACCCTTTTTACTTGTCTTGATAGCATGCTGGTTGGTCAGGAATTTGTCCAGGATAAAAGCCGTCCGCCGGCAGATCGGCGTCCCCGCTATTACCTCCGGTCTACCCATCTCCCCGGGGCTCCCTCCGCCGGAAAAGGCTCAAAAAATTATAGCCCAGGTAACCGCCGGCGACACCGGACAGCACAATGGCCACCGCCCACAGCTGGCGCCAGCCGGTAGCCGGCCGGCGGAACAGGCGTCCCAGCGACTGCGGCAGGCGCTCTAATAAAATACGGCGCAATAGGTCGTACTCGGTGGCCAGCACCTCCCCGTCATCGGCGCGGTACCAGCTTTTAAGCATCGCCTTGGCGTAGCCCTCCCAGTAAGCCCGCCGGGCCAGGAATCGGCTGCCCAGCCGGTAGCTATAGACCTTATGCCGCACCCTTACACCGGGGTCATAGACAATTCGCTTACCGGTGCCCCGCTTTACCCTGAGGCAGAACTCGGTCTCCTGGGCCGCCGGCTGCTGCCAGTCGCTCTTGCCCCACCCCTTCCCCACCAGGCTGCTCTTAAACAGCCCGCAGGTGTCGAAGGCTTCTCTCAGGAAAGAGAGATTGGTGCAGAACCCGTTTCTCACCTCGGCCCTCCCAACCACCTCCCGGTAGGTACAGGAAAATATCCAGTAAAGCTCACGGGGGAACCATTCCATCGACCTGTCCTGCCACAGGGGCAGAATTGGGCCGGTAACGCCGATTACCGAGCTATCTTCGCCGTAAACCTTAACCATCTGCTCCACCCAGTCGGGAAAAGGCAGGGCATCATCATCAATAAAGGCGATAATATCTCCTTTGGCCTCCCCGATAGCCAGGTTGCGGGAGGGGTAAGACCCCCACTCCCCCTGGTTAAACAGCACCCGCATATTAGAATAGCCCTTTTCGGCGATATATTTCTTAATATCTTCGGCCAGCTCCGGCAGCCTCTCGGCCACAATAAGGGTCTCGGTATTTTTATAGGTCTGGGCCGCCAGGCTATCCAGCAGCTCGGTGATATCTTTAAGCCGGTCCATTGTATAGCCAGTGGTAACTATGGATACCAGGGGATTTATCTTCATTTCACCTTCTCCCCCGGCCCGTCCAGACGGCGGAACCGTCTGGTTATCAGCGCCCAGCCGATTCTGGTGCCGTCCCTCAGCGACCTCAGCTTGGGCGGGCTCAAGCGCCGCCGGTAATCGACGGGAATCTCGGCTATAGAATAGCCCCTTCTGACCAGCTGGCTGAATATCTCGGCTTCCAGGTCAAAGGCGCTGGCTCTTAAGTGTAAATTTTTCACCACCTCCCCCCTAAAACCCCAGAAGCCGGAACAGACATCGCTTATCTTTTTGCCGTAGAAAACGGTAGCTATCAGGCTTAGTAAATAGTTGCCCACCAGGTTAAGCCGGCTCATCGCCCCCTTCTCCCGCCGCCCCCTCATCCTCGAGCCGATAACGGACTGGTAACTGTCCAGCAGCTTCAGCATTTCGGGGATATAGCCGGCGGGATAGGTAAAGTCGGCGTCGAGCATAAAGATAAAATCGGCCTTAAGCGTGCTTAAAGCCCTGCTCACGGCGATGCCCTTGCCCCTCCGCCGCTCAATAATAGTGCTGGCGCCTTTTGCTTCAGCAATCTCCCTGGTTCTGTCGGTGCTGTTGCCGTCAACCACCAGCACCTGAACTTTATAGCCCGCCCCCTCCAAGGCTTTTCGGGGTATCTCGTCGATAACCCGGCTAATGGTCGGCTCCTCGTTAAGAGTGGGAAGCAGGATTAAAATTTCGGGCTGGCTCATGGCCTCAAGTCAACAGTATAAACCGACAATGGGGTAGAAGACAATGACTTTGACAGGGAGAAGTACTCTACTATGCCGCCTTAGGAAATTTCTAGAAAGGCAGTATTGAACCGGCCATCTTGAGCAGCAGCCGGCTGTGCCAGTCGAAGGAAAAACCGTTGCCGTCGGCGATAAGCTCCGGCAGCCCCTTTTTGCCGGCCAGTCGGAACAGGCTGTCGATTTTGTTATTGCTTAATTTGGCCAACAAGGTACGGGCCCAGTAGCCGATAGTCAGCTCACGGCTCAACCTGGCCCGCCACTCCTCCTCGTAGGCGGCCAGAGCGTCAGCGGAAAAGTCGTCGGCCTCAAGGGAGCGCTGGAGCACCCCGGCGGCGATGTCGGCGCACAACAGCCCGTAATAGACGCCCCCGCCGGTGGTCGGCTTTACCTGCCCCGCCGCCTCACCCACCACCAGCACCCGGTCGGCGTAGGTCCGGGGCAGCGGTTTTAAGGGGACGATATCATAGCTGGGTGTCGCCTGGATAGAGGTTATCTTGCCCTGAGAAGACAGGGATGCAAGCAGGTTTTCCAGAGAGCTATCGGCCTGGCTCCGGGTGAGCAGGCCGACCAGTCCCCGCTTATCGGTGGTCGGCACCAGCCAGGCAAAGCCGCCCGGCGTCAGCTTCTGGTCAAAGTAGACCTCCACCTCATCGATGCCGTTTACAGCCACCTGAGCCTGAGCGCCGAGGACGTACTGCTTTATCTCCCCAAATCCCAGTTTGGCCGGTAATGTGGAACCGAAGCCGGTAGCAACTATGGCGGCTTTAGCCTTAAAAACCCTCTCTTCGGCCTGACCGTTTACCCTCACTTCGACGCCGTCGGGCTGAATTGAAATATCGCTGGCTTTAGCGCCGAAAAGATACTGGGCCCCGCTGGCCTCGGCTATTTCCGCCAGGTGCACGTTAAGGCGGGCCCGGTCAACGATAGCAGCCACGGGAGACTGGCGGCACAGCCTGAGGTATTCCCCGGAGGGAGCCAGGAACTTAGCCGAGCTGGCCTGTCTCAAGACGAGGCCGTTATCCAGGCCGAAGGCACTCAGGCATTCCTGACTGAGGATGCCGGTACAGCAGATGTCGTCACCTAATGAGAGGCTCTTCTCAACAACAACGACACCATAGCCAAGCTGGCTCAACCTCTGGGCGATACGGCTCCCCGCCGGTCCGGCGCCAACGATTATGATGTCGTGCAACATCATCTATCAATTGCCGATACAGCCACTAAAGAGGTGCTAATCCTTAACTTTAGCCTCTTTCTCCAGCACCTCGGCCAGAGCCTTAAAACCCTCGCCGCCGAAAGACTTGAACTGCAAGGCGATAGCTTCTTTAAGCGTCTTGGGGGCAAAATGTTCAAACTCCTTTATAATTAGCCCGACCTCCTTGATTTAGCAGCTTTGATAACCCTGGCCTTAGTTCTAAAATAGCTATTTATTCAGCTCTTTTTCCAGTTTATCCTGCAGGTTTTGGATAAACTGCTCCCCGGTCTTGTTGACCTTGGCACGCATGATTCTCTCGCCGAAGGTAGCCAGCCGGCCGACCAGACTCACATTGGAGCTGTAGGCCACCTCCACCTCGCCGCCGGCAACCTCTTTCAGGTCAACAATGGTCTCCTGACTAAAGGTGCCGGCACCACCCATGGCGGAGCCTCTTCCCACCGCCTTTAGGTGCTTGGGCGGGTCGACTTCATCGAAGGTCTGGGTAAAGGCCAGCTTAACGCTGATAGGCCCCACCCTCTGCTTGACCGTCCCTTCCCAGGTCTTGTCGTCAACGGGCTCCATCTTCTCGGCGCCGGGGATACAGGAAGCCAGGGTTCCGGGGGCAAGCAGGAAATCCCATACCTTCTGGATCGGCGCCTTCATGGTAAACTTCCCCTCGATTTTCATTTTGGACTACGCCTCCTCTTTATTTCTTTGGTATCTATGTCAAAAAGGTCAAATTTAAACGGGTCTAGAACTTTAACCCCCTTGACCTCGGGCGGCATTTCAAACTCACTATTGGAACTCTTCCTTGACACCGGTAAAGCTTTTTCCGCCCCCCTATTACAAACCAAACCACCACCAAAATTCCCCCCGTTTCTACTTCAGCAGAAACGGCGTCTCTTAAGGTAATTTGGGACTCTTCCAGTCCTTCATCGGCCTCATCCACTCCGCCTTCTCGACGAACTCGTCGTGGGCCAGAGGCACCGGCGGGTGGCTGAGGAAGTTGGGGTCAAACTCGTCCTTGACCGCCAGCATCCACTTATGGTAGTTGGGCCCGTAGGCCGGCCCGGTGAGGTAAAGCGGCTGGTGCGGCCCTAATAGCGAAGTATAAAACCGCTTCCTGATATTCTCTTTAGACGTCTCCAGGTAGAAGTGGTCAACGCCGTCGGTATTCTCATCGGGGTCCCAGTAGACCAGGAACTCGGAGTAGCCCTGGTGGCCCAGCTCAAAGCTCTGGAACCAGCCGGGGTCGCCGTAGTCGGGCATAAGCGGCGGGGTGAATTTCTTCTTCAACTCGGCGTAGTTCTCCCCGTGGGGCAGGGCGTGCTCCAGCGTCTCGATAACATAGTCCACGGAGACGTAGCCGCCGCACATCAGCCACATGCCGGCGGAGTCGGCGTTCTTGAACCAGGACTCGTCGGTAGGCCGGGTGCGGCGGGCTTCGCCGCCAATCTCGGTGATAATATCGTTGAGCACCCGCTCCTCATACTCCATCTGCTCCTCGGAGCCGAAGCCGACCAGCAGCACCCGCAGCAGGTGGAAATCTTTGATGGTCTCTTCGCTCTCCTTGGACCAGATATCCCAGTACTCCTCTTTACAGCTGGCTTTGGCAATAGCCCGCCAGAATATAGGCACTTTGGTGGCGCCGGCCCCTATCTCGGCCCGGGCCATCTCGAACATGGCTTTTTTCATGGATTCTTTGCTGGGCATGGTAAAATTTATCCACTTAACCCGGTTGGAGGGAAGCTGGAGGGTGGTGTGCGGCGAGATTCCGGTCGGCGTCAGCCGCTCCGGCTGGAAGGGCAGTAGCTTTATGGCCATCTTAGTCACTATGCCCAGGCACCCCCGGAGCCCGGTAAAGCCCCTCAGCAGTCCCCGCAGGTCGGACCCCAGCCCGTCCCCCCAGAAGGGGTCGTCCTGCAAGGCCAGCGAGCCCATCTTGACCAGCTCGCCATCAGGCAGGACTAATTCGGTGCCCAGTATGCGGCGGTGGGGCAGGCCGATGCGGTAGCTCAGGGGCGACCAGCCGTCGCCCAGCATGTTGGCGATGGCGGAACACTGCGAGCCGCCCCCGCCGACGATAATATAGCAGCCCCGCTTCATCGCCTCCTCCTGGAGCTGGGAATAGATAACCCCCGACCCCACCACGGCGTAGAGGTGCTTCTCGTCAATCTCAAAGTCGTCCATCCGCTTCAGGTCGATGAGCAGCTCGTCATCAACGTGGCAGTGAGAGCGGGGGCCGTACCAGCCGGTGCTGTAGGGGACATAGGGAACCTTGTAGCGGTTGCAGACCTTGACTATCTTCTGGACTTCCTCGGTGGTCAGGGGCAGGATAACACAGCCGGGTACCTTGGTCATTACCCGCTCGTAGCCCAGGCCGGCCTCATATCCGCCGGGTCCAGACCGGTAACCCTCGCAGACCACCGGGTCGGACGAGATATACTCATCGCCGACGATAGCCTCCAGGACCTTGTATGCTTCCTTAGATATAGCCATAATTTACCTCCACAAGCCTAGCCTTCGATTGAAGCCAGGATAAGCTCGGAAATATCGTATATCTTCAAATCTTCGCCGTTCTGCCTGGCAACCCTGGCGAAATTATCCTTGCACCAGGGACAGGTGGCGACGATAGCCTCGGCGCCCACCGTCTTGGCCTCGAATAATCTCTGCTCGGCGGCCCAGGCGGCAAAGTCGGGGAAGGCTTCCTGGGTACCCCGCCCCGCCCCGCAGCAGAAGGCGTTCTCCTTCATCCGTACCATCTCCACCAGCTCCACGCCGGGTATAGCGTTAATAATATCCCTTGGTTGCTGGTAAACGCCGCCGGAGCCGCGCCGGCGCTCCAGACCGGGGCTTACCATGCCCCACTTCCCCCGTTCCCCCTTCCAGGGAGTCCAGGGCTCGCTCAGGCGGCTCAGGCTGCAGGAATCGTGGTAGGTCAGGCGCATATCAACCGGCTTGGTCAGTTTCAGCGCCTCCTGCTTGATTAATTCATCCACCAGCTCGGTCAGGTGCACTACTTTAAAGCCCAAATCGTCGGTCGATATATCAAGCATCTTGGGGTAGTCCACCTTCCAGGTGCGATAGCCCTCGGCGCAGCTGACCAGCAGGGTCTTGGCGCCGGTCTTTCTTACCGCCTCAAGATTGCGCCTGGCTAATTCCCGCGCCTCGTCAATCATCCCGACAGAATAGAGCATATTGCCGCAGCACCACTCGTCGGGCATGAGCATAAAGGGAGTGCCGGCGGCATTGAGTATCTTGGCGGTGGCCCGGGCGATTTCGGGGTTGACATAGGCCGCCGAACAGCCGACGAAATAGAGCACATCGGCCTTGGCCGCCACCTTGATGTCCTTGGTGAGCCACTTGTTGCGGTTGGCGTGCGGCGAGCCGAAGCGGTTGTGCTTTTCGGTTATCTTTTTGGCAACCTTTTTGTGAGCGGGCATGGGCCCCTTGCCGTCTTGAACCGCCTTTATCCGCAGCGCCTCCAGGGTAAGCTCTATCTCCAGGTCGAGGTTACGCTTGCAGCCGACATCGCAGGCGCCGCAGAGGGGGCAGGCGTAGAGCGTCTTGAGCAGCTCGTCAGTAAATTCCATCCGCCCCTCCAGCAACGCCAGCCCGATTCTCATCTTGCCGTAGGCGCCGTAGGAATCGAATATATAGCGGGTGGCGCTGGGGCAGCGGGTGCTGAAATTTACTCCGGGCATATAGATGTGGTCTACCCAGTAGCACCCCTTGCACTTGATGCACTTGCTCATATCGTATTCGAAATTATCTAAGTTGGTTACATCCAGACTCACTTTGCCTTTGAGCATCTTTATCCTCCCTAGTAACACAGAGTCCCGGGGTTCATGATGTTGTTGGGGTCGAATACCTTTTTCACCCGTCTCAGGGCGGTAGCGTAGCCGGTGGCGCTCTCATATACCAGATCGGCCAGCTCGCCGTAGGGCCGGGTAAAGAGGGCGCCCTGGCTGGCTAAGACACTGATAGCGTCACGGTACAGGCTGCGGACCAGCTCCACGTCGACCTCGCTGTCGGGGTCGTAGAAGATGTCGAACTGCATCTGGCAGGCACGGTTGTGCTCGATGGGCTGGATATAGCCGCCGATGTCGTCGACGGGGTAGCCGTACTGGGCGGCCACTTCCTCCACCATATCGGCGAACTGGGGTGCCATACCCGGCCGGGTGATGAAGAAAATACTCTGGCAGCCCCCCAGGTAGCGGTTCTTCCAGTAGGGGGTCTTCTTGGGCCAGGGCTGGCGCAGCAAGGGCAGCAGCTTACGGCCTATGCCGGGGAAACCGGGCAGGTTGTTATCGAGTTGAATTTCGGAGAACTCGTTCTTGATGATGTCTTTAAGCATATTTTCTTCGTATTTAAGCTTCTCTTCGGGGCGCCGGGCCATGCCGCTTAATACCAGGATGAGGGTCCAGGGGGGCAATGTTGCCCTTAACTCCTCGAAGTCATCGGGCCAGTTCTCGGCGGCCAGGGCCGCCAGGTCGGTATTATCCAGCAGCAGGCACTCCTGGCCTATCCGTAATTTAAGTATCCGGTGCAGAAAATCGATAGTATAGTCGAGGTCGTCAACCGGAGCGAAGAGCACCCGGTCCACAGTGGTCATGTATTCAATCTTTAGATTAGCCCAGGTCACTATCCCCATCGTCCCCTGGGCGCCCTGGAGCAGGCGGTAAAAGTCCAGACCCGGCCCCGAGGGGTTGGCCCCCTTGGAGGGCGAATCGGGGTAGCCGGCAACGCTGGCCGAGCCGGTGCGGAAGATCTCGCCGGTGGGCCAGACCACCTCCATGCTCTGCAGCGGCTCCCCGTAATCGTAGACGGTGTTGGTGATGACCTCCCTCTCCAGGTGGTCGATAACCGCCGAGCGCATCGGGTGGGGCGCCAGCGGCATCATCAGCCGGAAGCCCTTCTTGGCCAGCTCCCTGGTGGCTTTCTCCCAGGTCACCCCCACCTCCATCCGCACCCTCCGGTTGAACTCGTCAATTTCCAGGATGCGGTTCATCCGGGTCAGGTCGGCGATGATACCGCCCTGCTTGGGGATGGCCGCCCCGTTAAAGTGCACCGATGAGCTGGTCGGCACCACCGGCAGCCGGTTTTTGTTGGCCAGCTGGATAATCTTCTGCACCTCTTCGACCGTTTTGGGCTTGACCACGTAGTTAGGCACGCCGGCCGGCACCAGGCTGAAATCTTTAGAATATTTGTTGAGGACGTCGGGGTCGTCGGAGAAATTATCCGTTCCCACTATCTCCCGGAGCTTCGATTTTACGGTCACGTCTTTAACCTCCTCTACTGGCAGATTGCGCTGGGGCCCTTAAAGTATAGAGGCAAAAATCACGGTCACGACCCTCAGTCGGTAATTCAGCGATATATATAGTCAACGGAAAAGACACGGTGATGTTACAATTTACCAAAATTGGATAGCCTTTGTCAATTTAAGCAACCTATACCCCGGAGGGTATATTTTAGCTCTTGCCCATCCGGCCCAAAAGCCAGGAAACCCACGCCTCAATCCCCTCACCGGTGGTGCAGGAGACGGGGAAGATTTTCACCTTCCGGTTTATCCCCTTTATCGTCTTGGAAAAGGCGTCGGCATCAAACTTCAGGTAGGGCAGCAGGTCAATCTTGTTGATGAGCACGACGTCGGCCTCGTGGAACATCAGGGGATATTTAAAGGGCTTGTCGTCGCCCTCGGGAGTGCTGGCGATTAATATCCTTAAGTCCTCGCCCAGGCTGAACTCGGCGGGGCAGACCAGGTTGCCCACGTTCTCGATAAGCAAGAGGTCGATATCATTCAAGGGCAAATCGCCCAGGGCGGTAGCGGTCATGTTGGCGTCGAGATGGCACTCCCCGCCGGTGTTTATCTGGACCACGGGCACGTCCTCTTTGCCGATGGCTTCGGCATCCAGGCTGGAGCTGATATCGCCCTCGACCACCCCCACCCTGGTTTTCCCCTTGAGCCGCTTTATCGTCTCCATGATGACGCTGGTCTTGCCCGCCCCCGGTGAGGCCATCACGTTGACCACGAAGACTTTATTGCTGTCGAACAGTTGCCGGTTTTTGCGGGCTATCTGGTCGTTAGCCCCCAGGATATCCTTAATCACCTTTATTTCCATCTATTCCACCTCGATACTTTCCACGAAGAGCTCTTTCCCGCCTGTAATATCCATATTATTACTCTGGCAGTGGGGGCAAGTCCAGTCGAACTCCCCCAGCTCAAATTCTTTATGGCAGTCCCGGCACCTGGCGGTGGTCGGAATAACTTTAAAATTAAGCGCCGCCCCCTCCGCCGGCGTCCCCTTGCTCAGGAAATCGAAGTAAAACTGGACGCACTGCCCCACCACCCCGGTCATCTCCCCGAGAACCAGGTTGATTTTGCCTATTTTCTCAGCCCCGGCCTCCTCGGCCTGCTTGAGAACTAAGTCGAGCATACTCTGGGTTATGGCCAGCTCGTGCATATTTAGCAAATCCTGGGCAGGAGGTCGCCGACCAGCATATCCACGATGCGGTGCGACCCCAGAACGGTTTTCATTACCACCCGCCCCGGCTTTTCCGCCGCCACCTCCCCGATAATAACGGCATCCCTGCCGTACTTATTCTTCTTCATGGCTTTGAGAATTTTATCGGCGTCTTTATCGGGAACTATGGCCACCAGCCTGCCCTCGTTGGCAATATATAACGGGTCGAAACCCAGCATCTCGCAGGCGCCCAGCACTTCCTCCCGCACCGGAATATCTTTTTCCTCAATCCTTATGCTTACTTTGGACTGGCCGGCCAGCTCGTTGAGGGTCGACGCCAGGCCCCCCCGCGTCGGGTCGCGCAGGCAATCGATATTGCGGCTCACTTCCAGCATATCCGCCACCAGACCACCCAGGGGGGCGCAGTCGCTCTCAAGCGTAGTGGCAAAGCTCAGGCCCTCCCGCCGGCTGATAACGGCGATGCCGTGGTCGCCGATAGCCCCGCTTAAGATAACTTTATCCCCCGCCCTGGCCTTATCCCCGGAAATATCAACCCCGTCGGGAATCAGCCCCACGCCGGCGGTGTTGATAAACAGCCTATCGGCGCTGCCCCGGGGCACCACTTTAGTATCGCCGGTGACAATCTCCACCCCCGCCTCCCCGGCCGCCACCCGCACCGAGTTCACGACCTGCTCCAGTTCGGCTAAAGAAAGCCCCTCTTCGATAATAAAAGCCAGGCTCAAATATAGCGGCCTGGCCCCGCTCATGGCTAAATCGTTGACCGTACCGCAGACGGCTAACTTGCCGATGTCGCCGCCGGGGAAAAAGATGGGGCTGACCACGTAGCTGTCGGTGGTGAAGGCCAGCCGCCCGCTTACATTAAAAACCGCCGAGTCGTCCAGCCTGGCCAGAAGCGGGTTGGCCAGCGTTTTGACAAAGCTCTTCTCGACCAGGTCGTGGGCTAGCCTACCGCCGCTGCCGTGGGCTAAAAGAATCTTATCCTCCATGTTCATCTCCATATAGATAATAGGCCGAGCAGCTGCCCTCGGTGGAGACCATGCACGGCCCCACCGGGCTTTCCGGC
>Ga0315553_10001995_pt1 | contig 16591 bp, 10 predicted proteins | sample SalMarSW160140MG_FD_203099 | JGI IMG/M metagenome (GOLD analysis project Ga0315553, IMG submission 203099) | Salt marsh sediment microbial communities from the Plum Island Ecosystem LTER, Massachusetts, United States - Salt Marsh Sediment SW1601-40 ... | reverse complement strand
TATGGGAATTTTGATATCCGCCCCGGTCACCATGAATTCGATCCGGATTCATGGGAAGAGGCTCTTAAAGAGGCAATTGGAACAGCCCTGTTACCCACTAAATTCCCAAATGCCGCAACACAGGTCGAGGGTGTTGATGTATACTATGTTGCCACCTTTGCTACCTATAGTGGTTCTTATGGTACTTATTCCATTACGTTCCAGTGTACCAAATCGGGTCCCGATCCCGAATTCACGTTCATAGAAGGACCGACTCCAAAGTAACATTGTAACGAACACAGGTTATAAAAAAAGCTGCTGCATTCACGGCAGCTTTTTTTGCCTCTTTGCATGGGGTAAAAAATCTTCAGAAGGGGGAACCTGTTTTTTTTGCTTCCTGATATGGACAACATGTTCTTTTAATATTTTGTTAAGATTTTTTTAACACCAACCAATTTTCGATCAATGAATGAAACTGCATAATAAATGGTTTATTAATGGTGATGAACGGGGATATTAAATATAAGAAAATAAGACCTGAAAATCTTTATATAATCAATAAATTAATGGATCTACATGTGTAAAATGCAGATAAACAAATAATTAAATGAGCAAGTTGAAAACTCTTCTGAAATGTTAATAATTAGGAATCAATCGATGTTGCCAAACCTTCTGTCAATGCATAAATTGCAATACTCAATTTATTGGGGGGGTCCAATCCTACTTTTCAACATAACAATTACTTAACATTAATTATTTTCATCAATGGGAGAATTGCTTGCTCAAAAAAAGGATGTTGAAGCAAAAGAAGGCACCGCTGTACAGAAATTGCCTCTCGAAGAGATAACCCAAATCAGGGTAAAGGAGGAGAGGAAAATTTATACGCATGATGAAGCCTTTGCAGCCTCCCTTGACTATTTCAACGGAGATGAACTTGCAGCCAGGGTCTGGGTCAACAAATACGCGTTAAAGGACTCCTTTGGAAACCTCTATGAACGAACTCCGGATGATATGCACCACAGGATGGCTCGTGAGATCCATAGAATTGAATTGAAATATCCCAATCCATTAAGTGAAGAGATCATTTACAATGTCTTGAGGAATTTCACCTATATCGTACCTCAGGGTGGTCCGATGACCGGAATTGGTAATGATTTCCAGATCGCCTCTCTGTCCAATTGTTTTGTCATCGGGAACAAAGGGAATTCGGATTCCTACGGTGGGATTCTGAAGATTGATCAGGAGCAGGTACAATTGATGAAACGCAGGGGCGGTGTAGGGCATGATCTGACACACATCAGACCATCCGGGAGTCCGGTTCTCAACAGCGCATTGACATCCACCGGTGTTGTTCCATTCATGGAACGGTACTCGAACTCGACGCGTGAAGTGGCGCAGGATGGACGCCGGGGAGCCCTGATGTTGACCATATCCATCAAACATCCCGATGCTGAGAAATTTATCGATGCAAAGCTCCAGGCAGGAAAGGTCACCGGTGCCAATGTTTCCGTAAAGATCGATGACGAATTCATGAAAGCCGTAACCAATGGCGGATCCTACATACAACAATACCCGGTTTATTCAAAAGAGCCCAAGGTCAGAAAGGAGATAGATGCTCGAAAATTGTGGGCAAAAATTGTTTATAACGCCTGGCTTTCAGCTGAACCAGGAATACTTTTCTGGGATACAGTGATCCGTGAATCCGTACCGGATTGCTATGCAGAACTGGGTTACCGGACCGTTTCTACCAATCCGTGTGGCGAAATACCCCTCTGTCCCTATGACAGCTGCCGGTTGCTGGCAATCAATTTATACAGTTATGTAAACGATCCCTTTACCAAAAAAGCAAAATTCGATTTTGAACGCTTTAAGGAGCATGCTGGTCTGGCACAACGGATCATGGATGATATCATTGACTTGGAACTGGAGAAAATAGATTCCATCCTGAAGAAGATCGATAAGGACCCGGAAGGCGATGAGGTAAAAGGAGTGGAGAAAAATCTCTGGACGAACATCCGTAACAAAACCGGAGAGGGAAGAAGAACAGGCATTGGGATAACCGCTGAAGGGGATATGATCGCTTCCCTGGGACTGCGATACGGCAGTGAAGATGCCATCGATTTTTCCACAGAAGTACACAAAACGCTTGCCCTTGAGGCGTACAGATCTTCTGTGTACCTCGCAAAAGAGAGGGGCCCCTTTGCCCTCTATGATGCTGAACGGGAAAAAAATAATCCCTTCATTCGGCGAATCCAGGAGGCCGATGAGGGTTTGTACAACTATATGCTTAAACATGGCCGGAGAAACATTGCCCTGCTAACCATCGCACCTACGGGTACTACCAGCCTGATGACTCAAACCACTTCGGGCATTGAACCGGTATTTCTCCCGGTGTACAAAAGGAGAAGAAAGGTGAATCCGAATGATCAGGATGTACAAATCAATTTTGTGGATGAGATGGGGGATGCCTGGGAAGAATACAATGTGTTTCACCAAAAATTTGTCGATTGGCTCAAATCGCAGGATTATGATCCTGAAGAGGTGAAAACATATGGTGAAGAGGAGATAGAGGAGATTGTGAGGAAGTCACCCTATTATAAGGCAACCTCCAATGACGTTGACTGGGTTAGCAAAGTCAAGATGCAGGGAGCCATTCAAAAATGGGTTGATCACTCCATCAGTGTAACCATTAATCTTCCCAGGGATGTTGACAGGGATCTTGTTGCAACCCTCTACGTTACGGCATGGGAATCGGGGTGTAAAGGAGCTACCATCTATCGCGACGGCTCCAGAGACGGTGTCCTGTTAACCAACCAGAGAGAAGATGTTGTTTTTCATAAGCGGCCCAAAGTGCTGGATGCAGAGATCATTCGTTTCAACAACAACAATGAAAAATGGATCGCTTTCGTCGGAATAAAAGATGGTAAACCGTATGAAATCTTTACCGGACTGGCAGATGAGGAGATGTTTCCCATTCCAAAAACCATCCACAAAGGACAGATTGTGAAGAATAAGGATGATAATGGAAAGAACAGGTATGACTTCCAATACACCGATAAATATGGTTATATTAACACCAACGGAGGACTCTCCCATATGTTCAAACCGGAATTCTGGAATTATGCCAAGCTCATTTCAGGCGTGTTGAGACATGGCATGCCAATCCCCGATGTCGTGAACCTGGTCTCATCACTACAGCTCGATAGTGAAACGATCAATACCTGGAAGAATGGAGTGGAACGGGCATTGAAAAGGTATATCCCGGATGGTACAAAAGCAAAAGGAGGAACCTGTACCGACTGTAAATCCAATAACCTGGTGTATCAGGAAGGATGCCTGGTTTGCATGGATTGTGGATCCTCAAAATGTGGATAGTATATAATGCAGGAGAAACAAAAAGGGGGTGTATCAAAAGTCCAGAAAATCGTCATTCTGTCCGCCATCGGCGGATCAGAATCTTAATCTATTGTTAATCAGAATTATGAGATCCTGAAACAAGTTCAGGATGACTGAAAAATCGACTTTTGATACACCCCCTTTTTTGTTTAATTTTTGGCGCTTATTTGTTCACTACTCACATCTCATTTCTCTTTCAACCTTCACCCTGAACTCTGTGCTTTGAACCATTACAATCCATATTTTTCGATGATCTCCTGCTTGGTAAGCCCCAGAATACCATATTTTTTCCCAATTTTCACAAAGGCTTCCAGGGCTTTGTCCAGGTGATGGATATCATGTCCGGCAGAGATCTGTGTACGGATCCTTGCCTGACCATTGGGCACAACGGGAAAGAAAAAGCCAATAGCATAGATTCCTTCGTTGTACAGATCCTTTGAGAAGTTCTGTGAAAGTTTCGCATTGAACAACATGACCGGGACGATGGGTGTATTTCCTTCTTTCAATACAAAACCTGCCTCCGTCAGGCCTTTTCTCCAGTGCTTCGTGTTGTTTTCCAATTTATCCCGGCGTTCGGTGCTTTCTGAAAGAATTTCCAGCACTTTCAGTACTCCGGAAACCACAACTGGAGCAATGGTATTGGAAAAGAGGTAGGGACGGGCTTTTTGCCGGCACATCTCCACCAGCTCTTTTCTGCCCGACACGCATCCCCCGGAAGCTCCTCCAAGAGCCTTCCCAAAGGTGGTGGTGATGATATCAACATTCCCCAGAACGCCACATTTTTCATGTGTTCCCCTTCCGGTTTTACCGATGAAACCGGTGGCGTGTGAATCATCGACAAACAGCATGGCACCATATTTATCACAAAGTCCGGCCATCTCATCAAGCTTTGCCGTATCCCCATCCATCGAAAAGACACCGTCGGTAATGACCATTTTAAACCGTTTGTCGGCATGGAGCTGCAATTTGTTTTCCAGGTGCTCCATGTTCGAGTGTTTAAACGTGTCATGCATGGCACTGCACAATCGGATCCCATCGATGATGGAAGCATGTACCAGTCGGTCAGAGATCATAACATCCTGGTCCGATAAAACGGCTTCGAAAACCCCTGCATTGGCATCCATGCAGGAAGGGAAAAGAATGGTATCTTCTGTTCCCAGAAATTGGGTCATGCGGTTTTCAAGTTCCCGGTGGATATCCTGTGTCCCGCAGATAAACCGAACGGATGACATGCCATAACCCCTGGTATCCAACCCTTCGTGGGCAGCGTTTACCACATCAGGGTGGCTCGATAGGCCAAGGTAGTTATTGGCGCACATGTTGATTACCTTTTTCAGGGAAGATCCTGCGGGGAATTCAACCTCAATATCCGCTGCCTGGCTGGAATGGATAAACCGTTCTTCCTTAAAAATCCCGGCATTTTTTATCTGATCAATCTGATCCAGATAAATTTTTCTAATGGTTTCACTATAACTCATGGATAGATTATGGTTTGATTAAAACAGACTTGGTTGAACAATCCTGGCATAGGACACAGGAACCTGGTTTTCTGTCAGGATTTAAATTTGTGATTATCCGGCAAATTCCCGGACCAGTGTAACAATCTTATTGACTGAATCAAAAGCTTCGGGTGTTGCTTTCTCGTCCGGGATGCTAATTGAGTATTTGTTCTCCAGGAAACGTTTCAGGGAAACCATTGAAAACGAATCCACAATACCTCCGGAGATGAGTGGTGTATCGTATGTTATCTCCTCGTCGTCTTCCTCAAGGTATTCCTCAATTACATAGTTCAGAACAACATCTTTTATCTCTTCCATTTTTGCGCTGTTTAGGTTAATAAATCAATTGTGTCTGTCTGTTATTCATCCTCTTCAAGGGTGGAGGTATCGCCAATCTCTTCCCCCCACTCTTTTGCATGAAGGATGCGCCTCATAATTTTTCCGCTCCTTGTTTTTGGTAGTGTCTCCATGTATTCAATCTCCTGGGGCATGGCAAGGGGAGATAATTTTTTCCGGATGAAATTCATGATCTTCAGTTCAAGTTCATTGTTTGGTTCATATCCGGGTTTCAGCGTGACGAATGCTTTAACAACCTCCATATTTACATTATCCGGTTTTGCCACCACAGCCGATTCGCTGACTGCTTCATGTTCCAGCAGAGCCGATTCCACTTCGAACGGACTCACCAGGTGTCCACCGGTATTGATAACATCATCGTCCCTGCCGATGAACCAGAAATAACCATCGCTGTCGAGGCTTGCCCGGTCGCCGGGCAAATACCACCCCTTTTTGAACTTCTTCCTGAACATTTCATCGTTGTTCCAATAGGTTCTCATCATGGCAGGCCATCCCGGTTTGAAAGCAATTAATCCAACTTTACCGGGTTCGGTAAAGGGTTCAAATGTTTTCGGATCCACAACCGTACCGGTAATTCCAGGGAATACCTTCCCCATGGATCCCGGTTTTATTTTCATTCCCGGGAAATTGGTGATCATGATCGATCCGGTCTCGGTCTGCCAGTAAGAGTCCAGAAACGGTATATTAAACACTTTTTCCGACCATAGAACAGCTTCGGCATTGAGGGGTTCTCCAACGCTGGCAAGATGACGAAGAGAACTCAGATCGAACCGTTTAACCAGGTCATCCCCTGCTTTCATCAACGAGCGGATTGCGGTGGGTGCGGAGTACCAAACCGATATGTTGTATTTTTCAATGAATCGATACCAGGCTTCAGCAGAAAACCCGGTATCGAGCACAGCCTGTGTGATCCCCATGCTCCATGGACCGATAATGCCATACGATGTCCCTGTAACCCATCCCGGATCAGCAGTACACCAATAGATATCATCTTCCATGAGATCCAGGACCCATTTGGTTGTAAGGTATTGAGAGATCAGTGAATAATGGACGTGTTTTACGCCCTTGGGCTGCCCGGTTGTTCCTGATGTATAATGCAGTACAGAAGGGGATTCTGACTTTGTTGGAAAAATCTCACATTGATCCACCGGTTCAGCATCTTCAAGTGAAAAAGCAACTTCATTTTTCTGCAGTGGTTTGCGGTTATCATAGTCAACAACAATGATATGTTCCAGCCATGGCAGAAGATCCAAAATTTTTCTAACTTTTGACAGATGCTTACGCTGTGTTATGATAGCCCGTGTCTGAGCGTTCTCAAGCCTGACATGGAGTGATTCATCACCGAAAGCAGAAAAGAGCGGTTGGACGATGGCTCCAATTTTCAGCACACCAAGAAATGACAGATAAAGTTCAGGTATGCGATCCATAAAGAGGCACACCCGGTCCCCCTCTTTTATTCCCAGGTTTCGCAAAAAAGCACCGATGGTATTGCTGGCCACCCGGATATCATTGAATGTAAACTGTTTCTCATTCCCGCCAAAACCTTCCCAGAACAGGGCCACCCTGTCTCCTTTACCCTGCAGGCATATCCTGTCGGAACAGTACCAGCCAATGTTCAGGATATTTCCTTCGGAATAGTCTAATTCCTTCTCTGCAATGGACCAGTCAAATTCTCTGATCCTCTCATTGTAAGCGCCAATATTTGACATAAAGCTTCAAGAAAATGGTGATTTTGAAAGGTACACAAGGTAGCACTAATTTGGTAAAAGTCGGGTATCTGACCTCCAGTTTTTCATCTTTTCTATAACACATAAGGGTCTGTAACATTACCTGCATTTCCCATTCTTAATCCAATCTTCCCTGATTTTTGCAAAAGTATCTATGGCAAACCGGATATGTTCGGTGGTATGTGCTGCACTGATCTGGACCCGGATTCTGGACTTCCCCTTGGGCACGACCGGAAAGTAAAAACCGATAACATAGATGCCGTTGTCCAGCAGTTCGGATGCAAGTTCCTGTGATAATTGGGCATCGTTGGGAAGGTGTCCCAGCATGATGGGAACAATCGGATGGGTTCCGGGTACAATGGTATAGCCAGCATCGGTCACTCCTTTTCTGAATAACATGGTATTCTCCATGAGCTTGTCCCTCAGGTCGTTGGTGGTGGAGAGCATGTTCAGTACTTCAAGGGTTGCTCCCACAATGGGAGGGGCAAGGGAATTGGAAAAAAGGTATGGTCTGGATCGCTGCCGCAGCATATCGATGATCTCCTTCCTGCCGGATACACAACCACCGGAGGCTCCTCCAAGCGCTTTACCGAAGGTGGTCGTGATCAGGTCAACCCGTCCAAGGGCATTACAATATTCAGCACTTCCTCGTCCGTTCGGGCCAATAAAACCGGTAGCATGAGAATCATCAACACATACCAGGGCGTTATATTTCTCAGCCAGATCACAGATCTTATCGACTTGGGCAATGATCCCGTCCATCGAGAAGACACCATCGGTTACGATTAATTTGAATCTTGCCTGTTCACATTCGGGCTGTTTTAACTGTTCTTCCAAATCAGCCATATCGTTGTTTATATAACGAAAACGATTGGCTTTGCAGAGGCGTACACCATCGATGATGGAAGCATGATTCAATTCATCCGAAATGATGGCAGATTCGGATCCGAGCAACGGTTCAAACACTCCGCCGTTCGCATCAAATGCCGAGGAGTAGAGGATCGTGTCTTCAGTACCAAGGAATTCCGACATCTTCTGTTCTAATTCTTTATGAATATCCTGTGTTCCGCAAATAAAGCGAACAGAAGACATGCCAAATCCATGATTGTCGAGTGTCTTCTTTGCTGCCTCAATGACACGCGGATGAGACGATAACCCGAGGTAATTATTGGCGCAAAAATTCAGCACCTTTAACCCCTTTTTCGTTTCAATCTCAATTCCCTGGGGAGTGGTGATGATCCTTTCCTCTTTATAGAGACCTGCTTCTTTTATTGCAAGCAGCTCCTTTTTTAAATGATCTTTAAATTTACTATACATTAGCTTTACTGGTTTTTCCGATGGAGCAAGCACAAATAAAATTCTTCTCTTGTCACATAATCCCCATCAGCTCATCGCATTACTCCCATTGTAGAATAACCTTACCACTATCTCCACGTTCCATCGCATCAAATCCTTTCTGGAATTCGCTGACATCAAGCCGGTGCGTTATGACGGGTGAAATATCCAACCCGGAAATAAGCATCTGTTCCATTTTATACCAGGTTTCAAACATTTCCCTGCCATAAATGCCCTTCAGATGCAATGCTTTAAAAATGATTTTATCCCACTGGACAGTGGTATGATTTGGTAGAATGCCAAGCAGTGCAATTTTCGATCCGTTGTACATGTTTTCAATCATCTCTTCAAAAGCACTTGGCGAACCGGACATTTCCAGTCCAACATCAAATCCCACCATTCCAAGCGCTGTAATGGTATCCTTAATTTTTTCTCCTTTTGACGGGTTAACGGTCATGGTAGCACCAAGCTGTTTAGCGATCTTTAACCTGGCATCGCTCAGGTCGCTTACAACGATATACCGTGCACCCGCAAAGCGGCAGATAGCCACTGCCATGCTGCCAATCAAACCGGCACCGGTGATCAGAACATCTTCGCCGATCACGGGAAAAGAGAGGGCAGTATGGGTTGCGTTTCCGAAAGGATCCATGATGGAGGCCAGCTCGTCACTGATCCTGTCATCCACTTTGATCACGTTCTCTGAAGGTAGGACCAGGTATTCTGCAAATGCACCGTCGCGGTGGACACCGATGCCGATGGAATTCTGGCATACATGTTTTTTTCCTCTACGGCAATTCCTGCAGTGCCCGCAGGCAATATGTCCTTCTCCCGTGACCCGGTCACCGATATGAATGTTTTTAACCCCCGATCCTGCTTTATATACAGTTCCCATGTATTCATGCCCAATGGTCATGGGTGTCTTTATGGTTCGCCGGGCCCAATCATTCCAGAGGTAAATGTGAAGATCCGTTCCGCAGATTGCGGTCTTCCGGATTTTGACCATGACGTCGTTAATCCCTACTTCGGGAATGGGGACATCCTCCATCCAAAGACCTTTTCCGGGTTTGGATTTTACCAGAGCTTTCATTTTTCCCATAGTACATGCAAGATGTGATGTGTTATTGCTGATCGGATTTCCAGATGATAATCTCCCGGGAATCCAACCCGAAATTAACATAATTCTTCTGTAAAAAAAATGAGATTTGATCAGAACCTGTCAGGCAAATCGACCTTCTCAAAGAGGGACCAAATGAAAAAAAATAGTTGGAGGGGGTTTCATAGATCTGACTATATTTGTATAAATATCCATAAAAGATGAAGGTTTCAAACAGACCCGTTCGTGTTCGATTTGCACCGAGTCCGACCGGACCACTTCACATGGGTGGAATGAGAACCGCCCTGTTTAATTTTCTTTTTGCAAGAAAACATAACGGGATATTTATACTGAGAATTGAAGATACCGATCAATCCCGGTTGGTAGAAGGCGCTGAACAGTATATCGTCGATTCATTGGAATGGTGTAATCTGCAGGTTGATGAGGGAGTGACAGCCGGCGGTGATTTCGGACCCTATCGCCAGTCAGAAAGAAAAATGATCTATAAGGAATATTCCGATAAGCTGATAGCCGAAGGAAAGGCATATATCGCCTTTGACACACCGGAAGAATTGGAATTGGTTCGGCAGGAATATGCCAGCCAGCAGAAAACGTTTACCTACGGGGTACATGATCGAAACAGATTCCATAACTCACTTACCCTTTCCGGAAAGGAGGTGGAGCATAAGATTCATTCGGGAATCCCATACGCTATCCGATTTAAAATCCCGGAGAATGTTGATTTGAAATTCCGTGATATTATCCGGGGAGAAATAGTCGTAAACACTTCGACACTGGATGATAAGGTCCTGTTTAAATCGGATGGGATGCCAACCTATCACCTGGCAAATGTTGTCGATGATCACCTGATGAAAATTTCTCATGTCATACGTGGCGAAGAATGGCTGCCCTCACTGCCTTTGCACATTCTTCTCTATCAGGCGTTTGGTTGGGAATCCACCATGCCCCGGTTTGCCCACATGCCCCTTACCCTGAAACCGGACGGAAAGGGAAAGCTTAGCAAACGGGATGGAGACCGGTTGGGATTCCCCGTTTTTCCGTTGGAATGGACCAACCCGGAGACAGGAGAAAAATCTTCAGGGTATCGGGAGTCTGGTTATTTCCCCGAAGCGTTTGTGAATATGCTTGCTTTCCTGGGATGGAATCCAGGAACCGCAAAGGAGATCTTCTCCATGGAGGAATTGATAGAAGCATTCACACTGGAAAGAGTGGTGAAAGCCGGTTCCCGCTTTGATCCGGAAAAAGCAAAATGGTTCAACCATCACTATCTTCAGATGAAGAGCAACAGCGAGCTGGCAGAACGGTATCTCGAAATCTTGACTGAGAAAGGGATCAAAGCAGAGAAGAAATTTGTGCAACAGGTTGTTGAACTGGTTAAAGAGCGAGCCGGCTTTATATCCGATTTATGGGACCACTCCTTCTTCTTCTTTAAGCCGCCTGAAACATATGACCGGAATGTGGTGAACAAACGGTGGAAGAAAGAGACCCCATTGATCATGAAAGAACTGATGACCCTGCTTTCTGATGTGAACGATTTTACTGCATCCAATACTGAATCCGTGGTAAAGGAATGGATTGCCGGAAAGGAACTGGGAATGGGTGAGGTGATGAATGTCTTTCGCCTGCTTGTTGTAGGAGCTCTGATGGGTCCACATCTCTTTGATATCATTGAAATTCTCGGAAAAGAAGAAACCCTGAACCGGATCAGAAAGGGATTGAAACAAATAGAGGGAACAACTTAAGTTGGAATTTTCTAAAACACGACTTAAGTTGGATGATCACCTGAAATAAAACCATTTACTTGCAGAGAATGCAAAAATTTAATACCATTTAAAATACCTTAATGTTAGCCAGCGGAGGAAAATTTGAAGATTTCAATTAACCAACTGAACAAAATCTATAAGAACGGGACCCAGGCGTTGAAGGATGTGAACCTGGAGATCGAAAACGGCATGTTTGGTCTATTAGGTCCAAACGGAGCTGGAAAATCTACGTTGATGCGCATCCTGGTTACGCTGATGAAACCCTCTTCCGGAACGATCAAGGTAAATGACTGGGATCTTCAGAAAAACAGACGGCAAATTCGTTCCATGCTGGGATATCTCCCCCAGGATTTTCGATTCTTTTCGAAATTGAAAACCTGGGAATTCCTCGATTATTCTGCCGGATTGGCTGGATTAAAAAGGGGAAAACTCAGGAACCGGCAGGTGGATGAAATGTTGGATCAGGTGGGATTGTATGAGGTGAGGGACCGCATGGCAAATAAACTGTCGGGGGGAATGAAAAGAAGATTGGGAATAGCACAGGCCCTGATCGGTGATCCAAAAATCATCGTGGTGGATGAACCCACGACCGGACTGGATCCGGAGGAACGGATCAAATTCAGGAACCTCTTGTCGGACATGAGCCAGAAGGATATTATCATCGTGCTGTCAACCCATATTGTGGCTGACATCTCCAGCACCTGCAAAAACATGGCCCTGCTGAATGAAGGAGAAGTGGTTTTTAATGGGCCACCGGAGCAACTGATTGATGTGGCAAAAGGTCATGTCTTTCTGATTCAGGCTACAATGGGAGATTTTGAAACCATCAAGGAACGGTTTCCTGTCATATCCACCATCCCATCTGAAACGGGTTGGGAAGTGCAGGTTGTGGCGGACACAATCGATGGGTTTCATGCTGAAAAGATCCATCCGAGCCTGGAACATGCGTATGTCTATTTTATGGAATATCACCAGGATCGTGTGGTGTATTAAGCGATAAGGAAGTGATGAGCGTTTTAATTATAACCGATGAAAACAACAAGTAATACAGGATGCTAGCCATTAGAAAAATATTCATTATTGCCCGTTTTGAGATCAAAACCCTCTTCAGAAGCTGGCTTTTTCGCATTTTTGCCGGACTCGCGCTGTTCATCCTGGTTATTTTTGATGTTGTCGCCCTCACAGAGGTGGATCAGGGAATCTGGTTGATCAGGGGAATTCCAGCCAATATTCCACTGAGCACACTATTCATGCTAAACATTGCCCAGGCGATTATTGCCGCCTTCCTCGCCACGGAATTCCTGAAACGGGATCATAAACTGGATACTACCGAAGTCGTTTATATGCGATCCATGAGCAATAGTGACTACGTGCTTGGTAAAACCCTTGGAATACTGGTTGTGTTTTTCCTTCTAAACTTCTTCGTATTAGCCATTGCTGCGGTCATGAACCTGGTAAATCCCAATATTGAATTCGATTTGCCAGCATACTTTCTTTACCCTGCCATCATTTCTCTTCCCACATTGATTTACATCCTGGGACTCTCTTTTCTGCTGATGATCCTGATCAGAAACCAGGCTGTAACCATCGTCGTGTTGCTAGGTTATATAGCTTCCATACTTTTTTATCTGGGGCCGAAATTCCATTTCCTCTTTGATTACATGGCATTCTCTTTTCCACTGATGAAATCTGAATTTATTGGTTTTAGCAACACTTATGCAATGATCATACAACGGGGAATCTATTTTTGTTTGGGATTCAGCTTCATCTTTTTAACCATTATCCTTTTCAAACGACTCCCACAATCCAGGATCATGACCCGGGTATCATGGGTTGCCATGATCCTGTTATTAATTGCTTCCGGTTTGTTGGTTAAGCGTTACATGGATCCCATTTCTCAGGGCAAAAGATTGAGAGAAAATATGGTAGCCCTGAATAATGAATACGTGGATGATCCAAAGGTTACAGTAACACATTGTGACCTGAACCTGATACACAAAAACGAGAAGATTGAGGTAACGGCCAGACTTAAGTTTGTGAACAACACAGGAGCGGCTATCCGGGAGTATCTTTTTACCTTAAACCCGGGGTTGGAAATTCTGGATGTATCGGGAAACGATGGTTCATTGTCGTTTGAACGGGAACTGCACCTGGTACGGATTCAGCCAGACCAGATCCTCTCACCGGGGGCGGAGGATTCATTGCTCTTGCGGTATAAGGGAGTGATTGATAACCAGGCCTCCTATCTGGATATTGATGAATCCATCCGATCCGGTGAATTGCGGTTGGATATGCTGACTGTGCATCGTGAATATTTCTTCGTAACCCCTGAATACCTTCTTCTTACCGGTGAACTTTTATGGTATCCCGAAGCCGGGGTAAATTATTGTTCGGCCATACCCGGATATCACAGGACTTCCTTTGTGAACTACACACTGACGGTATCTTCTGACAAACACCTTGAAGCGTTTTCTCAGGGTCGGATGACCCGGATGAGTGATGGAGGTTTCCATTTTGTCCCGGAAAATCCATTATCCCGGATATCACTGGTGATCGGGAAGTATGTCCGGCGAACCGTCATGTGTGATTCGGTTGAATATAACCTGTTAACTCTGGAGGGGCATGATTACTTTGAACCCTATTTGAATGAGCTGGGTGATACTCTTTGTCCTGTGATACGGGAACTCAAACAGGATTATGAACGGGAGATCAATTTGCCCTATCTTTTTCCACGGTTCTCCCTGGTTGAAGTCCCCATCCAGTTTACTTCCTACCCGCGGTTCTGGACGATGAGCCAGGAAACAGTTCAGCCAGAAATGGTTTTTCTGCCTGAAATGGGATTGCCCATGTGGCAGGCAGATTTTCACGGACGATCAGAAAGGCGGAAAAGAAATGCCAAGAGAGATAACCAGGTGTTATCCGATAAAGAGATCCAGGCTCAAATGCTGCAATATTTCATTAGTGAGATCGTCACTACAGGCAACCAGGAAACATGGTTTTATGGGGAAAATATAGGGTATGGAAGAAGCGCATACTCTGTTTACCCCAATTATTGCAATTACGTGTACAATATTAAATCGGAGAACTGCCCCATTATCAATATGGCACTGGAATCTTACCTCGATAAAGGAGCAGCAGGATCAAATGATTTCTGGAGCAGAAACTGGCGTGGCTTGAGTGACGAAGAAAGAGCCAACCTCGCATTGCAGGAAAAAAATTTCAACCAGATCCTGCTCGATCAGGAAGAAAACGACATCATTTACCATGTAATCCGGCTCAAAGGACTCTATTTCTTTACCCTGCTGGAAAGTAAAATTGGGGAGGATCGTTTTAAAGAATCCTTGTTGTCTTTGCTCGAAGAGTACTCTTTTAAATCCATGGATCTGACTATGCTTGATGAAGTCCTGCAGGGTGCTTACTCACTCGATATTCAAACCCAGGTAGATGATTGGTTGCGCAGCGATCAATTGCCCGGATTCCTGATTGGTGGATTGGAAAGCTATGAATTCATTGAAGGTGACCGAACCCGTTACCAGGTCCGGTTTAAAGCATCCAATCCGGAACCGGTTGAAGGATTGTTCATGGTCAATTTCCGGACAGGAGACGATCAAAATTATGATAAAGGATTGAGCGGATCGGATGAAACAGGAAGAGGGATCATTTATCTTGGACCGGGGCAGAGCAAAGAGGTTGGGGCAGTTCTGGACGCCCCACCCCGATCGATGACCATCAATTCCGTGATCTCCCAAAACATTCCATCCATTGTTGATTTTAACTTCGGTGAACTGGAAGTAAATCGAAGGGCTTCGGCATTTGACGGAGAACGAATACTCGCATCGGACTTCTCCTTTGAAGACCCGGATGAAATTGTTGTGGACAATGAAGACCCTACCTTTGAATTGGTTGAAGCCTATACGGACAGTTATTTAAGGAAACTGGTTAAGAAGCATTCCAAAACAGAGGAACAAAAATATACCGGAGTTCGCTGGTGGAGACCACCGGTCGATTGGCAGACCATTACACAATCGGGATTCTATGGTAAATACATCCGTTCAGCAGTCTATACAAAATCAGGATCCGGAGAGAACCGGGCCCTCTGGAAAACACCAATCGATGAGAAAGGATTTTACGATATCTATTGTTATATTGGAGATGAAACGGGTGTTTTATACCGGGACCGGAACCAGCAGAATGCGAAATACCATTTCAAGGTTTTTCATGATGAAGGAATAGAGGAAACCGTCATGGAGCTTCAAAACAGGGAAAAGGGCTGGAATTTTATGGGCACCTATTTCCTCTCATCCGATACGGCAAAAGTGGAGATGTCAAACGACTCCGAAGGAAGACTGGTCGTTGCCGATGCCATAAAATGGGTGAAACAATAAGATCAAGAAACAGGCGATGCAAACATTGAACAGTAAAAAATGAAATACTAAAATGATGAAGATCAATCAAACCCTTTCGCAGACGATAAAACTTCTGATTCCCCTGTTGTTTTTTTCGTGGACTCAACCTTCGGGTTTGTCACAAACACTGGTTACGCTGGAAAAAGCACTTGAAATAGCGGAGATGAATAGCCCGGATATCCGGCATTCCAGGTTGAATCTCCAGCGTTATGAGGAGACATTGAATGCTCAGTATGCCTCCTATAAATCGAAGCTTGCTCTTTCAGTTACACCCCTCTCTTACAGCCATGGACGGGAATTCTATGAATTCTATTCCACCTGGAATACCAGCGAAACATTTCGGTCATCCGGTGCTTTTACCATCTCGCAACCCATTAAGTTCACTGATGGTGTCCTGACAATTTCAGACCAGTTCTCTTTCCAGAACTCCTACAGTGAATTCAGTGATGAAACCAACCAGGCATTCAGCAACAACCTCTATATCCAGTTCGATCAGCCACTCTTTACCTACAACCGGTCTAAAATGCAGCTTGAAGAACTGGAGCTGGATTTTGAGAATGCTGCTTTGAGTTATGCCATTCAAAAACTGGCGATTGAAAAAAACGTTACCCAGAGTTTCTATAATGTTTTTGATTATCAAATGGGACTTCAGATTGCTGAAGAGGAATACAAGAACCAGCAAACCAGTTATGAAATCATAAAAAACAAGGTGGAAGGCGGGTTGTCAGCCATGGAAGAGCTGTATCAGGCTGAACTAAACCTGATGACCAGTAAATCAAACCTCCAGAACCAGCAGGTTGCTCTGGAGAATGCAAAGGATGCATTCAAACAGCTCATCGGTCTCTCTCTTTACGAAGAAATAGCCGTACTGGCGGACGTATCCATTCCAGAAGTGACCGTTGAAATGGAAAAAGCAATAGATCATGCACTGAAAAACAGGATGGAACTCCGGCAACGGGAGATCAGCATTGAAAATTCACAGTTTGAAATGATCCGAACAGCCGCAATGAATGAG
>Ga0315553_10001993_pt1 | contig 16593 bp, 12 predicted proteins | sample SalMarSW160140MG_FD_203099 | JGI IMG/M metagenome (GOLD analysis project Ga0315553, IMG submission 203099) | Salt marsh sediment microbial communities from the Plum Island Ecosystem LTER, Massachusetts, United States - Salt Marsh Sediment SW1601-40 ... | reverse complement strand
GTGGCGCTGGGGCCGAGCGGCTGGAAGCGGAAGGCCGGGCCGTTATAGCAATAGCGCGCCGTCTTATCGGCCTTCGGGTGCCGCTCCAGATAAAGCCGCGACACCGGCACGGTGAGGTCCGGGCGCAAGCACAGCTCGTCGCCGGCAAGATCGGTGAACACGTAGGTGCGGCCGCGCACCTGCTCGCCGATCTGGTCGAGGAACACATCGGCCGGCTGGATGATCGAGGGCGCAACGGGCTCGTAGCCCGCGCGCGCGAACAGGTCGAGAAGCGCGCGTGCTTGGGCTTCGAGAGCCTCGAATTTCTGTGCGGATTCCGCGGCCATGGCTCAGGCCTTGTGACGGTCGAGAACGCTTTTGACCGCGTGCACGAGATCGGCCTCCGGCACGGCGAACTGTGCCTCGGCCTGCTTCTTCAGATATTCCTCGCGGTCCTCGATGGAGGTGAGCGTGGCGCCTAGACGCAAATCCTTGATCTGCACCTCGCCTTTGGCCTTCTCGTCGCCGCCCTGGATGACGGCGCACGGGCTCCCACGCTTATCGGCATATTTCATCTGCGCCTTCATACCCGAGGAGCCGAGATAAAGCTCGGCGCGGATGCCGGCGGCGCGAAGCTCCTGCGCCATGCGCTGGTAGTCGGCCATGCGGTCCTTGTCGAACACGAGCACGACGACGGGGCCCTCCACCGCGTCGCCCTTGTACTTGCCGAGAAGCTGGAGCCCGAACAGAAGACGGGACACGCCGACGGAGACCCCGGTCGCGGGGACAGGCTCGCCGGTGAAGCGCTCGACGAGGCCGTCATAGCGACCGCCGCTCACCACCGAGCCGAGCCTGATGGCTTGCCCGCGCGCGTCCTTGATGGGCGCCGTCAGCTCCGCCTCGAACACGGGGCCGGTGTAATATTCGAGCCCGCGCACGACGGACGGATCGACAACGACGCGGTCGGAGGCAAAGCCGCTCGCCGAAAGAAGATCGTGCATGGCGGTGACTTCGGCGACGCCCTCTTCGCCGATCGCCACGCCTTCGACCAATGTCTTTAGGCCCGCGAGCGTCCGGTCGCGGTCGCCGCCAGAGGCTTCGACAAAACCAATGATCGCTTCGATCTGTTTGGGCGCGAGCTCGGCGCCCTTGGTGAAGTCGCCGGACTCGTCCTTGCGTCCCTTGCCGAGAAGAAGACGTACGCCTTCGACGCCGAGCCGATCGAGCTTGTCGATGGCGCGCAGCACGGTGAGGTGTTTCGCCTTGTCGTCCGCGGTGACACCCGCACGCTCCAACACGCCATCGAGAATTTTGCGGCTGCCGATCTTGACCACGTAGTCGCCGCGCTTGATGCCGAGCGCCTCCAGCGTGTCGGCGGCAAGCATGCAGAGCTCGGCATCCGCCGCGATCGACGCGGCGCCGACCGTGTCGGCGTCGAACTGCATGAACTGGCGGAAGCGCCCCGGCCCCGGCTTCTCGTTGCGCCATACCGGCCCCACCTGATAGCGGCGGAAGGGCTTGGGGAGCGTCTGGTAGTTCTCCGCCACATAGCGAGCGAGGGGCGCCGTCAGGTCGTAGCGCAGCGACAGCCACTGCTCGTCGTCGTCCTTGAAGGAGAACACGCCCTCGTTGGGCCGGTCCTGGTCGGGCAGGAACTTGCCGAGCGCATCGGTGTATTCGATGGCCGGCGTGTCGAACGGCTCAAAGCCATAGGTCTCGAAAACACCCCTGATGGTGCCGAGCATCGCTTCGGTGGCGCGAATTTCCTGCGCCGATATGTCCTGCAAACCCTTCGGCAGGCGGGCCTCTGGGCGCGGGCTAACGTCTTTCTTGCTCATCGGAGGATGCGGCTGATTCTAAAGGGCTCTAGCCGCCGCGTTCTAGCCCATCGGTCCCGGGGCAGCAAGCAAGCCCGGTCCTAATCGGCCAGCGCCCGCTCTTTTGCCGTGGCCTTGGCGATCTCCACCAAAGCCTCGATGGGATGGGCCGAGTCCTTCATCTTGATCAGCGCCGGCGGGCACGGACCGCCCGTGGCCCAGTCGAGCAACTCGACGGTATGGACGAAGGGCACGTCGGTGCCGCCCTTCAGCTGGGTCATGCAGCCGATATTGCCGGTGACGATGACGTCGGGCGTGATCGATTCGATGTTCTTCAGCTTGCGATCGCGCAATTGGCCGGAAAGCTCAGGCTCGAGGATGTTGTAGGTGCCGGCCGAGCCGCAGCAGAGATGCCCCTCCGGGATCTCGGTGAGCGTGTAGCCCGCCTGCTCGAGCAATGCGCGGGGCAAGGCATCGAGCTTCTGGCCGTGCTCGAGCGAGCATGCGCCATGATAGGCGACTTTCAGGCCGGTCCACATGACGGGCGGATTGAGGCCAATCTCGTCGAGGAACTCGGTGATGTCGCGGGCAAGCTTTGCGACATATTCCGCGCGCTCGGCATAACCGCGGTCACGGGCGAGCAGGTTGCCGTAGTCCTTGAGCATGGTGCCGCAGCCGCCGGCGGTAAGGACGACGGCGTCGAGCAGGCGCTCGCGCATCACCGCGGTCCACGCATCGATATTGTGGCGCGCATGCGACCGCGCCTCCTCCTCCCGGCCGAGATGGTGGGAGAGCGCGCCGCAGCAGCCTTCGTCCTTGACCACGACGACGTCGACGCCGTGACGCCTGAGGAGGCGGATGGCGGCCTGGTTGATCTGCGGGGCCAGCACCTCCTGCACGCAGCCGAGCATCACCGCGACGCGCTTCGGCATGGGCGCCTTGGGATTGAGGGCCGATTTCGGCTTCAGGATCTTCAGCTTCAGCGCGCCCGGCGGCACGAGCTGGAGGGCCGCCGCGGTGCGGTGCATGCCCATCTTGGCGAACAGGTTGCGGAAGGGCTTGGCGAACCAGCCAAGCACCAGCAGAGACTTGAAGCGGTTGGGGTAAGGCAGCACGCGGCTCAAGAACCAGCGGGCGAGGCGCTGCTTGGTTCCCCGGTGGCCGCGCTGCTCGATGCGCACGCGGGCGAGATCGACGAGGTGCATATAGTCGACGCCGCTCGGGCAGGCGGTCATGCAGCCGAGGCATGAGAGGCAACGGTCGAGATGATGCACCGTCGTGGCGGGCACATCGCGCCCCTCGAACATCTGCTTCATGAGATAGATGCGGCCGCGCGGGCTGTCGCGCTCATCGCCGGTCAAGACATAGGTCGGACAGGTCGCCGTGCACAGCCCGCAATGGACGCAGCGGCGCAGAATCTCGTCGGCGCGGGCGATCGAGGGGTCGCCAAGCTGGAGGGCGTTGAAATTGGTCTGCATGCCTTTCGCCTACATCCCCTGATACATGCGGCCTGGGTTGAAAATGCCGAGCGGATCGAACGCGTGCTTGAGCTTGGCCGAGAGGTTCGCGTGCGGCAGCTCAAGCGGCTGGAACACATCGATGCCGGCGCGGGTCACTTTGTCGGCCCGGATCAGCGTGGCATGGCCCCCGAGTTCGGCGAGCGTGCGGCGGATGTCGACCGCGCCGCCGTCGGTCAGAGGCGGCGTCTCGATCCAGATCAGGCCGCCGGACCAGTCGTAGGCAGGGCGGACGTCGATCTTGCGCGACAGATTGTGGATGAGCTTGGTGGCGTTCCTGGGTGTCGTTGACACGCGCCAGAGCGGGTTGGGCTTGTCCTGGAACATCTTCAGCGCGCGGACCTCGTTCCAGAATTTCTTGCTCCGCTCGTGGTCGAGCTCGAGCGCCGGGCTATAGGCGAGCAGCGCCTGACGCAAGCGGGCCACCCGGTAGCGGGCAGACGCCGGGAAATTCTCGACGCGGATCGCCGTGACGGGGGCTTCCGCATCGGCAATCTCCGCATCGTAGAAGCGCGCGGCGAGATCCGCATGCGCGTGCAGCGTGCCGGAGACCTCGAAAGGCGTGCCCATGGCGATGCACAGCGCCTCGATCGCGGTCTGATCGGTCAGGCCGAAGCAGACGATGGTCCGGGACTCGCGCTGTGCGGGAAGCACCTTCAACGATATTTCGGTCATGACGGCGAGCGTGCCCCAGGAGCCGGCGAGCGTGCGGCCGAGATCGTAGCCGGTGACGTTCTTCATCACCCGGCCGCCGGCCTTGATGATCTGGCCGCGGCCATTGACGGCGCGCACGCCGAGCACATGGTCGCGGGCCGCGCCTTTCAGGAGGCGCCGGCTGCCGGAGATATTGGTGGCGATGATGCCGCCGATCGTCCCCTCACTCGGCCCATAGCCGAGGATGGGGCCGAGATCGACCGGCTCGAAAGGAAGCTCCTGCTCGTTCTCGGCGAGCTTCGCCTCGATCTCGGCGAGCGGCGTCCCGGTCTTCGCCACCATCACAAGCTCGGTCGGCTCGTAAAGGGATATGCCGACCATGGCTTCGGTCGAGACCACCGCGCCCGCGCCGACCGGGTGCCCGATCTCGCGCTTGGTGCCCTTGCCCATGACCTCGAGCGGCGTGCGCGTGTCGATGGCCTCGTCGACAAGGTGCTTGAGCTCCTCCTCAGTCTCGGGAGCGTGGAAGCCGAGGCGCATGTGACCGGTCACGGGGCGTCGTATCCTTCCACCACTTCGGACTCGATCTCGACCTCGATCTCGTCTCCGATCTCGCCCTCGGGCTCGATCGCGGGTCCGAGGTCCGGCAACTCCAGCCTGCGCATCTTCTGGGCGTCGCGGCCCTCGATGGGAAATACTTTGCCGGGATTGAGCAGCCAGGACGGGTCGAACTCCTCCTTGATGCGCACCTGCTGGTCGATGTCGTCATCGGAATATTGCTCGTACATCAACTCGCGCTTCTCGATGCCGACGCCATGCTCGCCGGTCAGGCAGCCGCCGAGCTCGACGCAGAGCTTCAGGATCTCGGCGCCGCACATCTCGACACGCTCGAGGTGAACGGAATCGTTCGAGTTGTAAAGAATGAGCGGGTGGAGGTTGCCGTCGCCGGCATGGAAGATATTGGCGACGTCGAAGCGGTATTTGCGGCAGATCCAGCCGATCTCGTCGAGCGCCTTGGGCAGCTTGGAGAGCGGAATGACGCCGTCCATGCAGACATAGTCCGAGAGCTGGCCGATGGCGCCGAACGCCGCCTTGCGGCCTTTCCAGATGAGCGCGCTCTCCTCGGCACTCTGGCTGCGGCGCACGCTCGAGGGCAGGAAATCGGCGGCGATGTCCTCGACCTTCTCCAGGAGATATTCGATCTCGTCCTCGGAGCCTTCCACCTCGACGATGAGCGCGGCCTCCGCATCGAGCGGATAGCCGGCGGCAACGAAGTGCTCGCACACATGGATGGCAGGACGGTCCATGAACTCGATGGCCACGGGGACGATGCCGGCGGCGATGATGGCGGCGACGCAGGACGCGGCGTTCTCCGTGGACTCGAAGCCGAGCACCATGGGCCGCGCGCCTTCCGGTCTTGCAAGCAAGCGCACGGTCGCCTCGGTGACGACGCCGAGCTGGCCTTCGGACCCCGTGATCAGCGGCAGGAAGTCATAACCCGGCGCATCGAGATAGGCCCCGCCGATGTCGATGATCTCGCCGTCCATCATGACCATGCGGACGCCAAGCAGGTTGTTCACGGTGACGCCGTATTTGAGACAATGCGCGCCGCCGGAATTGGTGGCGATGTTGCCCCCGACGGTGCAGGCGATCTGGCTCGACGGGTCGGGGGCATAGAAGAAGCCTTTGCCCGCGGCGGCCTGGGTGACGGCGAGATTCGTGGTGCCGGCCTGGACTCGCGCCACGCGGTTGCTCGCGTCGACCTCGAGAACTTTGCTCATGCGCGACAAGCAGAGCACGATCGCGTCCTCGAGCGGCAGCGCGCCACCCGCAAGCGAGGTCCCTGCCCCGCGCGGCACCACCTTGATGTGATTGTCATGGCAGAAGCGCAGGATCGCCGAAACCTCTTCGGTGTTCTCCGGCAGCACGACGGCGAGCGGCAGGACGCGATAGGCGGTCAGCGCGTCGGATTCGAAGGTCCGGCACCCCTCCGGATCGGAGATCAGGGTTGCCCCGGGGACCAGCCGCTTGAGCTGCCTCACGATGTCGTTACGGCGCGCCATCACGGCGCGATCCGGATCGGGAAGGATCAATGTCGACATCTAAAAATGGCTCCAAGCCGTCAAGAGTGGCGCTTTGCGGGAAGAGCTGCCGCTAGTCTTTCGCATGGGCGCGGGGTGCGGGCAATATCCGCCCTTGTAGAGTCCCAAAATGGCTCAAAGTGGAACGCCCTATTGCGCTCCGGATTACGGTGGCGTCATGACGCCTTTTGCCGGCGTCCCCGGGTTTGATAAAAGCGTGCTCTGGAGACGCAAGTAAATCCGCTGGGTAGTCTACCAAGGAGAACTGGGATGAGGAAACTTGGCCTATTGGGGCTTAGTGCCGTGACACTTGTCGTTTTGGCCGGCCCGGCGTCCGCCGGGGGCGACGCCGCGAAGGGCAAAGAGGCTTTCGCCAAATGTGGCATCTGTCACCAGGTGGGCCCGGGCGCCCAGACCTTGGTGGGGCCGGAGCTGAACGGCATCGTCGGCCGCAAGGCGGCTAGCATCGAGGGCTACCCCTATTCGCCGGGCATGAAAAAGCTCGGCGACGACGGCTTCGTCTGGACGGAGGAGAACATCGACAAGTGGATCGCCGATCCCAAGGCGATGTTGCCGCAATCGCCCATGGCGCTCGCCTTCCCAGGCGTTCCCGACGCCGACGAGCGCGCGAACATCATCGCCTATCTGGCAACCCAGAAATAGCACCTCAGGGCGCGGCGGGCCTTTCCGCCGCTGCCGCTGGTGCGGACGTTTGGGGCGTGGGCGCAGCGGGCTGAGGTCCGGGCTCGGCGCCGGCCGCCCGCGCCTGGAATTTCTCCATGTCTTCAAGGACCTCCTTGAAGAAATAGTCGCGGACGCCTTCCTCCTTGGCGACCTGCGCCCATGCCGCGCGCAGGGCATCGAGCACGCCTGCGGGCCAAGGCAGGATGCGCACGCCGTCCTTGGCCGAGAGGTTCGCAAGCGCCGCAGCCTGGAGGCCTGCGCTTTCGCCGAGCGAGGATTTGAGCAGGTCGCGGCAGGTGGTGTCGATCAGGTCCCGGTTCTCCGGCGAAAGCGTGTTCCAGCGGTCCTTGTTGATCAGAAGCTCGAGCACGGTGGCCGGCTGATGCCAGCCCGGCATGTAGATCAGCTTGACCATGTCTTGGATGCCCTCCTCGCGGTCCGCCGCGGGCGTGTAGAGCTCGGCCGCGCCGATCTTGCCGCTCTCGAACGCCTGCTTGAGGTCTCCGCCGGGGACGAGCACGGGGATCGTGCCGAGCTGCGACATGACCCGCGCGCCGAGCCCGAAGATGCGCATACGGAGGCCGTCCAGGTCCTTCTTGGAATGGATCTCCTTGGCGAACCAGCCGCCCGATTCCGCCCCGCCGAAGGCGCAAGGCACCACATGCACGTCGAGGCCCGCCTGATCGTACATTTCCTGATAAAGCTTCCTGCCGCTCCCCCGATCGAACCAGGCAAGATAGCCCTTGGCGTCGGGGCCGAAGGGGAAGCCGCCGAAGAGCGGTGCCGCGGGGAGTTTCGCGGCCCAGAAGCCCGCCGTGGCGAAGCCCGCATCCACCTTGCCGTCGGAGACTTTGTCCAGGATCTCGTGGGGCAGCGTGCCGTCGCCCGGCTGCTTCAGATCGAGCAAGAGCGCGCCGCCGGAGCGCGTCTCCAGGGTCCGGGCGAGGGTCAGCGCGGGCTTTCCGAGGCCCGGCAGATGGGTGCCATAGGCGATCGGCATCACGAGGGTGACCGTATCGCCTTCGGCCGCGGCGACCGCGAGGGGCGCGAGCACCAGGCCCACGGCGACCGCCAGGGCGGCCACGGCCCCTCTCGCGCGAATGTCGGTTTCCCTCATCATGCCGGCAGTGCTATCCCGAACCTCCCCGGAGCCTGGCAGAGCTATGACCGGAAGGCCATCAGACCTCAAGCCCGGCCCGGAATGGCTTAAGGCTGGTGCCTTTGCCTTGCTTCCGTTCCGGCGAGGCTTCGGCTATGGTTCAGCGCACTTTCCCTATGTGCCTGATCTTCTTGGGGCGGGCCTAGGTCCGAGACGGGGTCGGTCGACATGAGTCTTGCCGTTTGGCTGATCGAGCGTCCTCGCTGGTTCAAGCGGACGCTCCTGATCGCAAACGACTTCGTGGTGCTCGGCATCGCGTTGTGGGGCGCTTACTCCTTGCGCCTCAGCGAGCTCTATGCGCCGGAGGACTGGGAGATCCTCCTGCTCATGCTGTCGGCGCCGGTCATCGGCGTTCTCGTCTTCCACTGGCGTGGGCTCTACAAGCTCGTCACCCGGTTCATCGGACCGGAGGGCACGACGCGCATCTACACGGCGGTGGTCATCGCCGCCGTGCTGTGGGCGCTGGTCGTGCTGATGAGCGGCATCAAGGGGCAGCCGCGCTCGGTCGTGGTGATCTACGCCCTGATCGCTGCCGGCCTCATCCGGCTCAGCCGGCAATGGGCCGGCGCCCTGCTCCTGAGGGCCGCCCCGCAATTCAAGCCCATGAGCTTCGACGAGCGGAAGAAGGTCATCATTTACGGCGCCGGGCCCATCGGCATCCAGCTCCTGCGCGCGCTGAACGAGACCGGCGGTTACAAGACCGTCGCGTTCATCGACTCGAACCCCTCCCTTGCCGGCCAATTCGTGCACGGCGTCAAGGTTCTAAGGCCTGAGAAGATCGGCAAAACCATTGCCGATGAGGACGTGAAGGAGATCTTGCTGGCCACCCCGTCGGCGCTCCGCGGCGAGCGGAGGATGGCGCTCAAGCTGCTCGAGGCCTTTCCTGTGGTGGTGAAGACGCTGCCAGCGCTCGAGGACATCGCCTCGGGCCATGTGGAGGTGAGCGATCTTCGGCCCATCGACGTCGAGGACCTGCTCGGCCGCGATCCGGTGTCGCCCGATTTCGCGCTCCTGACCGCGCAGGTGCACGGCAAGGTGGTCATGATCACCGGCGCCGGCGGCTCCATCGGCTCGGAGCTGACCCGGCAGCTCCTAAAGCTCGGGCCGAAAGCTCTCGTCCTGTTCGACGTCTCCGAAGCCGCCCTCTACGAGATCTCGATGGAGATCGAGGAACTGAAACGGCGGCTGCACAAGGATGAGGAGAGCGGACCGCAGGCCGAGACGAGCGTGATTCAGATTCTCGGCTCCGTGCTGGACCGCAAGCTCGTCACCCGCACCATCGAGGAGCAAGGGATCGAGGTGATCTATCACGCGGCGGCCTACAAGCACGTGCCGATCGTCGAGGTGAACCCGTTCTCGGGATTGCAGAACAACACGTTCGGTACCCTCGTCGTCGCCGAAGCCGCCAAGGAGCTCGGCGTCAAGCGCTTCGTGCTCGTGTCGAGCGACAAGGCGGTCCGTCCGACCAACATCATGGGCGCCAGCAAGCGCCTCGCCGAGCTGATCCTGCAAGGGATGGCGCAGGAAAGTCCGGCCACCATCTTCACCATGGTGCGCTTCGGCAATGTGCTCGATTCCTCGGGCTCGGTGGTGAGGCTGTTCCGCAACCAGATCAAGTCGGGCGGCCCGGTGACCGTCACCCATCCCGAGGTGATCCGCTATTTCATGTCGATCCCCGAGGCCGCCCAGCTCGTGATCCAGGCCGGCGCCATGGCGACCGGCGGCGAGGTGTTCGTGCTCGAAATGGGAACGCCCGTTAAGATCGACGATCTCGCCCGCACCATGATCAGGCTGTCGGGTCTCGAGGTTCGCGACGAGGCTCATCCCGAGGGTGACGTGGACATCGAGTATGTGGGCTTGAGGCCCGGCGAGAAGCTCTACGAGGAACTCCTGATCGGCGAGAACGCGACCGGGACCAACCATCCACGCATCTTCAAGACCTCGGAGCCGATTCTATCCTACGAAGAGTTGATGGCGGCGCTGGAGCGCCTCGAGGATGCTATCCAGAGGGTCGACGTGACCGAGCTTCAGGATATGCTCCGGACCACCGTCGAAGGCTATATGCCGGGCGCCGTCCATGCGGTTTCCGCCAAGGACGAGTGGCAGCCCGTCTCGCGCACGCTGCACTAGGCAGATGCTTCAACCCGATTTCGTTTCCTGGCTCGCCGTGATTGCCGCCAGCGCCGGGATCAGCGGCGGCCTCATCCTCGTCTTGAAACCCCTTCTCGTTCGCCACCTGCTCGCCCATCCCAACGCACGCTCGTCGCACGCCAGCGCGACACCGCAGGGCGCCGGGCTCGCCGTCATGGCGTCGCTGATCGTCGTGTGCACCACGGCGCTGTTGCTCAAAGCCGTTCCGCAGCCCGATCTCCTGCCGGTGCTCGTGGGCGCCGCGGTTCTCACTGTCGTTGGCGCGCTCGACGATGCGCACGCCATCGAGGTGTCGTGGCGGCTGCTGGCCCAGACTCTGGTCGCGCTCGCCATCGTGTTCCTGCTGCCGCAGGACTTCCGTTTGCTGCCCCAGCTTCTGCCTCTCGGCCTCGAGCGGGCGCTGATGGTCCTCGGCGTCGTCGGCTTCGTGAACGCCATCAATTTCCTCGACGGCCTCGATTGGATGACGGTGGCGCAGGTCGTGCCGATGACGCTCGGCGTGGCGGTTCTCTGCTGGCTCGGCGTCGTGCCGGTCGGCGTCGGCCTGCTGGCGGTCACACTTCTCGGCGCCACGCTCGGCTTCGCCGTCTTCAACAAGCACCCCGCGCAGATCTTCCTCGGCGACGCCGGAAGCCTGCCCATCGGCCTCCTTCTGGCCTACATGCTGATCTACGTGGCGGAGGCTCACATCGTCTCAGGCCTCCTTCTCGCACTCTATTCCTTGACTGACACAACGGTGACCCTTGGCCGGCGTCTCATCAACGGCGAGCGCATCTTCTCCGCGCATAAGAGCCATTTCTATCAACGGGCCGTGGCGCAGGGCCTGCGCGTGCCGCAAGTCACGGGCCGGGTCTTCGCGCTCGAACTCGCCCTCATGGGTCTTGCCGTCGCCGCCGCGCTCGCCCGCTCCCTTGCCTTCGATGTCGCATCGCTGGCACTCGGTGCGGCGGCCGTCGGCTTCGTGCTCTTCAACTTCACGCGGGGACGCTGAATGACGCGGCGCGTCCTTATCACCGGTGCGACCGGCTTCATTGGCAATCGTCTCGTCGCCGCGCTCGCCAAGCGGGGCTTTGCAGTCCGGGCCGCGGCGCGGGATCCGGGCGCGATCCTCGCCGAGAGCCAAGTGGAGCGCGTGGTCATGCCGGAGCTTGCGGCGCCGGCCGACTGGTCGGCGCTGCTCGATGGTGTCACCGATGTGGTCCATCTCGCCGGCATCGCGCATGCGCCCGGCGTTCTGCCCGACGACGTCTATACGCGCATCAATGCCGAGGCGGTCGGCGAGCTTGCCGCGCAGGCGAAAGGCAAGGTCGAGCGCTTCGTCTTCATGTCGTCGGTGCGCGCGCAGGCGGGGCTCACGGCGGACCACGCCCTTACCGAGAAGGATGTGCCGGAGCCCACGGATACCTATGGCCGCTCCAAGCTCGAAGCGGAGCGTCTCGTCGAGCAGAGCGGCGTGCCCTACACGATTCTTCGACCTGCCGTCGTCTATGGGCACGGGGTCAAAGGCAATATCGCGTCGCTCGCGACCATCGCCAAGACGCCGATGCCGCTTCCCTTCGGCGGCCTTGATAACAAGCGCACGCTCCTCGCGCTCGACAATCTCGTCTCGGCGGTCGCCCACGTGCTCGAAACCGAGGCGGCCAAGAACGAGACGTTTCTCGTCGCCGATGCAGCGCCGATCAGCGTGGCCGATCTCGTCGGCGCCATGCGCGAGGGGCTCGGCAAGCCCCCTCACCTCGTCAAGGTGCCGCAAGGCGCCGTCAAGAAGATGATGAAGTCGTTCGGGCGCGAGGCCGACTGGGAGCGCGTCACGGGCCAGTTCGTCGTCGACGTCTCGAAATTGCTGGCCACGGGCTGGAAGCCGCACGTCGAGACCCGCGCCGGCATCGTCAGAATGATGCGTGCCGAGAACGGCGCCCCGCACTAGCGGCCGATCATTTTGTCATAGAGCGAAACGATCTCCTTGCCGATCGCATCGGCGGAAAACTTCGCCTCGACCAAGCGACGCGCAGCCTCCCCAAAACGTGCACGCAACGCCGCATCCTCCGCCAATCGCGCCATGGCGTCGGCCAAGGCTTCGACGTCGTCCACCGGCACGAGCAACCCCGTCTCCCCTTCGATGGCGATCTCGCGGCAGCCGGGCACGTCGGTCGCCACCATGGCGCGGCCGCATGCGGCCGCCTCGAGCAGGCTCTTGGGTAGTCCTTCCCCGCCGCGGGACGGCTGCACGGCGAAGTGCGCCTCGCGCCAGACCTCGCTGATATCGGCGACGTGACCAAGCCAGACAATGCCGAAGGCGCTCGCGAACTCGCGGAGCTGCTCCGGCGCCAGCGAGCCCGGATTCTCCTTATCGCAATCGCCGGCGAGCAAGAGGCGCAGCTTGACGCCGCGGTCGGTGAGGAGCCTGAAGGCGTCCACGAGCGTCATCACGCCCTTGTGCCGCAGCATGCGCCCGACAAAGGCCGCGGTCACCGGCGGCCGCGGCTCGGGCAAAACGCGATAGCGGTCGAGATCGACGCCGGAGCCGGCAATGATCGTGACGCTGTCCGCCGGGACGCCGAGATCGAGCAGGAAGCGGCGGTCGTCGGGATTTTGCACGACGGTGCAGCTCCGCGCACGCTTGAGGAGATGTGAGAGCGCAAACTCCACGACGCGGCGCGTGAACCCCCCCGACCCGCCATCGTCCACGAACACGGCGCCGAGACCGGTCAGGCTGTTGACGACGGCGATACGGCTCAACCCCAGGCTCGCCAGCGTGCCGAGCACGACCGGCTTCAGGGCAATGTTGTGGACGATGTCGGGCTCGACCTCACCGAACAGCCGTCTGAGCTCCAGCGCGGCGGAAAAGCTGCCTATGGGGGAGAGACTGCCGCGGCTCCAGGACAGAGGATGGGGTATGAAGCCCTCCTGCTCGATCCGTGCGCGGCCGTCCTTGATTCGGGTGGCGACATGCACCTCATAGCCCGCCGCCTTGGCCGCCTGGGCCATGGGCAGGCGATGGGACAGGAAATACCAGTCTTCAGTGACGACGTAGAGGATGCGGGGCGCCATATCGCGGACGCTTGTATCAGCGCCGGGGCTTCGGCGGAACAGACGGCGGCCTCCGCGCCCTCATGACTGGCTGAGAACGGGCCATTTCGGCGGACCGGAGGACCGGAGCGATCGGGCCCTTTTTTCGACCCCGCGGCCTCCGGTTTCCCCGCTCATGCCGCAATTTTCGGGACTATCAAGAGTGTTGCGGGCGTGTCACGCCTCCCGCCCCAGCGGGGACGAAGGACATCACCGCCCTGGAATTCTGGGCTGTTAGGCGCTAGAATCGCGTAGGCTGAGAAAAGCGGCTTAGAGGGAATCCATGAAACGGCTCGTCCTGGTGCTTTGCAGCGCCGCCGGATTGGCATTGCTGCCGGTGACAGCGAACGCATTCGAGATCGAAGGCGGCGGCGGCGACGCGCCGGACGGCGCGGCTCAATACCAGGGCATGTCCCCCGTCTACACCATACCCCAGTTCGATGGGAGCTCGCTGGCGATGCCGTATAGCAGCAGCGACACGGGCCTCAGCGGTCACGTCTCCGACTATGGGAACTCCATCTCGATTCCCGCCCCGGGACTCTCCCAGCCGACCCCGGCTTACGCGACCAGCCCCTTCTTCCGCTAGGCTTTCGCGCTTCCCTACTCGCTCTCCTGCGTCGAGACCTGCTCCTTCAGCGCCTGAATGAGTTCGTTGAGGCGCTGATTGTCGGGCTCGACCTCGGCAAGCTGCTCCGCATAGCGCAATGCCGTCGCGGCATCGCCGTCGGCGCGGGCGAAATTGATGAGCGCAAGGAGCGTCTCGCGGTCATGCGGGTGATGCTTGAGATTGTCTTTCAGCACCGCGACGGCTTCGGCCCGTCGCCCCAGCGATTCGAGCCCGACGGCATAGACATAGGCGTAGCGGGAGCGGTCGGGCTCCAGCTCGGCGGCGCGGCGCAGTTCCTCGATGGCGGCGTCCTGCTGCTTGAGGCGCACGAGCGCAAGGCCAAGGGCGTGATGGAGTCCACCGTCATTCGGCGAGGCTCGAAGCGCCTCACGCAGGACGGCCACGCCGTCCTCGTCGCGGCCGAGCTGCCGATAGAGGTCGGCGAGGTTGACGGCCGCCGGCGTGAAATGGGGGCTCAAGCGCAGCGCCGCCCGGTACTCCTTCTCCGCCGCCGCCGTGTCGCCTATCCGCACATAGTAGCGGGCGAGCAGGCTCCGCGCTTCGGGGCGGTCGGCATTGAGGTCTTGCGCCGCGAGGAACTCCTTCTCGGCGGCGGCGAGATGCGCCCGGTCGCTTGCCGTGAGGTCCTGGCTCTGTACACCGGCAAGCAATGACGCCGCCTTGATGCGCACGCCGCGCACCGGATCGTCAAGAAGCGGAGAGACGAGCGGCCAGAGCTGCGCCGGGGTGCCCGCATCGAGATGATCGAGTGCGGCGAGACGCACCAGAGGATCGGGGTCGGCGAGCCCCTTCTTCACCAGTGCCGCGGTTTCAGGCGAGGGATACGCGGCCAGTTCCTCGAGCGCGCTCGCCCGGACGAAGGCCGGCGTGGCCGGGTCCGCCGCCACGGCGTCAAGCAGCGCTTCCGCATTCGGCTCTCCCTCCCACGCGGCATGGAAGGCAGGCCCGTAGGTCTGGAAGCCTTCGCGCTCGTGACCGAACCATGTCGTGATCGCCGCCGCCGCCCACTCAGACGATTTGTCCTTGTGGCAATCGTTGCAGTCGTTGCTGACGCCGAGCGACGCCGAGAGGTCCGGACGCGGCACGCGGAACGAATGACCGTGGCGCGGGTCGATCTGCATATAGGTCCGCACCGGCATGTGGCAGGCGACGCATGTGGGCCCAGGCGTCACGCCCGCATGATGGGTGTGGGCGGGCTCCGCGTAGCGCGGGGCATGACACTGCAGGCAGACCTGATTGCCCGAGGCGCGCAGCTTGGCGCTGTGCGGGTCGTGGCAATCGCTACAGGTCACGCCCTTGGCGAACATCTTGCTCTGCTTGAACGAGCCGTAATTGTAGACCTCGTCCAGCATCTGCCCGTCCACCTGATAGAGCCCGTGGGCGAGCAGCGACACCACATGGGTGTCGGAGAGCGGCCGCCCCGGCACCCAGTCCTCCGAGATCTCGCCCCGCCGCGCATGGCAGCGACCGCACATCTCGACCTCTTTACGCAAAAGCGCGGGTGACGCGCTGCGCTGCGGCTGGTCCGTGTTCGGGTCCCGGCTCCAGGTGACGCCGGAGCGCTCGTCGAAGCGGGCGAGAAGCCCCATCAACTTGTCCTTCTCGCCGGCGCCCCCGCCACGCTTGGCCCAGGCGACATGGGCCGAGCCCTGGCCGTGGCAGGCCTCGCAGCCGATGCTGATCTCCTTCCAGGTGGTCGCGAACGAGTCCTTCGCCGCGTCGTAGTTCTTGGCGACGCCGGTCGAATGGCACTCGGCGCACATGAAGTTCCAGTTCTGGTTCAGCTTGGTCCAGTGCAGCGGATCGTCGTGGGTGATGTCCTCGTCCGGATAGAGATGGAACCAGCGCTGGCCGCCTTGACTCTTCGGCCTTGTGTCCCAGGCAAGCGACAGAGCCTGGATGCGCCCGTCCGGAAACTCGACGAGATATTGCTGCAAGGGATCGAGCCCGAACGTGTACTTCACCTCGAACGTGGCGAGCTTGCCGTCGGGGCCGTCGGTCTCGACGAAGAACTTGCCGTCCTTCTTGAAGAAGCGGGACTTGACCCCGTAATAGTCGAAGCTTGCGTCATCGAAGTTGCCGAGCACCGTATCCGCGCTCGCATGCGCCATGGCATGGGCATGCTGCGAGGCGTGCCACAGCGCGCCTTCCTTCTGGTGGCAAGAGATACAGGTCTCGGTGCCCACGAAGGCGACATGCTCCGGGGCGAGGTCCTCATGGGCGATGTCCGCGGTGCCGGAGGACGTGCAGCAGACCGTGAACTTCCAGATCAGACCGCCAGCGAGGACGACCACCGCGGCAAAAACGGCCAGGCCGATCAGGAGCCGCCGGCGTGACCGCGCAGGCTTCGCGGGTTTGCTCTCGGTGTCTTGAACCTTCGGCTCGGCCGCGGCGGCGCGCGGCTTCCCAGCCTTGCCTCGTGACGGCGATTTTCGTCGGCGTGCCAAGGGCTTCCCATTCGGCAGAATACGTAAGGAGCGGGACCTTCCCACGATCGGCGGGCAGGCGCTAGCACCTACCCGCCGGTCTGGCCGCCAACCGGGGCGCGGCGATCAGACCGCCGCGCGCGACCGGCACCCTGGGTAAGCCTACGGCTGCGCCGTGCACTTTCCCCTCAGCGCGAGAGACGCATCTGGCGTCGACACGCCTGCCGACAACTTGCCGGTTTTCGTCGCGATGAGCGCACTGAAGGCTCTGGGAGTCGGGGCGTTTCTGCCGACGCCATGCAGCAAGACGTACTCATCGACAACTTCGACATTGTCGATGTCCGCAGATCTCGGGTCTTGGCCTATCGGCGCCGACTTCAGCTTCTTGTTCTCGATATCGAGCAGCATGACAGGTGCCAGATTGGCTG
>Ga0315553_10001991_pt1 | contig 16600 bp, 15 predicted proteins | sample SalMarSW160140MG_FD_203099 | JGI IMG/M metagenome (GOLD analysis project Ga0315553, IMG submission 203099) | Salt marsh sediment microbial communities from the Plum Island Ecosystem LTER, Massachusetts, United States - Salt Marsh Sediment SW1601-40 ... | reverse complement strand
AGGTTCTTGTGGCGATGACGCCGTTGTTGATTACAGCTCTGGCAGTTGCTCTGCCATCCCGCATCGGGCTGATCAACGTTGGAGTTGAAGGACAGTTGTATATGGGCGCTTGTGCCGCGACCTGGGGGGCGTTGATATTATTCAACGCACCGGCCTGGCTCCTACTGCCGCTGATGGCTATCTTCGGTATGCTCGGAGGCGCACTCTGGGCATTGATCCCGGGTCTTCTGCGGGCAATGGGTTTAGTGAACGAAACGATCACAACCCTACTGTTGAACTCCGTGGCGCCCAAGCTGGTCGCCTTCTTCGTGTTCGGCTTCTGGCATTCCTCCATGGATACAAACAAAACGCCCAACTTCGTGGACGCTGCCCGGCTGCCCACCTTCTTCGGCACTCGTATTGATCTCGGGTTGGTGATCGGGATCCTGCTTCTGATCGTTTTTTGGTTGGTCATGAAGCATACCCGCTGGGGATTGGAGATTCGCGCCATCGGTGGAAACCCGGAAGCGGCGCAGCGCAATGGTGTACCCCTGAAGGTGTACATCGTGGCGATCCTATGTATCGGCGGCGCGATCGCCGGTCTCGCCGGCATGGCCCTGGTTTCGGGATATTACGGCGTACTGCTGACCGGCTTCTCGCGCGGTGTCGGTTTCATCGGCTTCTTGATTAGCTGGCTTTCATTTGGTGATCCTATTGGGATTGTGCTGACTTCCTTCGTGGTGGCGATTATCACAACCGGGGGCAGCATGCTCCAACTTACCACGGCATTGCCTTATGCTGTCATCAACATCCTGCTGGCGGTTGCGTTGTTTGTTGTTCTCTCCGGGATCAATCTCTTCCCGAAAAGGAAAACGGCATGACCCTGCTATCGATCCTTGGAGTACTTTCAAGCGCGATTTTCTCGGGCACATCCCTGCTATATACCACGCTGGGTGAAATTATCGATCAGCGCGCCGGAATCGTGAATCTCGGTCTGGAAGGCGTGCTGCTGATCAGCGGGGCGACAGGCATCGCGGTTACATCTTTGACGGGCAATCCATACCTCGGTGTGTTGTCAGCTGCACTTGTGGGCGGAGCAACAAACCTGATCCTGGGCTTTCTCGTTGTCACTCGGAGGGGAAACCAGCTGGCAAGCGGCCTGGCGCTGATGTTCTTTGGGTTTGGTGCCAGCGCACTGATCGGGAAGTCCTTCGTCGGGTTGAAGATCAACGGGCTTCCGCGGCTTACTATCCCCGGCTTTGGAAACCTTCCGCCGCGTTATCTTTCGCTTATTCAGTTTGACACGCTCATCTATCTAGCCATTCCGTGTACGCTATTGATCTGGTGGCTTCTCTTCCGCACTCGCTGGGGACTCGGGGTGCGTGCGGTTGGTGAGAATGCCGACACCGCGTTCGCCTCTGGCCGCAGTCCGCACCTGATCAAGTACCAGGCGTTATTCGTCGGCGGGATGCTTGCTGGTCTTGGCGCTGCCCATCTGACCATCGCCTACACCCTGAACTGGACCGAATACATGATGGGCGGCCGTGGATTCATCGCCGTGGCACTGGTGATTTTCTCGAAATGGCATCCGATCCGTGCAATTGTCGGCGCATTGCTGTTCAGCGGCGCCGTAGCTTTTCAGCTGCTGCTTCAGGCAAGCGGCGTACAGATTTCCCCATTTCTACTTGACACCATCCCTTACCTATTGACGATCCTGGTGCTGATCGTCTGGGGCGGCTCGCGCAAGCACTCAGCTCCTGCCAGCCTCGGACGAGTTTATATGGGCACCGAGTAGATCAGACTTTGGGAATTGGCGGGTGGAAATCCTGCCTGATGTGAAACACTACTTTAGCAAGGAGAGGAGAATGATGAAGAAAAAAATGTTGTACACCGTTCTGAGCGTGTTGATGGCACTTTCACTGCTGCTCGCTGCATGCGCTCCGGCGGCGACGCCCACCGAAGCTCCTGCCGAGCCCGCGGTTGAGGAGCCAGTGGTGGAGGAGCCGGTGGAACCCGCGGAGCCCGAAGAGCCGATGGAAGAGGGCCCATGCCTGATCATCGGAGCACTTCATGGCGGCCCAATCAACGACGCGGGATACAACCAGGCGATGCACGAGAGTGTAGCCGCCATCGCCGAGAACATCGAATGCGTTGAGATCATCGAGGCTGAGAATGTTCCCGAGGAGGCCGGCGCAACCGCAACGATGGAAAACATGATCAGTGAAGGCGCCGGAATGATCATCGCCACCGCTTTTAATCACCAGTACCCTGCGCTCGAACTGGCAGGGAAGTACCCGGACGTGATCTTTGAGCACGCCGGTGGCTGGGAGATGAGCGGAAATTTTGCCAACTTCTTCGGTGAGCCCCCGGATGCCTGGTATATGATGGGCGTCGCGGCTGGCCGCATGACCGAGACGAACAAGCTCGGCTTCGTGGCCGCCTTCCCTCTCGGCTGGAGCCTTACCTTCGCTAATGCCTTCCACCTGGGTGCCGTTTCTGTCAACCCCGATGTTGAAACTACGGTGTCCTTTACCTTCAGTTGGGGCGACAGTGCCAAGGAAGCGGACACGACGAATGCGCTGATCAACCAGGGTGTTGATGTGATCACGATGCATGTCGATTCACCAGCAACGATCATCTCGACCGCCGAATCGCGCGGAGCGTACTCGATCGGGTTCCAGTCGCTTCACGCGCAGCAGTTCGCTCCTGAATACTGGATCTCGGGAACGGGCTACACGCTCGGTGGCACACTTACCTGGTTGACCTCGACTGTTCTCGATGGAACCTGGGAACCGATCTTCCTGCGCTGCAGTCTGTGGGATGGTTGTATGGCCATGGCCCCATTCGGCCCCAAAGTCCCTCAGGAGGTACAGGACGAGGTCATGGCGGTTAGCGCCGCCCTGGAATCCGGAGAAACGGTAGTCTTCACGGGACCTATCCTCGACCAGGAAGGTAATGTGGTCGTCGCTGAAGGCGATGTGCTGACAGACGATGTAATGAGCTCTGTGGATTGGCTCGTTCAGGGTATGGTTGGCAGCCCAAAGTAGTCGGATTGCTGATTGAAAAAAAATGGGCAGGGGTAATATTCCCTGCCCATTGCCGGGAAACACAAAAAGGATTTTATGGTTTAGCGTCACCGCGCGATATCGCTGTCGCTCGAAATTGAAGCGGTTCCGGAGAGCGGGATAGAGAACCTTTCAGGGTGGCAGGATGCTCGCTCCTACGCGGCGAGGCGCAGTGCACATAGACTATAAATCATATATGTCTGGCAAGCAGCGGAGATCTATGCGGAGTCCGTTGCCCATGGTCGTGCGTTTCCGGACGAACTTTATGCCTCTTGTTCAGGATATGCGTCAATGATAATGGCTGGCCACGCGCCAGCGGATAGAATACAGCCCTGGCAATTATATTTGATTGTAATAACAAGTCTCCAAATTGAAGCGAAATAACGAAAACCTGACGAGTAAAAATGAGGGTGGAAACAATGGACATCAAGCAGAAAATCGAAGCAGCAAATCAGGAAGCGACCGAGAAGCTGATCCAGGGTGAGCCAGTGCTTGTGGATATTGCCCCGGCGGGCGAGGTGATCCCGGGGATGGAAGGCAGGCTTATTACCCATTCTGGTCCGCCGATTGCATGGACAAGGATGTGTGGTGCCCAGCGGGGGGCACTTATTGGCCAGGTGCTCTACGAGGGATGGGCAAAGACGGTCGACGAAGCGCGTGAATTGCTTGAATCCGGAGATGTGAAATTAGAGCCCAACCATCACCACGATACCGTTGGGCCGATGGCGGGAACGATCTCCCCCTCGGCTCCAGTTTGGGTGGTTGAGAATTCAGCCTTCGGCAACCGGGCTTTCTGCCGCCAGGTTGAAGGTCGCCAGCAGTTCGGCGAGTTCAGTAACGAGGCTTTGGATGGTTTGCGTATGTGGCGCGACGTGTGGGCACCGACTCTGCGCGAAGGGCTTCTAAAACGCGGTGGGCTGGAATTAAAACCAATCATCGTACAGGCGCTTCAGATGGGGGATGAGCTGCATAATCGCCATAGTGCCTCCTCCAGCCTTTTCGCCAATGCCATGGCCGTTGCCATGGTCGAAGCATCAGTTCCTAACGAGGCTATGCTGCCCACGCTGCGCTACATCACCAACCACAATCTGATTTTCCTTGGGTTGGCGATGGCAAGCGGGAAAGCGATCGCCGACGCCGCTCACGGGATTGAACACAGCACAATCGTCACAGCTATGGCACGCAACGGCACCGAGTTCGGGATTCGAGTAAGTGGATTGGGTAACTCTTGGTTCACCGCTCCGGCCCCGGAAGTCGAAGGTCTCTTCCTGCCAGGATATAAGGAAGCAGATGCTGGGCTGGATATGGGCGACTCGGCAATCACTGAAACGGTCGGTTGGGGCGGCTTCGTGCTCGGTGGCGCGCCGGGCATCCTGACACTGGTCGGTGGGACACCCGAGGAAGCGTTGGCCTATACGCGCGAGATGGCGGCGATCACAACAGGCGAACATCCCGTATACCGACTGCCGGCGCTCGGTTTCGTAGGTGCCCCCATAGGTATCGACATTCGAAAAGTAGTGCAATCTGGCATTACTCCGATCATCGACACCGCGATTGCGCATAAAGATCCGGGCTATCCGATCATTGGCGCCGGTCTGGTTCGCCCGCCAATGGAGTGCTTCAAACAGGCGCTGATTGCATTTAGTCAAAAGTATAGTTAATGTGGACTTGAGAATGACCACCATCAACGGCAGTAAAGAGATGGCCTCTGGTTTTGTGATACGTGAAAACCAATACTACGACTCGGTCTTTCTGATGGGAATCAATAAGGTCTTGTCCAAGGCTCCCGGAGTAGAGCAAACCGCGGTCTTGTTAGGTACTGAGGCAAACAAGCGTTTGCTCGCCGACATCGGATTTGCTAGTCCAGAGATCGACGCGGCGCAGCCCAATGACATGATTGTTGCCGTAATTGCCGAGTCGGCGGCGGTGGTTGAAGAGGTTATCAACGGTTTTGATAAAACCCTCAAGGCAATGGTAGCAAGGTCGCCGGTGTCTAATATCAGGACGCTTGAGGCTGGCATGAGCTACAAGCCGGATGCCAATCTAGCTGTCTTCTCAATACCAGGTGAGTATGTCGCCAACGAAGCCAGGAAAGCACTTGAGTCTGGGTTAAATGTGTTCATTTTCAGCAGCAATGTTCCGCTGGAGGAAGAACTCGAGCTAAAACAGATCGGAAAGGCTCGTAATTTGATGGTGATGGGTCCGGATTGCGGCACGAGTATCATCCGCGGCTTGGGGATCGGCTTTTTCAACGCAGTACGCAGGGGCACGATTGGCGTTGTGGGCCCCTCCGGGACCGGCTTACAGGAATTCACGAGCCAGGTGCATAACGCCGGGGGTGGAATTTCTCACGCGATTGGCACCGGTAGCAATGATCTTTCTGCTGGGATTGGGGGGCTGACCACGTTGTCGGCCATGCAGGCTCTGGAAGCCGATCCGCAAACGGAGGTCATCGCCATCATCGCCAAGCCGCTTGGAGCAAAGACTCTGGCATCGCTAGTTGACCAGGCGAAGGGATTCACAAAACCGCTAGTTGGTTGCTTCCTCGGCTCAGGAAAGGAATCCGCCGGGAAATATGAACCGATCCAGTGGGCATATACCATTGATGACGCCGTCGAGTTGGCGCTCAGGGCCGCACGGATCGCGCCCAAGGAAGTAGCTGAGCTTGAGCGGGGGGGGGAAGGGGAGCTTGTTGTGGCGGCGCGAGCGAATTGGTCGCCTGAGCAGAAATACTTGCGTGGAGTGTTTGCCGGTGGGACCTTCTGTTATCAAGCTCAGCAGATCCTCGGAGACGCAGGCATACAAATTTATTCTAACAGCCCGATCGAATCCGATTTCATGCTTGAAGACCCTGATATCAGCCGTGCACACACAGTGGTCGATATGGGCGATGAGCATTACACAGTAGGGAAACCGCATCCGATGATTGATAGCACAGAGCGGGCAAAACGGATCCTGGTTGAAGCTGCAGATCCAAGCGTCGCAATCCTATTGCTTGATTTCATCTTCGGGTATAACGCATCGAATGACCCGGTCGGCGAATTGTTGGGGGCACTTCAAAAGGCGAAGACCATGCGGAGCAAGGTGGGTGGAGAGTTGACCATCGTCGCTTCTGTTTGCGGAACGAATGAGGATCACCAAGATATTGGCCTCCAGATAAAAATGCTCAACGAATTGGGCGCGTTCGTCTTCCACAGCAATGCCCTTGCGACTGCCTTTTGCCGGCGATTACTCGATCGGAGTTAGATTCAAACCATGGAAAACAAAAAAGCAGATCTTCTTCAGCAGCCACTTGTGGTTATCAATGTTGGTTTGAAGGATTTCGCCGAAAACCTTGAGGCGCAGGAAGCGGACGTCATTCAGGTCGACTGGGAGCCACTTGCCGGCGGGGATCAGGAGATGATCGATCTGCTGAAGGATTTGTTGTAAGGTAAAACCTGCTTATCCGGGCGGAATGGGCTTTAGGGTGGTTGGTTTCCAGCTTTGAAAGTAATAAGCAACTGAGAAGTGCTACTTACTGTGAGATTAATCGGAAGCAACGATCTTCTTCAATTAGAGAGAATAAAATACGAAATATTACTGAGGGTGTTCAAGTAGAGATAGACAACTGAATTTCTTGCAATGCCGGTACATCCAATGCAGTTGAAGTTGCATGTTGTAGCATTCGCTCAAGGCGTGCCACCGCTGCGCTTCCAGTTGTTCCCGCGTCAGGAAGCGTTTCAATATCCTTCACCAATCGAGAAAAATGGCGCTGCTTATCAAGATTGGCACCAACCAGGTCGCATTGGATAAGAAAGACTTCATCGGCAACTTTTTCGAAAAGTTCACGATTTTGTACCCAAGCTTCTCCAACCGTTCCCTCAACAACGAGACCAACAATGTTCTTTGAGAGAATGTATAAATTCTTGCGTACGAGCTCAAATATCAGCTCTTGTTCATCTTTAATGAGTTCAAAGGGCAGGTTCACCTTATCAAATACATCGGCGATAAGATCAGCCTGTGGTCCAAAAATCATTGAGGGGAAGTAGGCGTCCGGGGCTTTCCCTTTTCTTTTCTCAAACCAGACTGTAACAACCGTGGGATCTTGAATTCCAGCATCTTCCCATACGCTCGGAACTAGCTCGTTTTGGATTAATGCTATGTGCTTATGCCAAGCAGGAGGGACCTGGTTGAGAACGGGTTGAAGATCTTCTTCTCGCACGGCGACAAGCACCATGATTGGATCTGGGGTTCTTTTTATGGCATCCACTAAATTATCTCTCCGGATAATGGGATATACAGGATGACCAATCCGAAGAAACCCCTTGGCGAATACCGCTCCAATTTGACCTAAGCCAATAACGATAATTGGTTGTTTCATACAAAGCTCCGTGATCCAGCAAATCCGAGAAATTGAAGGTGTGGCGGATATTCATGTGAAGGCTTATCGACAGGAAGAACGAGTAACAGCGTTAATTGTGAAATCAAGCTTCCTTCCACGACAAACTCCACTTAACTAGGTAATTATATATATATCCCCGGATTGAAGCGATAGGGATCAACGAGGTTCTTAATATGAGAGTAATCGGCACCAGCATATCGGATTTTACATAGATCTAATCAGCGAGAAATTAGACCTTCCCTAGAATTACAATACTTGATTATATTGAGTATTCTGCGTTGAAGATACTCGGCAAATTCACACATATCATATTGTCCCGCCTATAGATTAAAGTCCTCAATCCAGGAGGTCATATTAAAGTTGTAACTTCACTTGACGTGGTCGTGATTGTTGAGTATAATTGTTGCACATGAGAGTTGAGTATACCGGAGGTGCAATATACATACTGATGAGTCGCCAAAAACCAGAAGAATAAATATTATGGTAAGCGAATCTCTAATCGAGTGCCTTGCTGCAAATGCCGAAGATAGAGGCATGTCCATGTCTGCCTTTGTGAGAGAAGCCGTGGAAAAGGAATGCGAACGGACACAAGAGCAAGTACTTGCAGAGACTGCAGAATCTCTCGCTTCACTATATGAATCTGACCGCGAACTAACGGCTTTTCTGACTCTCGATGGAGATGAGTTTGCATGAAAAGAGGCGAGGTCTGGGAAGTAAACCTTGATCCAACGATTGGGGCGGAAATCCAAAAGATCCGCCCCTGTATCATTGTCAGCCGAGATGCACTAGCACGCTTACCTCTCAAGATAATTGTGCCATTGACAGAATGGAATGAAGGTTTTTCACGAGCGCCCTGGCATGTAAGGGTTGAGGCTACTGCTGAAAACGGATTATCCAAGGCTTCATCTGCCGATACTTATCAAGTGCGCTCGATCTCCGAGCAGAGGCTCATCAGGAGGATAGGTTGCATTGATGAGTCAATTATGGATCGGATAAACGATGGCCTCCTACTTTCTCTTGCACTAGATTAAGAGGTTACATTAGTCCGCTGACTGACGAGTATCGGTTTCCTTTATCAAAACCGGATTTCGTATCGCTTTGAGTGAACAATTAGTTGGATGCGATTACCTTCATAATCAGAAACAGGTTATGAAAATGCCTGAGCGATTGGCTGTCGAAGGACCGGTTTAGACGGGTTCGATTACCTAACGTGAATTCGATAGGGAGCTCTCTCCAATGAAGGGAAGATGCTGGAGGTTGGTGCTTATCCTGGTTGGAGCGCTGAGCGCTTGCAGCCCAAAGGTACAGGCACCCGATGCTGTTGGCCCGGCTTCCCCGGACGCGGTAGCCCTTTCACTCTCCACGGTCGATCCGGAGGAGAGCCTGCACCTGTTCGAGTACGATAAGGATGCGCCGCTTGATATTCAGGAAGAAAAGCGTTGGCACGAATATAACGCTGAGTGGATCGACTTTAGCTACGAAAGCCCAATGGGGGGGCGCGCCGATGCCAGGCTGATCATCCCAAATGGAAAGGGGCCCTTCCCAGGGATGATCTTGCAGCACGGTGGTGGCGGGGCGGCAACCCTGGAGGATATGAGGTACTTTGCCATGGAGTTCGTCAGGCACGGGGCTGTGACGATCATGATCACCGACCCCTACCGGCGCCCGGGTGGCTGGGTGCCCACGCCGTACATGGGCAATACCTGGCCTTTATTCACCGAGAGCGACCTGCGCATCAAGATCCAACTAATCCAAGACCAGCGCAGGGCGATCGATATCCTCGAAAGCCGACCGGAGGTCGACCCGGAGCGCATGGCCTATTTTGGAGTTAGCTTCGGGGGAACGATGGGTGGTTTGTTGGCAGGTGTGGAAGACCGCCTCAAGGCTTATGTGCTTGTGGTCGGGGACGGTGGGCTGGTCGAGCACACCTCCGACCCAGGTGAGGACGGTTTCAACATCCACTTTAGCGAGAATTGGGCGGCGCTGATGTGGCCAACCGAATCGCTGCATTTCGTCAGGAGAGCCGCGCCGGCAGCGCTGCTTTTCCAGAATGGAATCAACGATATGCATGTGCCAGCCCACGATGCTATCCGATACCACACCGCCGCTAGCGAGCCGAAGACGATCATGTGGTACGACTCAGGGCATGGCTTACCCTGGAAATTCGTGAACGACGCCGCCGAGTGGCTGCAGCCATACCTGGGCGATAATTTGTTCCTGCTGGCGCCGAACTACAGACCCTCAGCAATTATCTGGGATCGGGGTACCCTCATCATAATTTTCCTTGGGTTAGGTATTTACCTGTGGGAGAGTATCCGACGAAAATATTTGGGCTGGGGTGATCGCCTGCTGTGGCTTCTGGCAATATTACGGACGGGACCAGTAGGGCTGGGGCTGTTCTGGTTCACCACCCGGCGACCAAAAAGGGAGGGTGAAGTGACGCCGCTCTGGGTTCGGGCGCTTGGCGTGGTGACTTTGAGTGTAGCAGCGTTTGTTAGCGCCGGTTTTGTGGGGGGCAAGGTCAATGACTTAACGCAAGGGAGCGATTTACGCCTCAGGTTGGCCCAAACCTATCTGATATTGTTGGTTGGGGGCGGGTTACTGACTCTCCTCGCCCGGCGCACTTACCGTGCGTCCATCTTTGCCCATATCCTGTCTGCGAATACCTTCTGGCCGGTCACCATGCTGATTCCCTGGTTGATTGGTGAATATTTACGGGATTTTACCTGGCTAACCACCTCGGCTATAACGCCTTGGTTGGGATTGTCTTGACCGCTCCCTTACATTACTGGCTGATAAAAGGCGGCTTCGAACGATGGGTCTTAGCATTGGAGGCTGAAAGGGAGCCCCCACCATTGAATCGCCTTCCCTTGCCTCTCTCAGCAGGATTGCTGGTACTTTCTTTTGCCCTGGCGTTCGGGAGCGTTTTGGTGATGCTGAAGCTCTATACAGAGCTACCCTGGCACGATGTGCTGCTGGTCATCCGAGGGGTCTACGGGTAAGAACTAATTCAGTATGAAACGGCGCATAGCCGAAATGGCGCTTGTACTCTCGGCTGAACTGGGCCGGGCTATTGTAGGCGACCCGCCGGTGGCGGTGAAAATGGCTGGAGACGACTTTTCTGACATTGGCTTCGGACTCGGCGTGGCGTACGAAATATACAAGCATGATGGCACTAAATAGCCTTTATGGGACACAAGCTAGCTGTGAAATATTGTCAGGCAGCACGCCGAGCTTTACGAACCAGCTCGAGCGCTTCTCTCGTGTTCATTTTGATCTGCTCGAATTCCCCCTCTCGAATGAGCTCTCGCTTGACGAACCAGGTCCCACTAACAGCTAAGACGTTCCCCAACTCTAAATAGGCAGTCGCATTCTGCGGTCCAACACCGCCGGAAGGGATAAATCGCGCACCACCAAAAGGGCCTGCCAAAGCCTTTAGAGCATTTACACCTCCCAGATTACAAGCTCGAGGAGGCGGCGGTCCAGAAGGCCTTGGAAGAATTACCGCAGGTCCCTGCTTAATGTCATTCGACAGATTTTTTTCCTAGGTAGGAGGTATGCTCGGCTCCTGCACATTTGAGATCAAGCATACTTAGGAGGATAAGTTGGTAAATCGCGACGCTTACTCTCCGCCGAGCGCTGTAGTCAAGGCTCTTAAACTTTGAGGGCGGATCATACTGAAGCTCTCCTGCAGTGCGGTTTCATAATTAAGAACCATTATTTCCTCCTCACGAACGGAGAGCTTCTCCCTGTTTTAAATACATGCTTGATTTCAGAGCCTGGCTGGATATTCTTAGTTCCTGTCGCATAAAAAAGCGCCCTCTCGGGCGCTTCGTTCTCAGGTAGCGGGGACCAGAGCCTGGATATGCCGAAATCTTGGATTGCTCAACAGGATTGCTGTATGGATTTCGGCGCTATAAAGATGGGGTTTGCTTCGCCTCCATGGCCGTAGAGATCTTCGACACCGCCGAGCAGTTGAATCGCTATGTCGATGGGATAGATGTCATGCTTTCAAGCCCAGCGGTTAACATCCTAGAGCAGATTGAGCTCTGCTGGAACAACTGGACATTGCTCTTCCGGGGGACGCTTTGGCCGGGTGAAAATGGCAGAAGAATTACGACGTTTGAATTGGGGCAGCAATATCCTACAGAGTATGATAAGGAAGAATCAATTTTTGGGGATGAACTCCTCAATGAGAGGAGGACCGATAAATCATGAACAATCCCATTCAAGTGATCGCGCCTTATTGGTTTTCCGACGATTCTCGTGGCACCACCCGGGAGAATGGTTGAGGATTCGCGTATCCTGGCCCAGAAAATCAACCAGCGTGGTATAGAAGTCATTTCCATCAGCACCGATCCGGAAATCATCTCCAATTCGCACTTAACTTTCCCCATTAATGCAGAGTGTCCGGAGTGGCTTTCCCCCCTGGTGATAGTTTTCCCTGGTAAGTACATGGCCCTGGAACTGGCCAGGCATCGAGGGTTGGACCCCGATCGACATGAAGGACTCACGAAAGTCACCGAGACCTGGTGAGTAGAGTCCATTTCCTTCATCCCGCCAGCCAACAGCCTTAAGCTGGGGCGACGGAGTTCGGTCCAGCATCTACCCGACAAGCACCCCCCTCATGTCATACGATTGTCTGGATGGTTTACTCGTAGCCCGTCTTACTATTGCAGCGTCCTGTTAGCTGCGTACCGGGCCAAATTGCGTAAAAAGGTGAAATTATCTTTTTCGCGCCTCCCAAAGTCGTACAAGTCGAGCGACCCCAGATCGGATAAAACCAGAACTTGTCCTCCCGCTCCGCCATAATCCACGAGGCCTAGCGCCGTCTGTCCCTCCATCTCGGCTAACGTTTCGCCCGTTTGCAGATTGATGGGCAGGCAATTATTGGCAATCATGACCAAAGAGGATAGACCCTCGGTCAGGGGATGTTCACTTACGATGAGGGCGCGAGTTCTTGGGAAGGGGACGCTTTCATAACTGATGCCGAAGGGCGCAGCCAGAGCGTTGACTTTTTCCCAGTCTTCATTCGTGTCAGGAGCCTCATCAAAGAACAGGCGTCTGGCGCTGTTGGTCAGGATCATTAAGCCGCCTTGCTCCACGTAAGCCACCAACCGGTCAATCTCATCGGTGCTCCATTCCTCATCGTACTGGGTCAGATCGCCATCGGCGCTGGGATAGTCGATCACCGGCAAGACCAAAACTAGATCGGCATCTGCCAGGTCGTCTGCGGTGGGCGATTGACCGTAGGGAATAACATCCACGTCAAAGCCCTCCCAGGCCAGAGCGCGATCTAAATTCATAAGCATGGTGGGGGTCATGTGCAGCACTTCAGTATGCGTGGCGATGATTAGCGCGCGACGCTCCGGCTCAGGGGTGACACGCATATTAGGGGCATCCTTGGGCGTACCCACGGCAACGATGAGCGCCATCGAAACGCTCTGCTCCATCACCTCTCCCTGGTCTTGCACGCTTTCAAGCGTGTCATAAGGGCTATGGAAATTCGTTCCTATTCTGTTACTGCCGAATGCAAAACGGACATGGGGTACAAAACCGTAGAATGGCCCATCATCCGATGAAAAGATCGTGGAACCAACGACCATCTGAATCGGTATCTGATAGACTTCTGCTTTTTGCTCGAGGTATTCGGCAAAGGGCAATTGAGCATTGCCAAAGCGCGCGTGAGACGCTTCTTGCATCCCGAGAATCGTCGGGCCAGGCCGGTCGGCGGTGAAGCCGTCCATTAGAAAGGCGGCGAGCGTCCGGTCTAACAATTCCTGGTGCGTATTGACGAAATGCTGCGATCCGTAGAAACCGAGTTCCTCGCTGCCAAACCACACTAAATAGATATCGGCCGGTGGCTGAACAGTCCCTTCATCCAAAACACGGGCCAGCTCCAGCAAGACGGCGGAGTTAAGACCATTGTCACCGGCACCGGGAGAATTGGCGCTGTCGATGTGTGCACCCAAAATAACCGCCCGGGACGAATCCGTGCCGGGAATACGCGCCACCAGATTACCGGATTGTCCCGGTGAGAAGACATCGGTATCCCAGATCAGGCGCGCCGCTTCGATTTGGGCCAGCGCTTCCAATGAGTCGACGCCCACCGGGGCGAGGTCCTCCAGGCGAACAGTAAGCATCGGAATTGCTCCGTTCAAGGCATTCCCTTCGAGGATGGTACCGTCGCCGGCATGTTTAGCGTGCCTTTCGGTCACCAGCACCAGACCGGCGACATCCTTTTTAATGAGGGACGTGACAAGCTGTACGCCGGCGCCCTCGTCGACTGCTGCGGGGTCAATGGCCCCAAAATAGAGAAAAGCAATTTTCCCTTGCGCGTCGTCCTGTACCAGATTCAGAACATCGTCAGCCGAGCTAAGCAACAGCGCATTACCGGACACTTCGAGTGGGTTGCGATCAGCATCGTTGAGCACCCCGTCTGAGTCAAAACGAAGTGCTTGTTTGACTTTCTTCCGGTGCCCGCTTATCGCATTGGTGGGCACTTCGCTTTCCTGCCCGTTGATGGTCAGAAATAGGCGGCTTTCCCAGATCTCGGTTGCCAGAAAAACGTGAAAGCTCTGGCGTTCCAGTTCCAAGCCCAGGCTTTGCAAGTGGACAAATTCGCCCAGGGTTCCGGAAATATAATCTAGCGCCTCGGCCTCGCCTTCCGTCGCCGAATTGCGCCAACCGGAATAGGCTTGCAGGGTAGTCAAGTTTTCTAAATAGGCAAAGAGCTTATCTTGAGATATGAGCATGTGCAGGTCGAGTATCTCATCAGGCTCTGGGGTGGGTGAAGGATCGGGGAGAGATGGCGTAGTAGGTGTAGATGCGGATGATGGTGAGGCTGTTTCTTGTGTGGGCGATCCGCCGCACGCGCTTATAACGATGGCGATAATTAAAACTAGAAGAACACCTTTGTTCATGACAATCTCCAATTAAGTGGCGCAAGTTTAGCAATGGCGCATGCAGGCAGCAAAGCATAGCAAACTGTGCCTCTCATCCCCGATGCCGTGTCCCACCCCGACCTTTACCATGCTGCTTCCCCAGTCGCCTTCATCGAGTAGTTAGGCTGCGAATTAACATGTCGTTCTATGGAAGTACGCACACTATGATCGTCAGGTTCATTGTCTAGATAAGAATCCCTCGACATCCCTGCTCTACGTGCTCGAATGTGCTGATTTCCTGTAGCTACTGCGCGAAACCGGGTTGCGTAAAGGCAATCTATCATCGCATCTGACACGAGTAGAACAAGCAGAATACATCACCATAGAAAAGACCTATCGAGGCAAGACTCAGATGACAATTTGTCAGCTTACCGGAGCAGGGCAGGTCGCATTTGAGACATATCGTGAGCAACTCAAGAATGTTGTTAATACAATGTACAAGTAGCGGACTTTTCGGGTCAGGACGGGAATGAAGTTGTTGACGATTGGCGTCACGTCGATCTGAATGCAACACAAACAAACATGAATTTTCAAGATTCTCAACTACCATGATTGGTTTTGTGTTGCTTCTGTATGCCAATGCCACAGGTTTAGCGCTTGAGTGGTTGCAGGGTCACGATGACCATTCTCACAATCGTCCACCCCAAGCCACCAAACTACTCATTGCATTACCCCCGCCTTACAAGGGTCGGGGATTTTTCATTGCCCCCAACACGCCCTCTTCGTGTTGGGAGTGATTATGCGAGTAATCGGAGGCTCATTTTTCGTCGACTGCGACAATGAAAATAAGCAGCCACTCAGCGTGTGCCCCTGGTCATTTTTGAGTTAATCGTTAACATTATTTTAGCAGAGCAAGCTTCCTCATTCGTACTTTATCGAAAATCAAATATGAATAGAAATCCATGTATCAACAAGTTAGTCTACCTCAATTTCTATCTTAGTTGACGAAACCTCAATTGTCAGATATAATCTGACATATGTCGGATTATATCTGACAAATATCAGGCATATACTGACAGAGGTAACCGAATGGAAATAGCTACATTGGAACCCATTCTGGGTTCAGTAAACGCTGAGAGAGTTCTTATATATGTACTCGCAAGGGGAGAAGGATATGCGCGCGAAATTGCCAGATTCTTCGGTGCAGATCCGGATTCAATACAAAAACAACTAGTGAAACTTGAATCGGGTAATGTGTTGACCAGCAAAGAGTATGGCCGAACAGTCCTGTATCAGTTCAATCCCCGATACGCATTCCTACCGGAACTAAAGAAATTGCTGGAGAAAGCCCTGAGTTTCTATCCGGATGGAGACCGTGAACGCTTATTGATGTCAAGACGGCGCCCTAGGCGCAGAGGTAAGCCATTGTGAAGTCAATTCGCGACATGACTCAGGCCGAATTGGGCGCTTATGTCCAATCACACTTGAGTGCCAAAGGGATTGACGTTGTCTTATCAGGAGGTGCGGTCGTGGCAATCTATACTAATGGTAGGTATGTCTCGGGTGATCTCGATTTCGTCAATCAGTATTTTGCAAAACGGTCGGTTATAAAAAGTGCAATTGAAGAGCTGGGATTTAAGGAAGCAGGGAGGCACTTCGAACACCACGATACAGAATACTTCGTAGAGTTCCCTCCAGGGCCCCTTGCAATCGGCGAAGAATATAATATCAAGATCGACGAGTTCGAAATGGAAACAGGGACCCTGCGCTTAATATCACCGACGGATTGTGTGAAGGACAGACTAGTCTGGTATTACCATGATGGTGATAGACAGTGCTTATCACAAGCTATACTCGTAGCAAGGGAGCATCAGATCGATATTGATGAAATCAGAGACTGGTCAGGCGGTGAGGGAAAACTTGAGGAGTTCGAAGAGATCAAGTCAGAGCTCCAAAGTTAGGTGTACTCGGTCCTAAGTTTTCGAATGGATTCGTGCCCACTAGTTTTAGTTAAAAACCGGTACCATCCAATTTTGGGAATAATAAGATCCTTCGATGCTTGTTGCGGGGATTTTTGAGTCAATCTAGGTACACCAGGGGGATTGGCTGTACCCTAAAAGTGACATAAACTAACAAGTGAATTACCGCACTATCAGTAAAGGGGGTGAAGATAGCAAATATCCTTCTCCTGACCAATCCAAATCATTGCGAGACTTTGTGACGCCACACGATTAGATGATTGTCGATCGTCCTGGGGTATTTATATCCGGTTACTATCGTAATCGGAAGCT
>Ga0315553_10001990_pt1 | contig 16600 bp, 13 predicted proteins | sample SalMarSW160140MG_FD_203099 | JGI IMG/M metagenome (GOLD analysis project Ga0315553, IMG submission 203099) | Salt marsh sediment microbial communities from the Plum Island Ecosystem LTER, Massachusetts, United States - Salt Marsh Sediment SW1601-40 ... | reverse complement strand
ACTTTAGCAAAATCAAAGACTTTCGATCCGTGAATATGCGATACGACAAAACAGACCTGAGCTACAAAGCCACGATCAACCTTGCCGCTATCGTGATCGCACTGAGATAATTGTCCACGGACTCTAGATCAACCCTCGTTCGAGTGATTCCACTTGAACGAGGGTTGATCTAGCGTTCCAGGCTCTGCGCACGGCGCGGATCGGCCAGTGGCGCGGTCGGTTCAAGAAGCGTGGAGAAGCGCCACCGGAACATCAGGGGCAGGACAGCGAACGCGAACAGGTAGGGCAGGACCGAAAGCAACAGGAAATGCTGCGCTAACGCGTCGAGGCTGGTCTGAAACAGCGCATTTGTCTGAAGCGTGCCGCCGGCCGTGCTCAGGACGGCAGTCAAAAAGACATTGTTTGCCGCATGTATCCCGATCGGCAGTTCAAGGCCGTCATCCAGGACCGCCGTAAGCCCCAGAAGTGCGCTCATCAGAAGATATTCTGTAGCCCCAATCCCATGGTTGCTGGAGAACTCCGGGTTCGGATAGTGCATGACGGCGAATATCACCGTCACCAGGATCAGGGGCACCAGCTTGTTCCTTGCTAGCAGGGAAATGCCCTGCATCAGATAACCGCGGAAGAACACCTCCTCCAGACTGGTCTGAACGGGAATCGCCAGGACGGCTATAGCCAGCAGTGGGAAGAATGCCCAAGGGTCGAATTGAAACTGATAGGAGCCAGCGGGCACAACCGCGAAAATTACAAAGCCCTGAAGGGCGAACCAGAAGACGAAGCCCGCGAAGACGCGCCGCCAGTCGAAGCGCGCCCGGCCCGTGACCACGGACAGCAGGGATTTCCGATGAATCCAGTTTATTAAGACCCAGAAAGCGCCAAATCCCAGAACGAATGGGAGCAGAAAAAACAGCAGGAACAAATTTCGGTCAACGCCGGCCGGAAGGCCGCCGCTCAAGAATGCCCGCGGACTGATGCCGAGCCGCGCCGCCTCCTGAACGATCAGCGCGTAGAGCGGGAATTGCGCCAGGAAGAATACGGCCAGCATTCCGAGGATGGTCAGCAGCCAGCGCCACCATCGGTTTCGGCCATCATGCGCCTTTTGAAAAAACAAGCCGGCCCCTGATCTCGATGTTCGCAGCAGAACGCTGGCCCGGACGAACCTAGCGCAACGCGCGTCCAAACGGACGCGGGAACAGTTGCGCTAACTTATCGATATACATCAACTTAACCCCGTTCAAGTGGTTCCACTTGAACGGGGGTCGATCCAGCGCGGGATCAATTTGAACGGAAACGGTCTCCCCAAATCTAACCGAAATCCCCGTGAAAACGGGGATCCAGGACTCTGCAGAGACAACTCTATACTGGATGCCCGCTCCCCGCCTCCGCGGGGACAAGCTTCGCGGGCATTTCGGAGCTGTTGTCTCCGATTAAATCGACCGCGCTCTAATCCTCTGCCGCAATGATCTGCCCATGGACGTCGCAGTCCGGTGAGGTCAGCTTCAAGATCAGCGGCGCAAGATCCTCCGGCGGCTTCACGCTGCTCGCATCCTCGCCCGGATAGGCCTGGGCGCGCATTCTGGTCCGTGTCGGGCCCGGATCGAGCAGATTGACCTTGACCGGCGTCGTGCTGACTTCCTCGGCATAAGTCTTGACGAGGGCCTCAAGACCCGCTTTCGAAACGGCGTACGGCCCCCAATAGGCGCGGATCTTGCGTGCCGCGCGCGAAGTGAGGAAAAGGGCGCGTCCCGCTTCCGACCGCCGCAAAAGCGGATCGAGCGAGCGGATCAAGCGCCAATTCGCGGTCAGATTGATGTTGAGGACCTGCTCCCACTCATCCGTCGGCACATGGCCAAGCGGGGAAAGACGCCCGAGAATGCCGCCCGCAGCGACGAGCACGTCAAGCCTTTGCCAGCGAGGGTAAAGCGTGGGCCCGAGCGCATCGACCTTGTCTCCATGGGCGAGGTTCAGCTTCAGAATCGAGGTGCTGCCGCCCGCCGCGCGGATTTCGTCATCGACCTCTTCCAGCCCGCCGGTCGTGCGGGCCGACAGGATGACGTGGCATCCGGCCTTGCTGAGCGCGATGGCCGCGGCGCGGCCGATGCCGCGCGAGGCGCCGGTCACGAGCGCGATCCGTTGATTGTCGTCAGGCGTATCGTTCATACCGCTTAGATAGCGGATGGTGTGGTGCGATCAAAGCGCTAGATTCGATACCGGAGGCGGCACACGGATAGGAAAGGCTCAGCTCGCCTCGGCGAGGAGGGAAAGCTGGCGTACCGGCGGAGCGTCTTCCAGATCGCGCAGGCGGGTCGGATAATCGCCGGTAAAACAATGGTCGGTGAATTGCGGCTGCGCCGGGTCACGGTGGTCGTAGCCCATAACGTTGTAGATACCATCGACCGAGAGGAATGCGAGGGAGTCGCAGCCCATGGACTCGCGCATCTCCTCGAGCGAGTGATTCGCCGCGAGAAGATTTTCCCGATCAGGCGTGTCGATGCCGTAATAGTCCGGCCAGGCGATCGGCGGGCAGGCAATGCGCATATGCACCTCTTTGGCGCCGCGCTCATACATCATGCTAATGATTTTTATGGCGGTGGTGCCGCGCACGATGCTGTCGTCGATGAGCACGATCCGCTTGTCTTTCACCACGCTCAGGGTCGGATTGTGCTTGAGCTTGACGCCGAGCGCGCGAATGCGCTGCTCCGGCTCGATGAAGGTCCGGCCGACATAGTGATTGCGGATGATGCCCAGCTCATAGGGCAGCCCCGACTCCTCCGCAAAGCCGATCGCCGCGGGAACGCCAGAATCGGGCACGGGCACGACGACATCGGCCTCGGCCGGCGCCTCGCGCGCAAGCTGTGCACCGAAATTCTTGCGGACCTCGTAAACGGACCGGCCGCCGAGAACGGAGTCCGGCCGGGAGAAATAGATATATTCGAAGATACACGGCCGGGCGGGAGACTTTGGAAACGGCCGGTGACTCTCGATGCCGTCCTTGGAGACGACGACAATCTCCCCGTTCTCGACCTCCCGGACGAATTCGGCGCCGATGATATCGAAGGCGCAGGTCTCGGAGGCGAAAACATAGGAGTTGCCGAGTTTTCCGAGCATGAGTGGCCGAATGCCGAGCGGATCCCGCGCCCCGATCAGCTTCTTGTTGGTCAGACAGACAAGCGCATAGCCGCCTTCGATTTGCAGCAGGGCTTCGATGAGGCGCTCAATGATGCGCGGCTTCTGGCTGCGCGAAATCAAATGCAGAACGACCTCCGTGTCGGAGGTCGATTGGAAGATCGCGCCGGAATTGATCAGGCTGTCGCGCAGCGTGCGGGCGTTGGTGAGATTTCCGTTGTGACCGAGAGCGAAACCGCCGGAGCCGAATTCGGCAAAGAGCGGCTGCACATTGCGGAGAACGGTCTCTCCTTGCGTCGAATAGCGGACATGGCCGATGCTGGAACGGCCGGGAAGGCGGTCCAGGACCGGCGCTTTGGTGAAATGCTCGCTGACGAGGCCGAGCCGGCGTTCGGAGTGAAATTGCTCGCCGTCGAATGTGACGATGCCTGCGGCTTCCTGCCCGCGATGCTGAAGAGCATGGAGCCCCAGAACGGTCAGTGCCGAAGCGTCCGGATGGTCGAAGATGCCGAAGACGCCGCATTCTTCCCGGAGCTTGTCTTCGACCAGCCATGGCGGCGAAGACAGGAGGAAATTCTCGGCCATGCGGCGTGAGACGTCCATGCGGACCTCCCTTTCGGTCATGTCGGAATGCTTCGAGTCATTCGCGGCCACAATACTGCATACACGTTACGTAATGCGATATGATGAGGTATATGGCATTTTCAAGACAAAATACTGAAGAACTTTTTGCTGCTCCGGCCTGAGATCGGCGTGTTCTCCACTGAAGATTGACGTGGGATTGTCCGGAAGCAGCGAAATAATCGCCCGCCCGGTGCTCTCGATCACCGGAAGCGCCCGCGCCTCCGTCACCCATCCCGGCAGCGTGTCTTTCGGCATGATAGCGATAAGAAGCTCATAAGCGATCACGACCAGGATCAGCCCGCGCACGAGGCCGAAAATGAAGCCGAGCGTTCGGTCCAGAGCACCGACCCGGCTATCCAGGACGCGATCGGAGAGCCGGACCGTGATCAGGCTTACGACGATCAGCACGATAACGAAGACCGTCGTGATCAGCACGCCGTCCGCCAGAATATCGGGCTGTATGAGATAGCGGACGCGGTCGCGATAGAGCGGATAGACAAATAACGCGGCAACTGCCGCGAGCGCCCAGGACATGATCGAGAGCATCTCGCGCGTCAGGCCCCGCAACATTGCGAGCGCGCCGGAGATCAGCATGATCAAAACTAAGATGACATCAAGCCATTGAAACGGCATGCCCCACCTCTATTACGGAACGCGATTGGCAGAAGCCGCACATATTCCGGTCTTACCGCCCTTCATCCGATCCTCGTTTTGCAGCCGGTCTGCATATCCCTGCCTCAGCCTGCCGCCACGCGCCGTCGTTCTGAAGCATCCACGTCGCCGACGAACTCCTCCGCCAGGTCGGAGAGATGCTTGAGAGGCGTCGTCCGCAATCCGGAAGCGATTTCGGAGACCTCGCCAAATGCAGGCGCGACGGCTGCGGTGAAGCCAAGCTTCTCGGCTTCTTTAAGCCGCATGGCCGCATGGCTGACAGGCCGTATTGCGCCAGACAAGCTCACTTCTCCGAAATAGACGGTATTGCCACCCAAAGCAACGCCGGAGTGTGCGGACAGTAGCGCCGCTGCCACTGCCACATCGGCAGCTGGCTCGGAAATACGCAAGCCGCCGGCAACATTAAGGTAAATATCCTGGGCGCCGAGCTTGAAGCCGCAGCGGGCGTCCAGGACGGCAAGGATCATCGAAAGCCGGTTGGCGTCCCATCCGACCACCGCGCGACGGGGTGCGGCAAATGGCGAGGGGGCAACGAGCGCCTGGATCTCCACAAGGATCGGCCTTGTGCCTTCGACCCCTGCGAAAACCGCCGCGCCGGGGCTTATGGCGTCGCGTTCGCCCAGGAATAACTCGGAAGGGTTCGTCACCTCTTTCAAGCCGGCGCTGCCCATTTCGAACACGCCGACCTCGTTTGCCGGGCCGAAGCGGTTCTTCACGGAGCGGAGCAGCCGGAACAGATGGCTGTTATCGCCCTCGAAATAGAGGACAGTATCCACCATGTGCTCGACGACCTTCGGTCCGGCGATCTGGCCGTCTTTGGTGACATGGCCAACCAGAACAACCGCCGAGGATTTGCGCTTCGCATAGGCGACAAGCGCCTGGACCGATGCGCGCACCTGGCTGACCGTGCCCGGTGCGGCTTCGAGCAGGTCGGTCCAGAGCGTCTGGATCGAATCGATGACGATGAGGTCCGGCGGCGGACCGGATTCCAATGTCGAAATGATCGTCGATGTGTTGGTCTCCGGCGCCAGCGCGACGGGCGTTTGCGCAACGCCGAGCCGCTTGGCGCGCATCCGGATCTGCTGCGCGGCTTCTTCGCCGGAAAAATAGACGGCCAACTTGCCCGAGGCGGCCAGTTGCGCGGCGAGCTGCAGGAGCAGCGTGGACTTGCCGATGCCGGGATCGCCAGCGAGCAGAATCGCGGCCCCAGGCGCAAGCCCGCCGCCGGTCACGCGGTCGAATTCCCCGATCCCGGTCTGAAGGCGCGGAAGCGGTTCGGTCTCGTCGTTCAGCGATTCGAGCTGAGCGGCGGACGGGCGCCCTTTGCGTTTGGCCTTCGCATCCATGGGAGAGGCCGCCGCCGCTTCCTCGGCGAGCGTATTCCATTCCCCGCAAGCCGGACAGCGGCCGGCCCAGCGCGGGCTTGTCGCGCCGCAGGATTGGCAGACGAATTCACGCGCGATCTTTGCCATGCCGATGGTCCTTGCTTGCGCCGCCTCCGCCGTCCGCCTGTGTATAGACCCGGAGGTAGCGCGATCCGAGACTGGTCAGGATTTCATACGCCATTGTCCCGGCGAGTTCGCCTGCGTCATCTACGGTAAATTCCGGACCGATCAGCTCGACGAAGCCGCCGCGCCGAGCGCAGTCCGGCGGCAGGTCGGTGATGTCGAACACGATCAGGTCCATGGAGACGCGGCCGAGGATCGGCAAGGGCCGGCCATCGAGATGAGCCGTGGCGCCCTTGCGCCCGTCCTTCGAGCCGAGCGCCCGGAAATAACCGTCGGCATAACCGACGGCAACGGTGACGTAGCGCGTAGGGCGCTCAAGCGTGAGCGCGGCCCCATAGCCGACGGTTTCGCCGGGCGCGGCTTCGCCGAGCTGGATGATGCGCCCGTAAAGACGGATGACGGGCTCCATCGGATTGGCGAGCCCGGTGAAGGGATTGCCTCCGTAAAGGGCGATACCGGGCCGGACGAGGTCGAAGCCGAAATCCGGGCCAAGGAAGATCCCCGCCGAATTGGCCAAACTCAATGGCGCCGCCGGGAGCGCAGCGGCGAAGGCGGCGAATTCATCGCGTTGCCGCCTGTTCTTCGAATGGGCCGGTGTGTCGGCGCAGGCAAGATGGCTCATAAGCAGGCTGACTTCGAAGCCGCTCAGCCATTCCGGGCGGTCCAGGAGCCGCCGCCGATCGGCCGTTTTGAGGCCGAGCCGGTTCATCCCCGTGTCGATATGAATGGCGGCGGGCAGTTTTTTCTCCCCGGCCCGGCAGAAACCGGCCCATTCCTCGATTTCCGCCATGTCGTCGAGCACGGGCCGGAGGCGATGGGCCGCGAATTCCGCCGCGCTGCCCGGAAACAGACCGTCGAGCACATAGATTGCGGCGTCGGGAATTGCGGCGCGCAGTGTCTGCGCTTCATCGAGCGTTGCGACGAAAAATGTCCGGCAGCCCTTGGCCGAAAGAGCCGTGGCGACCTGCGTGGCGCCAACGCCATAGCCGTCCGCCTTTACGACGGCCGCGCATTCGGCGGGACCGACCCTCTCGCGCAACGTGTCGTAATTGCGCCCGAGCGCACCAAGATCGACCGCCAGAACGCCGGTCGCCGAAGCCGGGACTCTTGTGCCATCGAGCAGGCCGTTCAAGCAGCTTTCCCCCTTCCGGTCATGACCGCGCCGATCGCCATCATCGCGGCCTAGCGCAACGCGCGTCCAAGCATGTCCCCACGAAGGCAGGGTTGGACGCGGGAACAGTTGCGCTCGTCTTTTGATATAGATCAACTTAACCTCGTCCAAGTGATTCCACTTGAACGAGGGTTGATCTAGAAACGATGCGCGGGCAGACGGTTTTCATCGGCAAGATCGGAGAAGCGTGTGTATTCACCGGTGAACTGCAGGCGGACCGTGCCCGTCGGTCCGTGGCGCTGCTTACCGATGACGATTTCGGCAATGCCCTGCACTTGATCCATTTGATCCTGCCATTTCTGATGCTCCTCCACCTTCGTGATCGAGGGCTCGGCGCGCTGGACATAATATTCTTCGCGGTAGACGAACATAACCACGTCGGCATCTTGCTCGATAGAGCCCGATTCGCGCAAATCGGCGAGCTGCGGCCGCTTATCCTCGCGATTCTCGACCTGACGGGAGAGCTGCGACAGCGCCAGGATTGGCACATGCAGCTCTTTGGCGAGGGATTTAAGGCCAGTGGTGATCTCCGTTATCTCCTGCACCCGGCCCTCCGAGGAACGCCTCGACGATCCGGCAAGAAGCTGCAAATAGTCGACGATGATGAGGCCCAGTCCGCGCTGCCTCTTGAGCTTACGCGCCCGCGCGGCGAGCTGGGCGATCGTAATGCCGCCCGTATGGTCGATATAGAGCGGCAGTGACTGAAGGTCCTGCGTGGCTTTGACAAGCCGGTGGAATTCTTCTTCGCTGATAAGGCCCTTACGGATCTTCTCGGAGGAAATTTCGCTCTGCTCTGAGATGATCCGGGTTGCGAGCTGTTCGGCGGACATCTCCAGCGAGAAAAGGCCGACAATCGCACCGTCCACCACTTCCTCCTCGCCGTTCTCATTGACCTCGCTCCGGTAAGCTTTCGCTATATTGAAGCCGATATTGGTGGCAAGTGAGGACTTTCCCATTGCAGGCCGGCCGGCGAGAATGACCAGATCCGAGTTCTGAAGACCGCCGAGCGCGATATCGAGATCGCGCAAGCCGGTCGACAGTCCGGAGAGCCCGCCCTGCCGCTCATAGGCGCGTGACGCCATGTCGATGGCATCGTTCAGAGCGTTGGAAAACGTCATGAAGCCGGAGCCGTATTTGCCCTGCTCGGCCAGACCGTAGAGACGCTGCTCGGAGTCCTCGATCTGCTTCTTCGGCGGCATATCGACCGGCGAGTCATAGGCGACATTCACCATGTCCTCGCCGAGGAGAATGAGATCGCGCCGCACGGACAGGTCGTAAATCGTGCGGCCGTAATCCTCCGCATTGATGACGCTGGTCGCGTGCGCCGCCAGCCGGCCCAGATATTGCGGAACCGTCACCGTGCCGATCGGCTCTTCATTGTCGAAGAAGCTTTTCAACGTGATCGGCGTTGCGTTCTTGCCGCTCTGAATGAACTTGGCCGCGATCTCGTAAATCCGCCCGTGAAGCGGCTCGAAAAAATGGTGCGGCTCGAGAAAGGACGAAACCCGGTCAAAGGCCTCGTTATTGATCAGGATTGCGCCCAGGAGCGCCTGTTCAGCCTCGATATTGTGCGGGGCTTGCCGGAAGGGGATTGCCGGTTCGTCGGTGACGGTCTGAAGATGGAGCGGAGCGACTTGCTTCTGTGTCATGCGGCGAGCTTAGTTGATTCCGGGCGGGCCGGAATCCTCTATGCCCTGCTAGAGGCGGCTCATGCCCGTTTTGCACAGCGAACTGCGCAGTTGCTTGACGCAGGCACACACAACTTCACTCGATTCGTCAGGCACTTAAGACACTCAATGCGCCGAGCGGGTGCGGATCTCGTCCGGCTTATGCGGCGGCTGCCACAGCGGATCCCGAGGCGCCTCTTCCCCGCCGAGGTCGGCCCTGCGGAGGCGTTCCTCCTCGCGCAGCATATAGTCGCGGGTAATCGGCAGCACACCGATTTCCTTCGTCAATTGCAGCTGGAAGACCGTTATGCCGCTCCAGCGGAAGCCCGCTTCGCCGGATTGCAGATAGAACTCCCACATCCTGCAGAACCGCTCATCGTACAGATTGGCGACGCGCTCCCGATTGGCCTGAAAACGCTCGTTCCATGCCGCGAGGGTCAAGGCGTAGTGGAGCCTGAGATTCTCGAAATCCGTCAGCCAGAACCGCTGACGCTCCAGCACTGGTGCAAGCTGGGACAATGACGGCAGATAGGCGCCGGGGAAAATATGCCGGCGGAGCCAGGGGTTGATCGGCCCCGGCGGCGTCTGAAAGCCGATCGTATGGATGAGCGCGACGCCGTCAGGCGCCAGAAGCGAGTGGACCTTTCTGAAGAAGCGTGAGAAATGCGGCTTGCCGACATGCTCGAACATGCCGACGGACACGATACGGTCGTATTGCTCCTTCTCGAGGCGATAATCGGCCAGTTTGAAAGTCACCCGGTCCTCAAGGCCGAGCTGCTGGGCGCGCGCATTCGATACGCGGTGCTGCTCGTCGGACAAGGTGAGGCCGGTCACGCGCACGGGATAGTGCCGGGCGAGATATAAGGCAAGGCCGCCCCAGCCCGAGCCTATGTCGAGAATGTGCTGGTTGGGCCGGACATCCAGTTTCGCCGCGATGTGCTGCTTCTTGTTGAGCTGGGCGGAATCGAGCGCCTCGTCGTCGGAACGGAAGTAGGCGCAGGAATATTGCCGATCGGTGTCCAGAAAGAGCGAGAAAAGCTCACCGGACAGATCGTAATGATGTTTGACGTTCTTTCGGGATCGGCTGACCGGATTAAAGACGGCGGGCAGGGAAAGGATGTCGTCCGCGCGCTCGAAAACCTGTCCCCAGAAACTCTCGTTCCAGCGCCGATTGTTCAGGATCAGCAACCGAAGGAAAGCGAACAGGGTTCCCTCGTCGATCACGAGGGAACCGTCCATATAGGTGCCACCGATGTTCAATGCAGAGTTTCGGGCAATGCGCCAGGCCGTGTCCGGGTCCCGCAATGATATCGCCGCGTCGAGCGGAGCGCCCGGATCTCCATACTCATAGACTTTGCCGTCGGCGTCAGTGACTTTGAGGCGGCCTTGTTTGACAGTCCGTCTCAGAATGGCGTTCAGTAGAAACATGGCTGCCACCTATCGTGCCGGTTATTACGTATATTCTAATTTTCTTCTGAGCGACTGCAAGTCCTGATCCAACTTTCGTCTAGGGACGAAAGAGATCGGCCTTGAATGTCTGCGCTCGAGAGCACACGAGACGGCCGATTTCGGTCATGCCCGGGATCGAAACGGTTCAGCCCCTTAAGGCTCTGCATTGCCGCCCTTCGGTTCTGACTTAGTTGCGGAGGGCGCTTGCGGCAATCCTTCGCTCGACGATAGCTTTGACGATCTGGTAGCGGAATTGCCGGACGGCGTGTTCGGCCAAGCCTGAAGCGGTTGCCTGGCCAGGATGCGGCCATTGGACGAGAGAGGCTCCCATGAGAATCGACGCGATTGCGGTCGGCAAGGACCCGCCCGAGGACATCAATGTCATCATCGAGGTCCCGATCGGCGGCGAACCGATCAAATATGAAATGGACAAAGCGGCCGGAACGCTCGTTGTCGACCGTTTCCTCTATACGCCGATGCGCTATCCCGGCAATTACGGCTTCGTTCCCCACACTCTGTCCGAGGACGGCGATCCGATCGACGTGCTCGTCGCCAATACGCGCCCGATCATGCCGGGTGCGGTGATCAATGTTCGCCCCATCGGCGTCTTCAAGATGCAGGACGACAGCGGGGTCGATGAAAAGATCATCGCCGTGCCGGTCCCAAAACTGACCAGGCGCTACGACGCCATCGAAAGTTATAAGGACCTGCCGCCGATCACGGTCGAACAGATCCAGCACTTCTTCGAACATTACAAGGATCTCGAACCGGGGAAATGGGTCGAGGCCAAGGGCTGGGGCGATGTCGGGGACGCCAAGCGCTTCATCGTCGAGGCGATCGAGCGGCACGCCAAGGCCGGATAGAAAGCCCGTCAAGTAACTGCGAGCCTCGCCCGACGGCTTAAATCAGCGCCAGTTCCGCCAGCTCGGCGCGCATTGCTTCAGGCATATCGTCGTCGGCGAGGCCCTGCGCCGGGCCCAGATCCGCCGGCGCGTCTTCGGGCTTGAGATAGCGCCATCCCTGAAAAGGGCGTCGCGGCTGGGGCTTGGTCGCAATCAGCTCGTGACCGAGCACGATGCCGCAGAGCGTCCGGCCCTCGGCATCCGTTTCTTCCCGCAAGTCGAGAATGCGCTGGCGTGCCCTGACGAATCCTTTGATGACCCAGTAAAGCGAGCCGGATTCCAAGACGGCCGCACGCTGGCGCGGCGTGTGCCGGGTGCGATGCACGAGCTCCTGGACAGCCCCGGTGCGGCGCTGCCTTTCCAGGCGGATCGTCTGCCATGACGCCAGTTGCTCGACCGTGTCGACGCCTACGCAAAGCTTAATCAGGTGCATTCTGCCCGCCCATATCCAGTTCGGCAATGACGGCTCCGGAGTCGACCTGATCGCCCTCGCCGTGCGGGAGGCATTTGACCACTCCTTCGACCGGAGCATGGAGGACGTGCTCCATCTTCATCGCCTCCACCACCGCCACCCGATCGCCAAGCGCGACCCGGTCGCCGTCCTTCACGAAGATCTTGGTGAGCCTGCCGAACATCGGCGCCCGCAGGACGCCGCCGGCCGCGGTTTTGGCGGCACCCAGCCGTTTCGGCGCGAAACGCACGATCGTTTGGCGCATGTCGTGCCATAGGATGACGCCATCATCGACGGGAATGATCTCGGCGCCGGTCTCTACACCTTCCCTATCGTCGGCAAGCTGAGGCCCGTCCGCCGTCCACCGAAGCGTCACACGATGCTCCGCGCCGCCCGCTTCGACATGATAGGTCATCTCCCGCGGCGGGACGAACTCGAAGCCGTCATTCGCATCCCAGGGGCTGTGCGGCTCGTCGGAACAGGCGCGCCGCAGACGCATCGCCTTTTCCTGCTGTGAAAGGAGTAGGGCCTTGGCGGCTGGCCCGATGATGCCAGTCGCCTCCGGTTCGTCCGTCAGCTCCGAAAGATGGTCTTCGATGAAATGGGTCGAGAGGGCGGCGCCTTCGGCTTTCGCACGCATGGCAAGCGCATGAAGGAAAGCCAGATTCGTCTGCGGGCCGGCAATGAGGGTCGCTTCGAGCCCGGCGAGCAGCCGCTCATAAGCCGCGGCCCGGTCCGCCCCGTAACCGATGATCTTGGCGATCATGGCGTCATAGTAGGGCGGGACCTCGCTTCCGGTCGCCACGCCGCTATCGTTCCGAATGCCTTCGCATTCCGGGAAGCGGGCGCGCCAGATCTTGCCCGGCGAGGGGAGAAAACCGGTCGCGGGGTCCTCGGCATAGAGCCGCGCCTCGACCGCGGCGCCGGTGGCTTCGATCGCATTCTGCGCGAGCGGCAGCAGCTCGCCGGCCGCCACCCGGAACTGCCATTCGACCAGATCGAGCCCCGTCATCAGCTCCGTCACCGGATGCTCGATCTGCAGACGGGTATTCATCTCCATGAAATAGAAAGGCGTCTCCTCCTTGAGCGGCCCTCCCGGCACCAGAAACTCCATTGTTCCGGCACCCAGATAGTTGACGGCGCGTGCGGCCGACAGGGCGGCTTCCGTCATCCGGGCGCGCAACCCGCCGGGCATTCCAATGGCGGGCGCTTCCTCGATCACTTTCTGATTGCGGCGCTGGAGTGTGCATTCCCGCTCGAACAGGTGAACGAGATTGCCTCGGGCGTCGCCGAAGACCTGCACTTCGATATGGCGGGCCGGATCGATCAGCTTTTCGATCATCAGCCGGCCGTCGCCGAAGGCGGCCTGTGCCTCGCGCCGCGCGCTCGCAGCAGCGTCGGCCAAATCGGCAGGCCCTGAGACGGCCTTCATTCCCTTGCCGCCGCCACCCGCCACGGCCTTCAACAAGACCGGATAGCCGATTGCCTCCGCTTCGCGCGCGAAGGTCTCGTCGTCCTGCGCTTCGCCCGAATAGCCGGGCACGGTTGGAATGCCGAGGCCGGCTGCGAGGCGCTTCGCTTCGTCCTTATGCCCCATCGTGCGGATGGTGTGCGGCGAAGGTCCGACAAAGATAATGCCGGCCGCCGCGCAAGCCTCCGCGAAGCCCGCATTCTCGGCGAGAAAACCGCATCCGGGGTGAATGCACTCCGCCTCCAAGCGAAGGGCCGCTTCGATGATCCGGTCCTGGCGCAAATAGCTCTCGCTGCTCGGCGCGGGCCCGATCTCCACGCTGTCATCGGCGGCCCCGACGTGGAGCGCGCCGCGATCCGCCTCCGAATGGATGGCGACGGTGCGCATGCCCAAGCGCCTCGCCGTGCGTATGACGCGCAGCGCGATTTCCCCACGATTGGCGACAAGAACGGAGTTGAACACGCTGATCCTCAGGATTGATGACCGCCCCATGCTAGCGCAACGCGCGCCAAAATGGACGCGGACAGTTGCGCCAGCTTATTGAAATAGATCAACTTAACCTCGTCCAAGTGATTCCACTTGAACGAGGGTTGATCTAGCGCAACGCGTCCAAGCATGTCCCCGCGAAGGCGGGGATGGACGCGGGAACAGTTGCGCTAACTTATTGATCTACGCAAACGGACCGGAAACACAAAGAAAAAGGCCGGCGCCGAGGCCAGCCTTTTCCAAAGGAATGTGCGGTTGCGGTCAGGAGGCCGCCGCCATATCGCCGCCGTCCTCGTCCTGCATCGAGCCTGTGACGCGGATGCCGATATAGCGGATTTTGCCCGCGATCTTGGCTTTCTGTACGCCGAGATCGGTGAGTTGACGGCTGAAGATCGGCAGTCCGACCGGTTGGCGGCCGGTGGTCTCGCACCATTCGCAGTAATTGTCGTAAAGGGCGAGGGCGGTGATGCTCGCGCCGTCGTCCTGGCGAATACGATCCTCGAAATAGGTCTCGATGTCGCTTCTGGGCAGAGCAAGCTGCTGATCTTTCGGCAGTTGCGGGAGCTCAAGCCTAATCGGCTCCATGACCTCAACGACCTTGGCCGGCTCCACCATCGCCCGTTTGAGATGCTCATGCATGCGCCACGGGCTCGTCGAGACAAAGAGCCCGAGGCTCGACCCGAGCTCGACAAGCAGCGTGATCAGGATCGTCAGCCCGAGTTCGATACGGCCAATGTCGATACCCGACAGGGCCGAAAGCATCGCCGCCTGCGGATCGGCGATCCTTGCGGCGGCAAGCCCACTCATATGTCCGATCTGCGTGCGGATCGCATCGGCCTCCTTCTGCAGCGTTTCGTCCTTCTTTGCCGCCGCCAGCTCGGCCTCCAGCTTATGGAAGGCTTCGCAGAACTCGCGGCTCAGCGCCAAGGTCGCGTCGGTGCAGCCCTTGGTGCTTTCCCAGCGATAATGCTGCTTGGCGCCTTTGATCTCGGCTTCGACCATCTCGACAGAGCGGTGCTTTTCGAGCCATTTCTGCTGCTCGGTGACCCGGCTCAGCTGCGTCCGCAGATCGTCATATTTCTCCGCCTGCATCGTGCGCGTGCCGGTCGTATCCGAGCGGTTGAGAGAGGCGAACCCGATCGCCGAGGTCAAGGCATAGAGAATGCAGACCGCCCAGAGCGCAGTGCCGCCGATTGCCTGTGACCAGTTGCGCTGGCGCCATGCGGCGAAGATGAAGAACGGCAGAAGCGCCTTCAATCCGTCCGCCGCAACGCTCGCCGCGCCGAAGACATGGGAGTCGAATTCCGTCTTGCCGAGACTGAAGCCGAACTGCCAATTCATTGCCGCGGAGACGCACAACAGGACGAGCGCCGCCGCGCAACCGAACACGCCGAATACGTGCCGCATAACTGCCCCCTTCTGTTTTGGCCGCTTTGGCGGCTCTGATGCTTCGAGGGGGCGGTTGGAACAAATCGCAGTTGCTATTGTTTTACTACGAGTGAATCGCGTTAAACCGTCGGTCCATAAGCCATGATCCATGGACCGAAACGGTAACTTGCAAAATTAGCCACTATTTCGCCGTTCATGCAGCTTCCATCACTACATGGACTTATGTACACTATTTGGGCGTCCAGGTGTTCTCCGCCGCTAACGAAGCACCGATGGGCGCACCCCCACGTGAACGAGCGAAACGTTCGGCCCCCTCAGGGCGAGTTCTAACTGATTCGTGAGGGTAAACGAAAACTTAACAGTTACCCACTAACCCTAGTCTGGCCCCAGTCGACGCAACGCTTCATGTTGTGTAAAGCAAGTGGATAATTTGTGAGAATAGAAGGGAAAATCGAGCATCGCTTGACACGTTCTTTTCATCTGCCCGGTAGAGGATGACATCCGGCCTCGAGCAAGTTGAACGATGTATACCGATCCGAAACGCCCGTAGGAGTCAGTAATGCGCCGCTTCAGTGTCCTCGCATTTGTTTCAGCCATCGCCCTCATTCTCTTGACGCCGGGCGACGCCGAAAGGACCGGGAGCGCCAATGTTTCTGTGTCGGCTGCCGGCGCGAAGGACAACGCGAGTGGCGCCTCGAAGGCGGCTTCCGCCGATGCAGCCTCCCAGTCCGACGCCTTGACGGAGGGCGAAGGGGAAGCTCACCTCAAGAGCCAGTACAAAACCGTCAAGACGGCGGAGACGGCCGACATTCGCGCCGACACTGCGGCGGAAGACGATCAGAAGGCGGAGAGTGAGACAGAGGTCGTCGAAGTGGACGCAGAGCAATATGCGGCGGCTCATGTTCCGTCTTCCGCACACGCGGATGAGATCGATCCGGCTCTCGCAAACCTGTCGCTCTTCGACCTGAAATCAGCCTCGCAGCGCGAACTTGCCCGTCTTGGTTGCTACGACGCCAGGATCGACGGGCTGTGGGGGCCGAAGACCGAAGCCGCGGTTCAGTCATTCAATCAGCGTATGGCAGGCGGATTTGCCGAGGAGCCGACGCCCGAACTCGTGCAGGCGCTTCGCGCGGCACCGGACGGCCTTTGCGGCTGCCCGCCGGAGTCCGAAAGCGATGTCTGCGTGATTGCTCTGAAGAAAGACCATTCGAAAGACGCCAAGAAAAAAGAGAAGCTATCCTATTTGCCGCCTTGGATGCAGGGCGAAGAGCAGGTCACCACGGAGCCGGAGGATCATGGTCCCACGCCCCAGGTGATCACGGTTGGGCCTAGCAGTAGCCGGCAATATGTCCGAAGGCGCGTTCGAAGCCGGCAGGAACCGCGTTACGCCGAGCAACATCGCCGGAAGCGGAGCCGCAACTGGCTGCCAAGTGGTTGGCCCCGTGCAGGGCGCTAATGCACTGACGCATTCACATGGTTCATGCGTCCGCGCCCTAGCTCTTTGTTTATGCATCAATTTTGCCAAGCTCCGGCTGTTGCCTCCGTTTGGATCGATGCCCTAGCAGGCTGCTGAAAATCCTGTCGACCTGGAACTATCTTGCGCTTTCACGGAGCAATCGGTCTTTTTTTCCTTCTGCCGCCTTCATGCGGCGAGGAGTTTGGGCCGCCGGATCAAGTCATACGC
>Ga0315553_10001989_pt1 | contig 16603 bp, 12 predicted proteins | sample SalMarSW160140MG_FD_203099 | JGI IMG/M metagenome (GOLD analysis project Ga0315553, IMG submission 203099) | Salt marsh sediment microbial communities from the Plum Island Ecosystem LTER, Massachusetts, United States - Salt Marsh Sediment SW1601-40 ... | reverse complement strand
GGAGATTCGACTCTGAGCAAACACGCCGATGTCATGCTGTGCATGGGCAGAGTTTCCGAAGCCTGCCCCCTTGGTGTCGCACCGAGTGTCTCTACTGCCTGTATGTTGGCAATTGGTGATGCACTTGCCTTTACCGTCATGAAGGCACGTAAATTCAGTGTCGAGGATTATGTAAGGTTCCATCCAGGTGGCTCGCTTGGTGCAAAGTTGATGACGGTTGAACAATCAATGATGTTCAAGCCGGGTGAAAATTTGCCCATCGCTGAGCTTACTGACACGATAAAACAGCTGCTCGAAAAAACCGGCGGTGTAAAACGCCACGGAGCTGTAATGGTTGTCGCTAAAAATGGAAAACTGGAGGGGATAATAACCGACGCCGACCTTCGACGCCTGATGACCGAACACGGCTCAGGGGCCTTCAAGTTCAAGACCGGTGATGTGATGACGGCTGATTGCAAAAGAATAAGATCCGATGCCCTTGCTTCAGAAGCAACAGCTATTTTCCACAAATACAGAATCGATGAGCTACCGGTGGTTGATGCGGACAATAAACCCATCGGCCTCATCGACGTACAGGATATCGTAACAATAAAAGTTGTCGGGTAGACAAAAATACAAAATGGCGGACCTTGCAAACATAGAATTGCTGGCTCTGGATGTCGACGGTGTTCTGACCGACGGAACTATAATAGTTCACGGTGACGGCAGCGAAAGCAAGTTTTTCAGTGTGCTGGATGGCCATGGAATTCGCCTGTGGCAAAGAGCGGGCCTAAAGGTTGCTTTGTTGAGTGGCAGGACATCAACACCGACAAAATATCGAGCCGAACAACTGCAGATAGAATATGTGTTCGAGAATTGTTTCGATAAACTGCCTGCGATTAAGAAACTTCTTGAGCAAACTTCTCTTACGCCAGAGAAAGTAGCCTATGTCGGTGATGATTTGCCGGACTTGCCCGTAATAAGGTACGTCGGGTTCGGAGTAGCTGTTGCCAATGCAGTTGACCAGGTAAAACAATATGCCGACTATGTAACCACCTGCCCTGGTGGCAGTGGTGCCGTGCGAGAGGTAATAGAATACATTCTGAAAAATGCCGGCAGGTGGCAGGAGCTTATGAAAAGATACTTGCCATAATTACGAGATGTGATTGTTATGAACTCTAACTTGCGAAAATTATTTATAGGCCTTATTTCACTGGGCGTGGTACTTGGAGTATATCTGCTCTATAGCAGGGTAAGCGAAACACCCAGGATTGATATGAGTAGTACAGGGCAATTTACTGATATGGTTGTCGAAAGTAATGCCGGCGATTTTGACGGTAGAATCGGTAACATCGGTGACGTTGAAGTCATTGCCCTTAAAAAAACAAAATTTCTCCACCGCAACAAAAACAAAGTGGTCGATAGAGAACTTGGTTTCGAAGAACTTCTCCACGAGGTGAAAGAAGGCTGGGATGTCAGTAAACCTTATCTGAATGTATATCAACCCAGCTTCAACTGCTACATCACAGCTGAGGAAGGCAGAGTTCGAGTTGAAACTGCTGCCGGCAGGCACAGCCCGAAGGATGCAACATTTACCGGAAATGTAGTTGCCCATATTTTGCCAGCAGCTGGCAGCAGCGTCAAAGAATGCTTCATCTATCTTGAAGATGTTGCTTTCAACAGTGAAAAATCGCTGTTTTCTACTGCCGGCCCGGTCAGATTCGTTTCCCAGGATGTTCATATGCTTGGCACCGGCCTGAAACTCATCTATAACGGAGAACTGGACCGTCTCGAATTGTTCAGGATGATTCATTTGGAAAACTTGAGTCTGAGAAACACACAGAAACCTTTTCTTTCGAGCGTCGTGAAAAAAACCGATGAGCCCACTGATACAGCAAGCCCAACCGAAACACAACAGCTGAACCAATCCGACGACTCCAAAAAAACCGCACAAGTACCAACAGCAACCCAGCCCAAAGCCAAGCAAGGGCAAGGTAATTACTACAAATGTGTATTTAGCAAGAATGTTGTCATTGATACCCCTGAACAACTGGTTTTTGCTAGTGAAGATATTTCTATCAGCGATATCTTCTTGGCAAAAGGCTCAACCAGTAAATCAATTGAAGCTGAGACTGCCGGCGCAAATGACCTCGATGTGCCTAATATCCCTGTTACACAACACAGCACCCTGAATGAATCGTCCGATGAGCAATTTGTTAATACCCTTGTGACCTGCGACGATGGTGTTACTGTTATGCCGATGAGCACTGCCGGAGCGCAAAGAGATTCCAATGAGCTCAACGCCGAGGTGACAGCCCCTGACAGTAAAAGCCCTAAAGACTTTGACGATGTCGCAGGCAGAAGCACGTTTATAGCCCGAAACATCGACTACAGTTTGCCCCTCGGAGATGCCGTTGCCAAAGGCCCATTAGAGCTTACGTTTTATTCGGAGAACGTAAGCAACACTGAGCCCAATGACAACCTCATGCCTGTAAAAGTGACCGCCCAAAAAGAAGCCAGGTTTCTGTCGGCGTCAAACCAGGTGATTTTTGAAGGCGACTGTCTGTGTACAATGCTTCAAAACGACCCAAACATCCAGCAAAAGTATACGCTCTCAGCACCACAGCTTACAGTAACTCTCGGCGTAAATATAGAACATCTGACTGCTGGCGGGGGAACGGTCAAGCTTGCAACTATAAAAAAAGCGGAAAAAGAATTGGTCGGTGGCTTTGAACTGGAATGTCACCAGTTCGATTACGATGACGGTCAGCAGCTTCTTTCAGCCACCGGACCAGGCATGATAAGACTGAACAACGCGAAAGCCCCTGAGACAGATGAGCAAGTGGAAAAATCCAGTTTAAGCCAGCCATGCTATGCGTTTTTGCGAGATTACGAGACTTTGGAGTACTTCTTGGAAACGGGTCAAATTATCGCTGATGCCGAACCGCAGGGAACATTGCGGTTTGATTACATCCCTGTTGTCGAAGGCCAATTAGGCCAACAAGTTATAGCGACTGCAAGCCATGCGGAAGCTAACCTCGTACAAACCCCCGACGGTCAATTGGAGCTCTCCACACTTACTGCTTCCGGGATTATTACCGGGGGCATTACTCATAAAGACGAGGATAATCAATTTATAGGCAGTAAATTGTTTTGTGACCACAGCAAGTATTTGGTGAAAATTTGGGGTGACCAGTCACAGCCGTGTTACTTCAATGGTGCTCCTGTCGATGGAGTTGAAATCGACCTGAAAACAGGCAAACGCAAAATCCTTATTACCGGCCCAAGTGCCCTGTAGCTAAACAGACAGATGTCCTAAAAAATGCCGGTTAAATGCAAAGCCCCTGTAAATCATTCATACTCAATTCGCTCAGTTGGTTGACTATTCTTTCAGCCAGACTCAACTGTTCGGCATCATAGGAGTTTGTCACCGCGATGGTATGCATTCCTGCCGCCCTTGCGGCCTCGAGTCCCCAGTGTGAATCCTCTATCACGATGCACTGATTCGCAAGAATAGGACTCTGGATATTATAATTGAGTCTTTTCAGGGTTAAAAGGAATCCATCCGGGTGTGGTTTTCCCCTTCTAACCTGCTCGGCAGAAACCACAATCGTAAACAAATTCCGTAAACGGGACTGTTCCAATATCAATTCGATCTCTGTCAGTACCGCCCCTGAGCATATCGCCATTGGTATATTGTTTTCTCTGAGCATCTGTAGAAAATCGCGAACGCCTTCTATTATCTGGCCTTCATTTTTTGCAAGTTCCTCAAATATCTGGTTTTTTTGCTTCACCAGATCCTCGATTCTTTGGCTGTCAAGCTTGGAGCGGTTTCTCTCCACAACCAGATTAAAGCAATCAATATCAGTCAGACCGAGATATTCTTTGTAATAATTCTTCTTTGTTATCTCGATACCGTATTGAACCAACACCCCATTAAAGGCACGAAGGTGCAATATCTCGGAATCGGTTATTACACCGTCAAAGTCAAATATGACTGCTCGAAGCATAATACCTCCCCTAATTGACCTTTATCGGCCCGACAAAAGCTTCGTAATCGGCGAATGTTGACTTATCGCCAGTGCAAATCAATTCTGTCAGGGCTGTGATCTTTGGTGCGTTTTTAGTGACATATCTCCGGGCAATCATTGCCTTGCGTTTTTTCATAGGGATTGTCTGTACTTTATCGACAGAACCCCCTTCAAGAACAGCAACTTCCATATCTACTTTCGTGCTGGCCTGGCTGCAAAACAAGAAACCTGTAATCAAGTCTATTGCAATATCAACCAACGCCCTCCCGTAGAGGTCCATATATTCACTGCCATTCCCTTTTACGAAGGCGATTGACTTTTTCAATTGCTCTGTCCCTTCAGCCAGTTTTTCAAGCAGGCCGCTCACTTCAGGGACAAACTCCTGTTGAGCAAGCTCATTAATAAGATTTTCGGCTTTACCGCTGCAGACACCCCGCACCGCAGCCACGACTTGCAATTGACTTGTCCCCTCGTAAATCGTTGTAATTCTGGCATCGCGAGCATGCCGTTCACAGGCATAGTCTCGCATATAGCCACTGCCGCCGAGAACCTGAATAGAATCATAAGCAACTCTGTTACACATCTCAGAACAATAATATTTGCTCATCGGCGTCAGCATAGAGGCAAATCTCTTGTACTGCCTGGATTCATTCTTGAGTTGTTTGACTTTTTCTTTATCTTCCGGCGGATTTGTCTCGAGCTGTTTGGCATAACTGATTTCCATATCAACCACCCGCGATGTTTCGTACAAAAGTGCACGGCCGGCTTCAATAGCAATTGTCATATCAATCAGCATATCACGCACGGCCGGTAGCTTTTCAATAGCTACACCGAACTGCTCTCGGCTGGCGGCGTAATCACGGGCCACGCGAAAAGCAGCCTCAGCAATCCCCACCGATTGAGCAGCGATACCTATGCGTGCGCCGTTCATCAGGCTCATAACATACGTTATAAGTCCACGCTGACGCTGGCCTACAAGCTTGGCGGGAGCATCTTCAAAAAACAGTTCGCACGTTGGGCTGCCATGGATGCCTAATTTATCTTCCAGCCGGCGCACCTTGACCCATGGGCCGCGTTCGACTAAATATAGACTCAGACCCCGGCCATCGGAGATATCGGGTTCGCTACGAGCAAGTACCAGCAGAATCTCACCGCAGCCATTCGTTATGAATCTCTTAACACCGCGAATGAACCAGTTGCCCTCTGCGTCCTGATAAACTCTGGCGGGGCGCTCGGATTCCATATCGTGGCCTGAAACCTTGATTGACTGCAAATCGGAGCCCGCGTCAGGCTCCGTCAACACCATCGCACCCGTGACCTTGCCTGCAGCGAAGGCAGGAAGATACTCCTGCCTGATTTCTTCTGAGGCAAAGGCGTTAATCGTCTCAGCAATCCCCTGCAAGCCAAATATATTCATAAGAGCTGCATCTGCACGCGAAACAATCTCGATAGCCATCGTGTAAACGAGATTTGGAAAATTCAACCCTCCAAACTGATAGGGCAGTGTAAAACCCATAACCTCAGCCTGGGCAAGCTTATCGAGAGACTCCTGTATTGGCTTTGCACGGGTCACTGAACCATCTTCATTAAGGACATTGCCCTGGCGGTCCACCTCTTCAGCACGTGGAGCAATAAAATCTGCACTCAGCCGACCGAGCGACTCCAGCACCATATCGTAATTCCGCACCGCCTCATCAGCATCGGCCGGGGCATAATCAAACTCGCCCGAAAACTTAAAGTTTTCTTCGCAAGCCGCCGCCAATTTGCCCAGGTCCATGTGCCTGAACAGAAATTGTATATCGTCGTTGTCTCTGTAGAAATCTGCCATAACCCATCCTATAATCAAACAAAATACCAATACCCTCTATAGAAATCTTTGGCTTAATAATTTCATTCTAACGCCTGATAAGCTCTTTTTCAAAAACAAATAGAAAATCATCCAGGCCGAGGCCAACAGCTCCTGTGGCCGAATCTGCTCCGTTGTCCGCAGGCAGTTCTCGCGTTATTATTAGAATCTATCAACACAGTCTTATGGTTCAATCTTTTTCGCAGAGCTATAATAAAGCTCAAAGCCTGGTAAATGTGTTTTCCCACGCCTCAGCACAGATTTTCCAGATAGTAGTCCATCCAGCCCGCCATTTTATACCCGATTGTGCGAGGTTTACTTTTAGTTTGGGAAAAGTTGTTGCAATTTCTAACTCTGGACGTTAGGATTCGACCGAAACGAGCCCTTTTGGTAATTCTACCACAGGGTAAGGATGCAGAAAATGGCTGAGCCGAGCAGAAATAGGGAAAAAAGTAGCCATACAGCCGTTGAGAAGGTTGTGAGTGATTTCGTCGACAGCTTAAGCAACGAGCACCGTATGCTGGTTGTTCTCAAGGCACAATTGTACGGCGATGCGTGGGAGCCAATGCTCGATGACCTGCAAAACCGCTTGGCGGGCAAGCCATATATATTTAAGCTCGTAAATCGAATAAAAGATGATATCGAACGCATCGAAGAGATGAAGAAATTTGAGGGTGAGCATAACATTGATTTGGCTGACTATATTGATTCGCCTTAAACTGAGATTACAAAAGGAATTAGATTCCCGCTCCATGGCCGGAGTCGAAGACAAACTTCGTAGGAATAACAAAATACGAATGGCCGGAATGCCGTATTTCGTTTCTCGGTGAGGGTTTATGAAAGTTCCAAAAATATCAAGATGCCGTCTGGCCATATTTGTTGGCGTTTTGGTTTTGTGTGATTCAGCCGGTAGCATAGCTGCAGAAAACAGTTCGCGGTGGCTTCTTTCCCCTAAGCTGCTTGAACAGGCCAATTTGAAGACATTGTGGCAAAATAAGCTGCCGATTAGAAATGATGAGAAGCTGGAACGACTGTTCATCCTTGATAATCGCATCTACGCCCTCTCGGACCACAATTACATAGTCTCTTTGGACAGGGAAAAGGGCGATGTGATATTTAGCAAGCCCATCGCTCCGCCTGGTCTGCCCGTACCTAATCTGGAGCTTTATGGCGGCGAGCTTATAGCTATAATTGACAACAAGTTGGTCCAGATTGACCCCGAATTTGGAACGGAAAAAAAGGCTGACAACCTTGAAACTGGCACAGTTTGCCCCGTCGTCCGAAACAATTCATACTTCTATCTGGCGGGCGTGGACAGACGTCTGCATGCGCTGCGAGCGTCCAACAGGGTCCAGGCCTTCGAGGTTGCTGTTGAGAACGAACCGATGATTACTTCGATCATCGCTAATGAGAGATCTGTAATTTTCGGTACCGATACAGGTAATGTGATAAGTATCACACCGGATAAGCCTAAACAGCTGTGGCGATTTGATGCCCCCAAGGCTATTGCCGGGCCGCTCGTTAAAGATCGAATGTCTCTGTTTTTTGCCTGCAAAGATACAAACGTCTACAGGATTGACATAGTTCACCCGCGGAGAGTAGAGCTCGTATGGAAGTGTCAAATACAAGGCCTGCTCGACAGGGCACCGCGTGTTGGCAAAAATGTTGTCTATCAATATGCCCAGGGTAAAGGCCTAACAGCGATAGACAAGCGAAACGGCTCAACTTTGTGGTCCCTGCGAGAAGGCCTTGACCTGTTAACAGAGGTTGCAGGAAAAGCCTATGTGTTCACAAACACAAGTACACTGGTGGTGATGGACAATAAAAAAGCAAAGGAACTATACCGAGTTAATTTTGCCGGTGTTTCGATATACGCTGCCAATACGGCTGACTCGAAAATCTATATCGCTGACAAACGTGGTCGGCTCGCCTGTTTAGAACCTGTTGAACTGTAAATAGTAAGGATAAGGAGGTCAAATGGACGTAAAAATCAAGACAGCATTAATAAGTGTTTCTGACAAAAGTGGTGTAGTTGACTTTGCCGCAGCACTGGCCAAAATGAGCGTCAAAATAATCAGCACAGGCGGAACTGCCAAGAAACTGAGCGAAGCAGGCATAAATGTCGTCGGCATTGAATCGGTTACCGGCTTTCCCGAAATGATGAACGGCAGGGTAAAGACACTTCATCCAAAAATTCACGGAGCTCTACTGGGACTTCGTGACAAGAAGGAACATACCGCGGCAATGGAAGAACATGATATCGAACCGATTGATTTGGTTTGTGTAAACCTTTATCCCTTTGAACAAACCATCGCCAAACCAGATTGCACTTTGGCAGAAGCAATTGAAAATATCGATATCGGCGGGCCAAGTATGATTCGCTCGGCTTCGAAGAATAATAAGTTCGTGACGGTGGTAACGCAACCCGACCAATACGACAAGGTTATCGAACAAATGCAAAAAACAGGTGGACTTGTGAGCGAACAGCTGCGAAGCGATTTTGCACGTGTCGCTTTCGGCCTGACCGCCTCCTATGACGCCGCCATAGCAAAATATCTAAACACCAGAGCAGAGGTAGAATATCCGGAACGTATCTCAATTGCGATTACAAAAGAAACGACGCTGCGCTACGGCGAGAATCCTCATCAAAGTGCCGCCTTTTATAAGCTGCCGTCGAGTGGAGAGATGTCGGTCGGCAGTGGCACCTTGCTGGAAGGCGGCGTAGGTATCAGCTTCAATAATCTGCTCGATACTAATGCCGCGTTTGAGCTTCTAAAGGAATTCGATAAGCCCGCTGCAGTTGTCGTCAAGCACCTTAATCCGTGCGGATGTGCTGTTGATGAGGATATCTGTGTGGCATACCGAAAAGCTTACGAAGGAGACGTTGTCAGTGCATTCGGTAGCATCATTGCTTTGAACAGGAAAGTGGACGTTGAATTAGCCAAGACTATTATGGAATCTTATAGCCGATTCGGCAAGGCACTTGGTGCTGGTGGATTCTTTGCCGAAGTCATTATAGCTCCGGAATTCGAGAAGGATGCCGTTGAGATAATCCGGACACTCAAGAGCTGGGGTGACAGAGTTCGGCTCATGGAAACCGGGCCAATCGACAGGGCTAAAATAGACCAAAGTGAGTTCGACGCTCGCTGCATCGTCGGCGGAATGCTCTTGCAAAAGAGGGATTTGGTCGGCTGGGAACCCAGTGCTTTAAAGTATCCGACAAAGGCCAGACCTACTAAAGAACAGCTTGAGGATTTGAGAATTGCATGGCTGGTAGGAAAGCACACCAAAAGTAATACCATCGTTTTGGTCAAGAACGCAAAGGTTTTAGGAGTAGGAGCTGGACAGATGAATCGAGTCGAGTCTGGGTTGATTGCATTTAAGCACGCAGGAGACGCAACGCAAGGCTGTGCCATGGCCTCGGATGCGTTCTTCCCGTTCCCCGACAACGTTGAAAACGCCGCCAAGGCAGGTGTAGCCTGCATAGTTCAGCCCGGCGGCTCAAAGAAAGACGATGAAGTCGTTGCCACAGCGGATAAGCACGGAATTGCAATGGTCTTTACCGGCAAACGACACTTTAAGCATTAGTTCCGTCTTGCACGCCTTCGCTACTATTAAGGCCAGGCGTAAATATTGTAAGGAGTATAAATGGGGCCTGTACTGAATGGGTTGATAAATCTACAAAGTGTTGAAAATCTCCTTCGAGCTGCAAAGGCAAAACTTGCAAGATGCAGAAGAAGCGTGATTATACAGGAAAACCAGGTCAGGAGCCTGCAAAATGCCCTCGAAGCCAAGAAAGAAGAGGTTCTGCTGACCAAGGTACAATGTGACCGCCTGGAACTTGAACTCAAAACCAGAGACCAAACAATAGCCAAGCTCAGAGCCTCTCTTAATAGTGCAAAAACAAATAAAGAATACGCCGCGGTCCTCACACAGCTTAATACAACCAAAGCAGATAATTCCAAGATCGAAACCCAGATCCTGGAACTGCTAAAAGATATTGAGGCCGACGAAGCCGAGTGCGAAAAAATACAAAAGCAGATAGATGAACAAAAACAGACACTCGAGAAAGTCCGAAAAGAAACTGAGCTGCTGGCAGGCAAACACCAGGCTGAAATCAAGGAAATCCAGGCTGAATGGGACAAGGTTGCAAAGACCATACCAGCCGAATCACTGGAGGTATTCAAGCGAGTCGCTGAGACATACGATGGCCAGGCTGTGGCTGCGGTTGAGCAACAGGAAGAAAAATCAGGGACTTATAGCTGTGGGGGCTGCTTTATGAATATCGCTGCTGAGTGTGTCAATGTGCTTATGACTAAAGACGACATAATCCGATGCCCTAACTGTACGAGAATACTCGTGCTCAGTGACTTACAGGCTTAATCGATGTGAAAAACAACTGTTCCGGCGGGTCCTGGGGAGTTAATAAATTGCCACATAAAATAATCGCTTATACAGATGGTGCCAGCAGAGGCAACCCAGGTCCGGCCGCCGCTGGCTTCATCTTGACTGACACTGACGGAACTCAACTACAGGCAAAAGCGTCATTTATAGGCCAAAGCACAAACAACGTTGCCGAATATACCGCCCTGATAAAGGCGCTCAAAGCTGCAAAAGAAATTGGTACCGAACAACTAACGGTTTTTAGTGACAGCGAACTGCTCGTCAGGCAGATTAATGGCAAATACAAGGTAAAAAGCGAGCAAATCAGACCTCTTTTCCAACAGGCTTTCGGTTTGCTCAGCGAATTCAAAAACTGGAAGGTCCAACATATTGCCAGAGAAGGAAATAAACAGGCCGACAAACTTGTAAACCAGGCGCTAAATCTCAGAAGCGACATTGAGGGCGAACCAATGCCTAATGTAAAAAATAAGAAAAAGATTCGACTCGGTGTGCTTATCAGTGGTGGCGGCACAACGCTTATAAATATCCTCGAACATATAAATAAGGGTCAGCTAAACGCGGAGGTCGCAGTCGTAATAAGCTCACGCTCAACCGTAGCCGGTGTTGAAAGAGCAAAGAAAGCTGGATTGGGCGTAAAAATCATTCGCAAAAAAGACTATCCCGACATTGAAAAGTTCAGCAAATGCATTGAAGAAGAGCTTGCCGCGGCAAATGTTGACCTTGTCGTCCAGGGAGGCTGGCTGTGCTTGTGGAAAATACCCCCACGATACGAAAATCGCGTGATGAACATACATCCGGCACTGCTGCCAAGCTTCGGCGGAGAAGGCATGTGGGGGCATCACGTCCACGAAGCCGTTCTCGCCGCAGGATGTAAAATAAGCGGCTGTACAGTACACTTCTGCACAAATGAATATGATAAAGGACCAATCATTGTCCAACGAGCCTGCGAAGTCAAAGACACCGACAATCCCGATAGCCTCGCTGCTAGGGTCTTCGAGCAGGAATGCATCGCATATCCGCAGGCCATAAAACTGTTCGCTGAAGGCAATTTACTTGTGCAAAACAACAAAATAAAAACAAAATCATGATTTGAATCCGGGTCACGGGGTCCAGGCCGTAAAATATGAACCCGTCTGAGGGACCCCGTCCTGCGGGAACACAAATTAAATCAGAAATGATATAATGCAAAAACCGACGCAGAATGTGAGGTTTTTAACAGAGTGAACCGGCGACAGAAAAGACTGTTAACAGAGTCAATAACCGTAACAGCAATTACGGTTATTGCAGTCTTAGCAATGATTAACCTCAAAGACTGGGTCAACCGCTCAGAGGCACTACGCGCAATGAGCCAACTTGGCATAAAGGTACTTGAGTACCGACAAGCATACGGCTCACTGCCCTCCGAATCTTATGTAAAGAACATCATAGGAACCCTTGAAGGACACCTCCGGCTTGGTAAATTGCAATACAGAGCACAATGGATCGACTTTGAAGCAACACCCGATGAGATATTGGCTTACTCCGAAAAAAGATACCCTTCATCACTGCTCGAAGATGTATATATAGTGCTCCGGCTGGATGGACGCGTCGAGTGGATCGGTACGAAGGAATTTGAGGAACTTTTAGCCCGGCAACAAAGCCCGATAGAAATTGAAATGATGCAATAATGACTGAAAATTCAAAGCTTTAGAATCGAATATCGATGTCTGACTTCCAACTCTCCTTATTTAATTGCGCAGTAACTCGCTTTTCTCCGGCTGTTTCGCCTCAAAACCTTCAAACTTCAAGTTCTCTTCATCCTGAACATCAATCTTTATAAGGTTCTTGCCTTTGAATTTGCCTGCCAGCACATATTCCGAAAGCGGATCCTCTATGTAATGCTCGATAGCTCTCCGCAAGGGTCTGGCCCCGAATTCAGGATTGTAGCCTTTATCGATGAGAAATTCCTTGGCCCCTTCTGTTAGCTCCAGTTTCAAACCATGCTCAGTCAACCTTTTGAACACCTTCGTAAGCTCGTAATCAACGATAGTTTGCAAATCTTCCCTTGTCAATGCCTTGAAGACTATCGTATCATCAACACGGTTCAAGAATTCCGGCCTAAAGTGACGCTCAACCTCCTTCTGAAGAACATCTTTCATCTTCTCATAGTTTGATTCAGGGCTCTTCTTGCCGAAACCGAACCCTGCCTGATTCTTAATCAACTCAGCACCGATATTGCTGGTCATGATAAGAATGACGTTCTTAAAGTCAACGCTTCGTCCGAAGCTGTCGCTCAGTCTGCCCTCGTCCATAATCTGCAACAATATATTGTAAACATCAGGATGAGCCTTTTCAATTTCATCCAGAAGCAGCACAGCATAAGGCCGGCGCCTGATCCTCTCTGTCAACTGCCCACCTTCCTCGTAACCCACATACCCGGGCGGCGCGCCTACTAGTCGGCTCACATTGTGCTTCTCCATAAATTCGCTCATATCCAAACGAATGAGCGACCTCTTGTCACTAAACATAAACTCCGCCAATGCCTGTGCAAGCAACGTCTTGCCGACACCACTGGGACCAAGGAATATAAAGCATCCCATCGGACGATTCGGGTCCTTCATGCCGCTTCTACTGCGCCTTACAGCTTTGGCCACAGCACTGATCGCCTCATCTTGCGAAACAACCGTTTTATGCAGCTCGGCTTCGAGTTCCAGGAGCCTCTGTGTTTCCTTCTTTTCCAGTTTCGTCAGCGGAACACCGGTCATATTGCTGACGACCTCCGCAATAATCTCCGTATCCACTGTTCCTGTTGCCTCTTTATTCTCCTCGTACCATTTCTTATGCAGTTGCGTCTTCTTGTCCAGAAGCTGCTGGGCCTCGTCCCTCAATGCCGCCGCGCGCTCATAGTCCGCGGCCCTTACCGCCTCGTCTTTTTCTCGTTGAAGTTTTTCAATATCCCCTTCTATCTGCGTCAAATCCGGGGGAGGAGTCATATTCTTAAGTCGAACTCGAGCCCCAGCTTCATCAACAACATCTATTGCCTTGTCCGGTAAACACCTGCCCGTGATATATCTGGTTGAAAGCTCCACCGCCTGAAAAAGAGCCTCATCGGTAAACCTGACTCTGTGATGCGCCTCATAGCGGTCCTGAAGCCCCCTAAGAATTTCAAGAGCCTCGTCCTTCGAAGGCGACTCAACAATTATCGTCTGGAATCGCCTCTCAAGCGCACCGTCTTTCTCGATGTACTTTCTATACTCATCCAGAGTAGTAGCACCAATACACTGAACTTCTCCCCTCGCAAGAGCTGGTTTCAATACGTTTGATGCATCTATGGCCCCCTCCGCCCCACCGGCTCCAACCAGTGTATGAAGCTCATCAACAAATAAAACGACGTTCTTTGCCCTTTTAACCTCGTTAATAACCGCCTTTATTCTTTCTTCAAATTGCCCACGATACTTTGTCCCCGCAACCATCATCGCCAAATCAAGCACTACAATGCGCTTGTCCTTGAGCAGCTCCGGCACCTGCTTGTTGACTATCTGCTGGCTCAGACCCTCGACAATAGCGGTCTTGCCCACGCCGGCCTCACCAAGCAAAACAGGATTGTTTTTCGTGCGTCTGCATAGTATCTGTACCAATCGCTCAATTTCATTCTTCCTGCCGATTACAGGGTCAAGTTCACCATCGGTCGCTAACTGAGTAAGATCTCTGCCGAAGCTGTCCAGTGCTGGAGTCTTGCTTTTAGGTTTTCGAGTTGTCGTGGGTCCCATCTTCATTCCAAGGCCGGTCGGTCCACCTTCCACTCCTGCCCCAAGCAGATTCAACACCTCTTGACGAATGTCCTCCAGCTTCAAATCAATATCCATAAGAACCTGGGCCGCTATACCTTCGCTCTCCCGAAGCAATCCAAGTAGGATATGTTCGGTACCAACGTAATTATGGTTAAGTGCTCTCGCTTCTTCTATCGCATATTCAATAACCTTTTTGGCACGTGGAGTCTGAGGCAATTTACCCATCGTAACCATATCCGGGCCGTTAGGAACATGCTTCTCGATTTCGATGCGAAGCTTCTTTATATCAACATCCAGATTTTTCAGAACCGTTGCACCAACGCCACTGCCTTCTTTAATCAAACCAAGAAGTATGTGTTCAGTACCTATGTATTCGTGGTTGAACCGCTGCGCCTCCTGGTTGGCCAGCGCCATAACCTTACGTGCACGGTCTGTGAAACGCTCAAACATCTCTTACCTCAAAAATATATAATTTCAGCCTCCCATTGTCGCTGATGCATCAACCCGATACAGCCCTCAAACCACATTATACCCCATTTTACCCATCTGTCAATCTACAAAACATCGCCGAATCCTGCTTCTGGCTCTTGGTAGCACCTATCTGTTATATACCCTATACCAGCTTGATGTTCAGTTTTCGGACCAAGTTTTTTTCTCTTCGGTGTGAGTTTTATCGACAAAAAACGCTGCCAACTTTCCAGCTGTCGGCTCATTTAGAGACTTTTTCTCTTGCTACAGCCCCTTGCTTGAACGAAAGAATGAATCTACTGTTTTTTATTTTTGCCTTTTTGCTGCCCGATTATTTGCGTCCCTATACCCTTGTCGGTATAGATTTCAAGCAGTAGCGAATGTTCAATTCGACCATCGATAATGTGTGCTTTTTTGACACCGGCATTCAAAGCCGTCAGACACGCCTCGACTTTGGGTAACATCGCGCCAGTGATAATACCAGCATCTATCATGTCTTTGATTTGTGCCTCGTCCAGGCTCGAGACCCAACTGTCCGGGTCTTCGAGGTCTGTCCGTATTCCGTGCGTATCACTCAATATCACGAGCTTCTCGGCCCCCGTCTCCGCAGCGATTTTACCGGCCGCACTGTCAGCATTTACATTCAGCTTTCCGCCGGCCTTGTCTCTGGCTACCGATGCGATAACAGGGATATTGCCGGAGGCACAGAGCATATTTAATAGCTCGGCATTTACACCGACAACTTGCCCAACCAATCCAAGGTCAATCTTTCGCCCGTTTCCCCCGACCAGCCTCAGAGGCTCCGCAAACAATATGCAACTGCCCAATGAATGTAATCCCATCGGATTGCAATCCAGTTCCGTCAACATCTCACAGATGGGAGTATTGATTTTATGCACAAGTGTATGCTCGGCAATAGTGAGGGTTCGCTCATCGGTATACCTCTGTCCCTGAACCCAGGTCGGCTCCAGACCTGCCTGGCTCATTGCTTTTGTAATAGCTTTTCCCCCACCGTGGACGATGATCGGACGCATTCCCACGGTAGCCATGAAGGCAACATCGGTTAATAGTTTCTTCTGAAGACAAACATCATCGAGAATGCTTCCGCCTATCTTTACCACTACGATTCGCCCACGAAAACCGCGGATATATTCCATCGATTCTATTAGCGTACCGGCTTTTGCAATAGCCTCTTGCACTGCATAACTCCTGAAAATAGCGAAAATAAGCTTTCCTGCGACAAACTGCGGAAAATTATCAGGTTAGTGAATGTATTATTACCTCCAAAGTCTGTCAAGTCATAATTAGATATCCCTCGTTCGGGTCTCTGTCCAAAACTACATTCATAATAATGGAGGTCAATGCTGGAAAATCAGCCTGATAACATCGATTTACCTGATGAAAACCCGCTACAGCCATTGACCCTACCGTTTTCTAAAGTCGCCGGACGAAAAATTTGTTCAAGAAGATACTATAACAATGCTGCCAGATTAAGAACGCTTTTCTCATCTCTCGGATTATTTATCACCGTCGAATTATAGGTAAAATCTTGAGCACAAATGCCTTTTAAGAATATGGATGCACAAGTTCAAGATGATGAGAATCTGGCCTGCTACATAACACTTTTCGCATAGCAATCTAATAATTAAGAACTCAAAACCCTCAGTCCTTCAGCAAGGCTCGAATCTGAACGATTTCCCTGCTCTTTGGCCACTTCCTTACACATGGTTAGCCGAGAAAAATGTGGCAGTAAGTAAAATTTTCAGCTTTGTAAACTATGCAAAAAAAAATACTTACGACACTCTACTGCTAAGTGGGCCTCGCAAATTTACCTATTGGCATTGTGCGGAACTATAACCTGTGATAAAAAACAGATAGCCATTAAACAGCTTAGCTAAGCTGCCATAAAAATAATTTGAAAAATTACCAAAATTGTCTTGACATCGCAGATTATATGTAGATAATAGCGATAATTAAATTGGAAAGTTTTGGAGGAATATGGATAACGCTTCGTAGCTCCGCCCGTGGATGCTACTGAGCAAGGAACGGAGGCTGGGTTCTATGGATGGATGAGGTGATCATTTCTAATTCAAAGGAAAGAGAAA
>Ga0315553_10001985_pt1 | contig 16627 bp, 17 predicted proteins | sample SalMarSW160140MG_FD_203099 | JGI IMG/M metagenome (GOLD analysis project Ga0315553, IMG submission 203099) | Salt marsh sediment microbial communities from the Plum Island Ecosystem LTER, Massachusetts, United States - Salt Marsh Sediment SW1601-40 ... | reverse complement strand
ACCAACATCAATCAAGACGACATTTCCCTTTGCCCCAGGAAAAATACCAGCCAAAGCCGGCCTTTCCACGCCTTTTAACCTTCCAAGAGTAAGAACAGCAGCACCTACGGTTGCTCCAGAATTCCCGGCACTTACGACAGCATCAACATCCCCTCTCCGTGCAAGATCAAAGGCCACCATAATAGAGACATCTTTCCTATGTCGTAGCACCTTGAGAGGTAACTCATCCATAGCCACCATCTGGGAACAGTGATGAATTTGGATGCCGTTATCTCCGTTTCCGTTTTTACCTAACTCTTTCCGGATGAGGTGCTCATCTCCAACTAAGGTGAGATTCACCCCCAATTCAGACTGTGCCCAAAGGGCACCTTGAACGTTCATTCCGGGGGCGTGGTCTCCTCCCATGGCATCTATCGCTATATTCAGATTAACCCTCTTCTTTTTTAATTACTGTCTCACCTTTATAGGTACCACAATTCATGCATACATGATGTGGTAGGACTGGTTCGTGACATTGAGGGCAAAATGAAATGTTGGCCACTTTTAGGTGATGATGAGATCTCCTCATATCCCTTTTTGATTTTGATGTTTTCTTCTTAGGTACAGGCATAATGATCGTTACTTTTTGCTCGTTACGAGTTGTTTATAAAGAGACGCCTCATATCTTGATTGACATGAGCACCGTGTTATATTCAAGTTACACCCACATAGAGGGCAAAGCCCTTTGCAGTCATCATTACAAAGAGTCTTCATTGGTAAATTGAGAATAAGCTGCTCTTTTATTATTTGATCCGAGTCTAAAAAACTATCATCAATGAAATCGAGGTTAAGGTCATTTTCTAATAGTTCAACCTCTGCTTCCCCTTTAAATGGAAACATTGACAAGTATATTCTAAAATTTTTTGTTACATCCTTACTGTAAGTTTCAAGACATCTGTCACATATCAAAAGTAATCTGGCAGATAAAAAACCATCTACTACAACCTTTTCGCCAGTCGGGTATATCTTAAGCCAGGCAGAAAGTGGACTTTCAAGCCCCACGCCCCGATCCTTATCGAAATCTGGTTTCCACCATCCTGGTTCAAGTGAGAAATTTATTTCTTTACCCCCTGGGGGAAGCTTTGTCAAATTGATTTTCATTTATGTCTGAATGTACATTCTGTTATTATAACTACAGTTAATAATTACAATTTGCTTTTATATAGAGTACTCCTTTTTGTCAAGATAATTCCTTCGCTCCGCTGGGCCACCTCAGGGTTACTATCAACATCATGAACTCTTTTCGCGCAATGCATTCCTTCACTTCGATAGATTTTTCTTCACAGAAATTCTCACCACTACCTTAGCCATTCCTTGAATCTGCTTCAGTTAGCTTATCTGTATTGACAATAGTAGCATCATTACATCTCTTTCCTCAACAATCTTCTTCAGTTCACTTCTTCATAATGGTTCCGTTTGACTTAATTTTAGCTCTATTTTTGATTTTTTCCAGTTTAATCCAGAGTTATGGAAAACGATAAAACATGAGGATTAACTGGATATTTTTATAGGAAGAAAGAGTGATTTTTATCACACTTGGAAGGTTGTTCAATGAGATGGGGAATTAAGCAAATCGACAATCTTTTTAATCAAGAACTCCGGAATATGATCTTCTTTAACATATTGACTTTCAACCATCTCACCTTTTATAGATATGAATTGAGGGCTGTTACCCTCCCCTAGATATTCTTCCTCAAAACAAGCGTGCATGCATCCATTTATTAAAAGGATAATATCAACTGTACTCTTTCTATTGGTTGTGAAATCTAGCTTCATACCCCTCTCTTTTAGACCCTCTTCCAGCTTCCTTATCACCTTTGATCTGTCTATCTGGGGATTACATCCACCGCAATATCTGAGTCCAATTGAAGGCATATAAGCTAAAGAAAGTCTATCAGACAATAATTCAATATATCTGTACCTTTTTCCCCTTTATCTTTTTCTTTACCTCATCCCAATGTGCAGTTTCATCCTTGCCAATGATATCTTCAAAATATTTATCCTTGTGTATCCCTGCTATGATCTCAGCAAGCTCCATCTTTCTATCGATCCCGCTCCTCCTTGCAATCATAATCTTCTGGGCTGCAGGAGAACCGGCTCCGTGCATCGCCTCAGGCAGCCCTGCCCCAACAGACATATTCTCGATCAGTCTCAACATTTTGATGATATCCCTGGGCGAGACACCTTTTTTTCCCGTAAAACATTCGGTAAGAATCTCCATGGTTTCAGGACTTTCAAGATCTTTCTCTGAGGGCAGTGTTATAATCTTACCTCCTGCAATATCCTGAGCCAGCCTCATCCACTCATAGACCATCCTGGTTATATTCAGCTTGGTCACGTTGGCCAGAAGTGGATTTATGTGATATGCACCAGAAGGAGTTCGGTATCCTTCATAGGAGCAAGCTAAGGTACAAGACCAGCAGGTCTCAGCCATTGCAATCATCTCGGTCAATTTATCAATAATGTGGGAGGCGTTATTTATTCCATGGGCATCGGCTATCCAGTTTGATCCGCCAATCACCACATCAGCCAGACCTACCTTACAACCCCCGTAGTTACTCCTGTGGTATCCGGCAAAGGTCTCTACAAGTTCGTTGGTAAACTCATACTCACCAGCCATGAACACCCTCTCCCAGGGGACAAAAACGTCCTTGAAGACAATTATGGCCTCACCACCTACTATGCCGTATTTTGGATTTCCTCCGTCGAGCACGCCATCCAAACGTCTGGTGTCATTTGTTTGCCTGCTGAAGATATATGTGACCCCTTTTGTATCAGCAGGGATGGCAAAGGAAAGGGCAAAATCTCTATCCTCCTCACCCATGGTTCTGGTAGGCATTGTAATGATCTCATGGCTGTTGATGGCACCGGTGATGTGCGCCTTGATTCCCGAGACGATTATTCCATCCTCCAGTCTCTCTTTTATATGAAGGTAGGTATCGGGATTCGCCTGTTTACTCGGCCGAATACTTCTATCACCCCGTGCATCAGTCATGGCACCTGAGGGCATCCAGTCGTTTTTTTGCACATCGAGAAGGTATTTCTTGAATCTCTCATGGTAGTTGGTGCCTTGCTTTTGATCGATGTCGTAGGTGGTAACATACACCGCGTTGAGGCCGTCAAGACCGACGCATCTCTGGAAACACGTTCCGGTTTTTTGACCAAGGAGCCTCATCATCCGTACCTTCTTAACTAGGTCATCTATGCTTTGATGAATATGGGTAAATCTATTAATCCTCTCCCCTGTCAAGTGTGAGGTTGCTGTCATGATTTGTTCGTATTCAGGGTCATGAGCCAATTCATAGGTCATGGCTGCAGCATGGATATGTGGTTGAAACATTGGCTCATCAACAATACTCTTTATCTTGTGGCCAAAAAAATAGACCTCGAGATTCAGGCCCCTGAGGGAGTCTATATATTCTTTTCCGTTCAACATAGTTTCGTACCTCTCCTAAAAGTCTAATGCTTTCATATCATGTCCATAGATGAAAATCAAAGCTGCAGGTCTAATTCCTCCAGAAGTTCTTCAATTTTTTGGATTTCATCATGGGTCAGCTCGATATCAATTGCCTTTAGATTTTCTCTTACCTGGCCTGAGTTTCGTGCACCCACTATAGCTACCGTAATACCTGGTCTTCGGATTGTCCAGGCAATGGTCAATTGGGCCAAGGTGGCCCCATGTGTATCGGCCAAGGGACGAATCTTCTCAAGGACACTCAAGATCTTTCTGCGATTTTCAGGGCTAAAGAAGGGCGTAGAGGGTCGATGGTCCCCGATGGCAAATTTATGATTCATGCCGATCTTTCCAGTAAGGAGGCCCCGTTGAAGCGGACTGTAGGCTACAACGCCTTTATTATTCTTGATGCAATAAGAGATAAGGTCCTTTTCTGCACTTCGATTTACCATGCTGTAGGGTATTTGACCAGAGGATAATACCACAACTTTTTCGGCAATTTTCATCTGTTCCATGGAATAGTTACAAACCCCTGCTGCCCGGACTTTTCCGTCCTGAATAAGTTTTTCAACTGCCACCATGGTTTCCTCTATGGGGGTAGTAGGGTCTGGCCAATGTATTTGGTATAGGTCGATGTAATCGGTGCCAAGACGCCTTAGGCTATTTTCACACTCTTGAATGACCTCTTCTTTCCCCGCATATTTATGGAGCTCGATGTGTCTGCCTTGAGCGTCCTGCGTTTCGAAAAAGTGCTGTCCTTTTTGGGTATCCCAGCGAAGACCGTATTTTGTGAGTATTTCGACTTTATCGCGCTTGCCCTTTATTGCCTCGCCAATGATTTTTTCACTCAGCCCAAAGCCGTAGACTGGTGCAGTATCAATGGTCGTTATACCAACCTCAATGGCCTCCTGAACGGCAGCCAACCCATTTTTCTGGTCTGTTCCTCCCCACATCCAGCCACCAATTGCCCATGCACCAAAGCCAATAATGGAGACCCTTACCCCACTGTTTCCAAGTCTGCGATATTCCATCTTTTTTCCTTATAGCTCGGCCGAAGTTTCACTGTTAATTACACCGATTATTTGTTTAGATTCAACAGGGCCTCGAGCCGAGGATCTGTACGAAACACGGAAAAGTTATCGTAGCCCAAGGTTTCACCCAGGGTGGCCTTCCCAGATGCCACTTTTATTACCTCTTCAAAGATTCTACGGCCAACCGAGTCTACGGATTCCTCGCCAGTGATAATGGTGCCCGCGTTAATATCCATATCGTAAGGCATTCTAAGGTAGGTTTCGGGGTTCCCGGTAACCTTAATAAAAGGGACAATTGCATGGCCAAATGTACCACCGCAGCCAGTTACGAAGATAACCATCTGAGCACCGGCAGCTGCCATGAATGACATGGCCATGGGCTCCATATGCGTCCCATCCTGAAGGTAAACCCCGCCTCCTTTTGGCACCTTCTCCAAGCGGCGATCTGTGTTTTCCAACACATCCACGATCGTTCGGTTGCCGCTCTTATGAATGGCGCCCAGAGACTTCTCCTCTATAGTTGTCAGGCCTCCTTCTACATTTCCCTTGCACATAAATTCCATCTGTGCGCCAGGCACTGACCACCGTTTTTCTTCATCCCCTATCATTTTATAGATTTTCTTCTTCACCTCTTCATTGAGTGCCCTGGCGGCTAGCGGCTCCTCTGCACCTACAGCCTCTATAGGTTCCATCATTATTACCGCTCCTCCTGCATCTACCAGCATATCTGAAAGGACTCCAACAGCAGGGTTACCTGCAAGCCCGCTGCTGGTGTCTGAACCACCGCACTTTACACCTACGACCAATTTGCTAACATCGAATTCTTTTCGTTTTAATCCGAATACTTTTTCTGACATTTCCTTAAGGATCTGTTTGCCTTTTATCACAGCATTGTGAGTTCCTCCGAGTTCTTGAATAGAAATCCACTCCACTGGTTTGCCAGATCTCTTGATCATCTTTCCGAGAGCATGTGCAGGCATACCCTCGCAACCCATTTCCACTAACAAGACCGCTGCGACATTGGGATTTTCCCCTACTCCAATTAGGGTATTGGCTATCATTTGGCCGGGAATACATCCATAGTGCTGCGTAACAGCAAATGCCCCATCTATTCCTTCAGCAATCATTCTGGCAACCGGTTCGCTACAATCGGCTGCTGCCATCACCAAAAGGATATTTCTGATTCCAACCGAGCCATCTGGTCTCTCATATCCATAGAATTTCATCAATTATTCCTCCTCTCTGTACCATATTTCTGGCATTTGCATACGATTACTTTTGACGTTGTGCACATGGACATAGTCACCGTGTTCTATATCCTGCGAGGCGTTACCAATTACTTCCCCATATTTTATGACCTTATCGCCTCTCTTTATGCCTATGGTAGCAAGTTTATGTCCGAATGGTACAGCTTGCTTGGTTGTAACCTCTTTCAATACCTCTTGTGAGGGTAAAATCACGCTGACGAGAGTTCTTTTATCAAAGTCCTCTAATGCAGTAGCCACATTGTCCTTTGTGTTCATCATGAGTGCTCTTTTCATAGTCTCACCTCATACAAATATTTACTTAACGCATGGTAGATGGAAGCCATAAAACAATTTGGGGAAAAAGGAAAAGGATCATGAGAGTCAAGATATCCATGACCAGAAATGGGATACATCCTCTAAAGATCGTACCTATCTCCACTTCTGGTAAAATTCCCTTAATGACGTATACATTGAGTCCAAGGGGTGGCGTAATGAGTGATACCTCGATGAGCTTAGTTACCAATATTCCAAACCAAATACCGCTGAACCCCAGGGACTTCACCACAGGAAATAATATCGGTAATGTGAGAAACAACAATGATACCGTATCTAAAAACATACCCAATGGAAGGTATACTAATAATAGCATAACCAAAATTACATTGGGATGCATATTCAGGTTTGTTAGATAGGTCACAAGTGTTCTGGGAATTCCGGATACGGTGAGTCCCAGTGTAAAAAAGTGGGCGCATATTACAATCGTGAAAAACATACAAGTAACTTTCGCGGTCTCGGTTAATCCCTCTCTGAGTGAATAAAAACGAGACTTAGACTTCACCAAAAGTAAAATCAGGGCCACACCTGCGCCAAAGGCTCCGGCTTCCGTTGGTGTAAAAATGCCAGTGTAAATGCCTCCCATTACCACACCGAATATAAGAACGGCACCGTATCCATTCCTCAGAGACGCAATACGAACCCTCCAACTGACACTCACGTCAGTAGGGGGAGCGATGGTAGGTTTAATGGTGCACCATATATATATGCCCACCATATATATGAATGCGGAAAGTAAGCCCGGCAACAGACCAGCAATCAGGAGCCTGCCTATTGATTCCTCGGTGATAATTCCATAGATAACAAGTATTCCGCTGGGTGGAATCATCACCGACAGTGTGCCTCCACCTGCAACGCATCCCGCAGCCATTTCCATGCTGTATTTGTAGCGTCGCATCTCCGGTATGGCCAGCTTTCCCATGGTCGCGGCTGCTGCGATACTGGAACCGGATGTAGCCCCAAAAATGCTACAGGCAATGATCGTGGCCATTGCCAAGCCGCCTTTTATCCTTCCTACCCAATAATTGGCTATGGTGAAAGCATCCTGATTTATGCCTGCTGAATAGGAAAGCATTCCCATGAGAATAAACAATGGGAGCACTACATATAACCAGCTTGCGCTGGTATTGAAAGGAGTTGTAGATAAAAACCCATATGTCGTGTCCCAACCGGTTACCATATAAATGCATATGGCACCGGAAATACCCAGTGAAAAGGCGATGGGAAGACCAATCGAGAGAAGCACCAACAGCAATACGATCATCAGTACGCCGGCTGTTATGGGTTCCATTAAAATTCCTTACTTTGTTCTAATGGTGGCTTTTGCTCAATCTTATCCTTCGCCGTTTTATATGAAGAGATATGTACGAATTCACTGCTAATATCAATAAGAAACTGGATGCAGAGGAGAGCTGACCCGAACGCTGCCAAGATTTTCCCAGGCCACAAAGGAAATTTTTTTACACCCCATAAATTTTCGCCTATCATAACTGAATGAATAGCATCAGAGGTGCCGCCAATCGTGATTGCCAAGAAGAAAATAAATCCAAGGGCCCAGCATATTATATTAAGGATTCCTTGCGAATTAGGGCTTGTTTTTGAAATAAGAATCTCGACGCGTACATGACCGCGTTGTGATTGGGCCCATGCTAAGCTCAAAAATACGATGGCAGACATGAGAAGCATATTGAGTTCCAACGTTCCATAAAGAGGTTTATTGAAGAAGAATCTTCCGATGCTATCTGGCACAATAGTGCATACCATGAGGAAAATGCAGATACTGGCAACAATACCTGACGTATATCTCACCGCCCGATAGAAACTGCTTATTAAATGAAATAATTCTTTGTTACTCAAAACGATTCTCCCAATCTGTTTGCACAACCAGTCTTATGCACTGAGTATGCAAGGTGCACCCCATATAAAACATAGGGTATGTGCCTCCCTTACTATTTTGAGGTGCACCTTGGCAGTGTTTCACATTCCGACTGAAATAATACTCTTCTGCTTAGAGTTCTTTTTTAGTGTTCCGCACCATATCTCTCTGCAAAGACTTGATAGGCACTCTTGTAGGTACTTCTTTTGTTTTCTTCACTGATGAGTTCCTTCCATTTGTTGAAGATGTAAGCACCGTTAAGTCCCTTTGCTTTTTTGTCATTTACCCATTTCTCCCAGAGCTTAGGACCGGCAGCTTCCCTCCACCTGGCCTTTTCCTCATCGGTAAGTATGACAACTTTTGCACCTCCTTTGTGCGCTTTGTCAACCATTTGACCTTCAACCTTTTGGTAAAGTGCCACATGTTTGTCTATGGCTTCTTTTGCTACTTGTGTCATAATCTTTTGGATATCAGAAGGAAGCGTGTCCCATTTTTTCTTGTTCATTACGAAAAACATACCGCCGAACTGACCCATCCCGGTGTCGTGCATATAGGGAGCCACCTCGTATAAGTGAAACATTGACGCCAAAGTAAAGTCAGTTAGTGAATAACCATCGATAACACCTTTATCCAGGCCGTCATATACTTCTCCTAAGGATAGGCCAACTGGAGTAGCGCCCAGTATTTTGAGAGCATCAGCAGTCATGGCCATGGCACGAATTCTCTTATTCTTTAGCAAGGCAATGCTATTAATCTTTTGCCTGTCCCCTAATATGTTGGAAGACACAGGAATTTCCACCAGGAAGTGCACATTGTTTTTGGTGAATTCTTGGATGAGCAGGGGTTCTTTAGTGAACAGCTCATAGCAGGCCCTGAGATAGGAATCCATTTTGTCGGTCATAAACAGAAGCGTCTGGACCATGGAGAGCGGATGCCTGTCAGCGGTATAGGCATCTGGACATATCGTAAGATCACACATGCCACGTCCACATCCTGGAAGAGATTCAGCACCTTTGAGCAATGTGCCATTATAATACGTGGTGAATTTAACACGATCATTCGTTCTCTTGGTCACCTCATCCATCCAAAATTGGCACGTAAGGTTGTTGGTGAAATTTTCCTTTAGATAGCTTGAGAATACCAGTTTTATTTGCTTTTCAGCAGATTCAGCGTAAGTTACTAATAATGGTAATGCTACCATCATGAAGGTTACGCTAATGACAATTATCACCCTTGAAAGTGCATTCTTTTTCAACATTGTTATCCCTCCTTCTTAATTTTGTTGCGCTTTGTTGCTCTCTTAAATCTTAAAAAATTCCTTTTTTTATCTACCCCCCTTTCTTTCTTGGTGTTCGTGTGGTTTCTTTTTATGTAGATAATGTTTTAAAACCACGGTTTAATAAACTACCCTGCAGAAAGCTGCAGGGTATCAAACTCAAAATAATCTGAGTTGTCTAAATTCTGCTTTGGGTTGTCCTTGTTTTTGGACATACTTTTCTACTGTGTCCCAATTGGCACGTTCGCCAACTGTTGCAACATAGTAGCCGTCTGTCCAGAACTCTCCTTCCCAAAGCTCCTTTTTCACAGCGGACTTTCTTAGGAATATTGCTTGCCTTTTTGTTACTCTCCCGACCTTGGTATTTTGATCCTCACGACCTTGCTTTTTTCTTGATACCTTACTTTATGATCCACCCCGGGGGGTATGTGGAGCATCGATCCCCCCTTAATGTTGAGATCCGTTCCGTCCACAGTAAAGTCGCACGCGCCGTCCAGAAAGATGAGGATTTCATCCAGATCTTCATGCCGGTGAAAATCATGGCCCGATCCTTTATCCCCTTTAACAAAGGTCAGCTCAAAACCATCTAGTTCCACTAGGTTACTACCAAAAAAGCCATTCCCCAGATCCGAGAGTTCAACGTCTTTGAGTTTGAAGTATTTCCATTCTTCATTCATTCCTTACCCTCCTTCCTTTTTTGTTTTTCATCAAACCTAACTCCTCATTTTCAAGGTCAAGGAAGGATTTTTCCTGGCTTGATCAAGACTTCACGGAGCTACTCTATCCCCTTTGATCGTAATTATATGTCTTCGTCATGACGTGATGTCATTCCTTATTTCACCATAATCCGTGGCAACCAAAGTACAATCTGTGGAAAAATAATGCACAAGCCCAGACCGATGGCAATAAGCCCTAAATAGGGCAAGATCCCATTGATGATATCATTAATCGAAAGCTCCCATTCATCTTTAGCAATACCCTTCAAATAGAATAAGGCGTAAGAGAAGGGCGGAGTAATAAAAGAAAACTGAAGATTAATTATGAACATCATGGCAAACCAGATGGGATGGAATCCGAGGACATCGGCCATGGGAGTGACAAGAGGTACCATGATAAATATGATCCCGATCCAGTCAATGAACATTCCAAGAATGAAGACGATAAACATGATAACTGCAAAACTGCCCCACCGTCCGAATGGGACTGAGGTTATTAAATTAGTTAAGACATCACCACAACCGAGACTAAGGAAGACCCCTGTAAACATTGTGGCGCCGAATGCTATGAGCACGACCATGCAGGTAACCCTCATGGTGGTATATGTGACTTCCTTTAAGGCCTGGAAGTTGAGTTAGCGAAAAGCCAGTGCCAGTAAAACCGAGGCCAAGGCACCCAGAGCGGCCGCTTCAGTTGGAGCGGCTATTCCAAAGAATATCGATCCCAGAACAGCTAATATTAGGAACATTGGTGGGAGCAGTGAGGTAAAAAGCATGTTAAGTTTTTTCCTTAAAGGCACAGCCCTTTCCTCTTTTGACAAGGGTGGAGCCAATTCAGGATTGAATTTGCAGCGCAGGACGATATAGGCGATATAGAGAGCAGAGAGTAAGAATCCAGGCATGAAGGCAGCCATGAATAGCTTTCCTACTGATAAAGATGCAGTAGGGCCATAGATGACCAGCATGATGCTGGGCGGTATGAGTATGCCGAGGGAACCCCCAGCACATACAGCCCCACAGGTAAGGGACTTGCTATAGCCCCGCTTCAACATTGAGGGTATGGCAATGAGTGCTAACATGACGACAGAGGCAGCAATCACCCCCACGCATGCAGCCAGGATAGTTCCAATGATGATAGTCGCGATAGCCAGCCCGCCCCTTATACCTCCAAGCCATAGATGCAAAGCGTTGAACATTTTTTCTGCGGCTCCTGTCCTTTCAACCATGTTCCCCATAAAGATAAACAGTGGAACAGCCAGAAAGATATAATTGGACATAATTCCGTGCATTCGTAGACGAAACATCGAAAACACCTGAGGACCTTCTATGAGAATACCGGTGATTGTGGCTACTCCTGCCAGCACTATTGCCAGAGGATACCCCAAAAGAATACCGACCAGTATGGCAGTAAACATTAGAATGGTGATCCATTCCGGACTCAGATCTATCATGATGAGGCACCCCCTTTCGCCAAGTTTCTAAAGTGCTCTATGAGCATCACAAGTCCTTGAATAAAGAAAAGGGAGATCCCGATAGCGATCAGCAGTTTGTACGGCCAGGTAAGAGGGTACCATGTGCTGTGAATCGCCTTCTCATTAACATGAAACGCATAAAAGAAATTTATCCAAAGATTCCTCGACACCATAAAAAATGTAGGTAAAAAGAACAGGATGGTAAATATTGTGTCTATTATGAGCTTTGTTTTTGGAGAAAACTTGACATACAGGAGATCAACTCTGACGTGCCCGTTTATTTTCTGCACATAGGCTTGACCAATACAAAACATAGTCGCGCCCAGCATATAGCTCAGGGTGTACGACCAGTCAGTGGGTGCGTTGAATACATACCGCATGATCACATCGTAGGTTATGGTGATGATCAGCACAATATTGATCCAGCTTACCAGCCTTCCACTCCAATCACTGACAAACCCGACCCTATCGATAATTGCTTGCATAGTTTTCATAGGTCACAATCCTCGGCAAGGTGAAATGTTTTAACGGGCACCTTAGCATAGCAAGGTGCCCTATTTTCAGGAGCCACTATTCCATTTCAAACAGGCTGATGGTGGGCTGGACAACCTTGGACCTGCCTCTCCACTTCTTAATAAAAGCCTTCTGGTTTTCGTATATCTTCTTGAACATGGGATCCTGTGCTGCATACTTTTCACAGAGCTTTGCGCTGGCTTGTGCAACCTGCTTTTGCAACTCATCTGAAACCGGTGATATCTTTGTGCCGTATTTCTTGTACCCCTCCATTCCCACGGCATCACCCAAGGCGAAGGTCAAATATCCCATTAAGGATGAAGCCTTTACCTCCCGCTTTAAAAGGGCTTTGAGGTCCTCTGGTAGCTTGTTCCAGGCACGTTTATTGACAAGGACGAGATTGCTGCTCAAGGGTGAGTGGATGCCAGGAACACCGATGTAATTCGTTATCTCATGAAAACCCATCTTAAAGTCCACTCCAGGTCCGCAGTATTCAAAGGCATCTATGACCTTTCGTTCCATAGCTGGATAGATTTCTCCTCCAGACACGGTAATCACCGAGGCACCGAAATCCTTTAAGATTTCGGCCCAAAGACCCATGGTGCGGAATTTTATACCCTTGAGATCTTCTTTCGTGGACAAGGATTTGTTGGAGTGGCAGAAGAGCTCAGCAGGGGCAGGGGTGGCTACGCCAATGATCACACAATTGTAATCCTTGTAAAGTTCGTTGGCAAACTTTAGTCCTTCACCTAAGTATGCCCATGCCAGGTACTCCAGGGGGCTTGGTCCGGCCGGAAAACCGGATGAGCCCAAAAGGAGTGCCTTTGGTCCGATACGTCCCAAGTCCATGGCCGAATTGGGATTTGCAATGTCGAGCACGCCGTCTCGGACCGCTTCGGTCACCTCATGGGATGGTACGATAGCACCTCCTGGCTTTGCATCAATAATCAGCCTTCCTCCGCTTGAGGCCTTCACCGAATTGGCGAAGTCCAGCGCACAATCCCAGTAAGGGGTACCAGCGGGTGCGGAGATTTGCATTTTCAATTTATATTGCTTCCCCGCTGCCATTACATTATTGGCCGAGACAGCAAAGAACATGGTGCAAATGAATGCCACCGCTAGTAGTAGTACAAATATTTTTTTCCGTCTCATGATGCTTCCTCCTTCTTGTTATTAGTTCTTATAACAGTCAAAAGATTCAACCTCTTTGCTTGACTCACCTCCTTTCGTCCTCCCTATACACAAAGGTTTACATGTGGGGACCGATGTTCCATATGCTGATCATGCCGTAACTTAATCTCTCTGATTTGGTTGCCTTACCCGAGGCTACATTTAAAAGTTCCTGGAAAACACTTTCTCCAGCCTCCTCTAACGTTGATTCCCCTTTAATAATGCGACTAACATCGATGTCGATATGGTCTTTTAAACGTTGCGCTGTACGCGGATTTCCCGTGACCTTTATAACAGGAGAAATAAGAGACCCTGCTGGTGATCCCCCACCAGTGGGAAAAATGATGATCTGAGCCCCGGCTCCGCTGAGTCCTGTTAAGGCTTCTGGAGTACGGCCCGGGCCATCCATGAAGTATAAACCTTTTCCCTTGGGGATCTCCCCATAGCCCAGCACTCCTTGCAGTGTTTTTCCACCACCCTTTTTAATGGCCCCGAGGGATTTCTCCTCAATCGTTGTAATTCCCCCGGCAATATTGCCTGGAGCGGGGTTTGCCCCGCGAATATCCATACCTGAAGCCTTGACCCTCTCTTCACACTCCTTGACCACGCGATATAAATCCTGCTCTACCCCAGGGGTTGCCGCCCTTTTCGCAAGGATATGTTCTGCGCCAATGACTTCTGGGGTTTCCCCGAAGACGACCGTCCCTCCGGATTCAATAATCATATCAGCGACGACTCCGATAGCTGGATTTGATGCGATTCCTGATGTGGTATCCGTCAGCCCACACTTGACGCCGAGCGTGAGTGCATCCAAGCCGCAGGAAACTCGTGTCATTTGAGAGGCTCCGCTGATCATCTGTTCTAAAAATCTCGCTCCCTTGGGAAGGGCTGCCATGAGCCCGCCTTCCTCGAGTACCATAAGATACTCCACCGGTTTTTTGGTCTTGGATATCTCCTCAGTAAGATATTCAGCGGTGATCGATTCGCACCCCATCCCTATGACCAGCACTGCAGCAATGTTGGGATTTTTTCCAATTCCCATAAGTGCACGGGCACTCTGCTCCTTATCGTCCCCCAATTGTGCACAACCCTGCCGATGCGTGAGAAGGAGCGCATTGGGATACATGTGTGCCAGCTTTTGCGATACATCATTGGCGCAGCCCACCGAGCTGAGAATCGCCACGTGATTCCTGAATCCAACGGATCCGTCGGGCCTTACATACCCTGATAGCTTCATTTTATTCCTCTCTTTTATATAGATTACTCAATATGGAGTTATTTATTTCCTATGCCAGATCTCCCCTTCCTCTCAGGCTTTCCACGTTGTGCACGTGCACGTGCTGCCCTTCGCCGATATCCTGGGTTGCCTGGCCGATGACCTCACCGTACTTCACCACATTCTGGCCTTTGTTAATCGTCTTCATAGCGAATTTATGACCAAATTGAATACTTTCCTGTACCTTAGTCTCATTGGTTTTATCACCCATCATAACATGAACCACATCATTCGCATCGACATCGGCTAAGAGCGTGGCCACATTATCCTTTAAATCAATAACAATCGCCTTTTTCATTTTAGATTCCTCTCTTTTGTTGATGTCATTTGTCTGTACACTAAAGGGACGGGCCATCGATCTGGATAAGCAACGGCTCCTCATAGGTTCCCTTCTCATAAATAGTTTGCTTTTGTCCCGAAGCCACGCTTACCATCTCTTGGAGGAGCCTTTCACCTGCTTGGCCTATGGTTTCCTCGGCCTCAATCACGCTCCCCACGTATATATCGATAAAATCTTTTCTCTTTTCATACCCATCGGGATTTCCCGACATCTTGATAACAGGCATGAGGGGAAATCGTGCGGGTGCTGCCGGCAGCATTGGGAGCAGCGAGGGTAGGCCGCCTCCCATCGAAAAGATCATCAATTGACATCCGGTCGCAGCAATTCCCACTAAAAGCTCGGCAGTTCGTGCCGGCCCATCCATAAAGTAAAGCCCCTTTCCCGAGGGTCGTTCCCCATAGTTCAGAACATCCTGTAAGGGAGCACTTCCTGCCTTTATTATGGCGCCAAGCGATTTCTCCTCTATAGTGGTGAGGCCACCAGCGATATTGGCGGGAGTAGGCTCTGATCCCCTAAGATCGACTCCCATCTCCACTATTCGGCGCTCCGTGTTCTTTGTTGCTTCGAGAACCTTACCCGCCACATTTTTGTTGATCGCCCGTTTAACTAATACGTGTTCGGCGCCGAGGATCTCCGGGGTTTCCGTGAAAACTACCGTTCCGCCTTCGCTGATGATCCTGTCAGCCACAAATCCGGCCACTGGATTCGAGACAACTCCCGAAGTCGTATCAGAGCCACCGCACTTTATGGCCAGGCTTAACTCACCGAGTTGGGCCTCTTCTGTAGAGAGCTCGGAGGCCTGACTTGACATCCTTTGTGCAGCATTTCTGCCTCTGCTCACTAACTTATTCCAGTCTTCCACGTTCTTAAGCATTAGGAGTTCAACGGGTTTTTCTAGCTTTTGAATATCCTGATAGATCTTTTCAGGGGACATCTGCTCACATCCCATACCCACGAGAACGACCCCGAAGATGTTCGGATTTCCCGCAAGGTTCGTAAGGGTCCTGGTGGATTGCTTCAAATCATCGCCGAGATGTGAGCAGGAGAGGTTATGGCCGAGAGGTATAGCCCCTGGAATTCTCCGACTGATTAGTTGCGGGAGCTCGTTGATACATCCCGTGGTGGCGATAACCGCCACGAGGTTACGCACCCCCACACTACCATTTTTTCTCCTATATCCTTGAAACCTCATGACATAGCTCTCACAAAGCAAAACCTTATATAGTTTCTTATCGATATTTGAAATTTATCACTTCGGCAGGCCAACCAGGCCCTCATCTAAAATTAATTTTACTGCCATCTGAGAGGCCTTTCCCACCACATCGGTGCATTTATCCACGTGTCCTCCTGCTTCCTCGAACTTTTCGAAATCATCCATATCGGCGATGTAGTAAGGGCGACCGAATCGATGCGTCTGAATGTCCCTGCAAATAATGGATCCAAATTCCTTTGTGTATTGCTCCAAGAATTTTCTAGCCAGAGCAAATGATTTGAAACGGACTTTTTCTGGATCCGCAAAGTTTGAGCGCTCACGCCCCAATAGTTGGCTGATCACCATGACGCCACCCGCATATCCTCCACACACACCGATCCCGGTCAGGCCACCGCCTGCTGCAAGACCGGTGCCTGCCTTGAATACGCTGTCATCTCTGATATCCAGGATATCCTGTATGGCTGCGATTGCACATTGTGAACAGCCTCTATATACCTTTTCATATTCGAACCCCAGTTTGTAGGCCTTTTCCAACAGTTCTTGTTTTGTTTCTTCCATTGCTGTTTTTTCCTCCTATGCTTTTGTATTCTCGAATGTTGTCAATCGACCGGTGAACATCCTTGAACATCACATTCCGCTGCGATCATAACTTGAGTATCCCCTATCATTTA
>Ga0315553_10001982_pt1 | contig 16634 bp, 15 predicted proteins | sample SalMarSW160140MG_FD_203099 | JGI IMG/M metagenome (GOLD analysis project Ga0315553, IMG submission 203099) | Salt marsh sediment microbial communities from the Plum Island Ecosystem LTER, Massachusetts, United States - Salt Marsh Sediment SW1601-40 ... | reverse complement strand
CCGCCCCGTCTTCTGTGCCGCCATCAACGTCGAGCCGGAGCCACCGAAGGGGTCGAGCACGATGGCGCCGCGCTTCGAGCAGTCACGCAGGGCATCGGCGAGCATCGCCACCGGCTTTGTCGTCGGGTGCATGGCGATCTCGTCGAGCCGCCCCGCCTTGAAGCCGACGAGGCCGGCATAGTCCCACACGTTCGCCCGCGTCCTTCCGTGCTGGCCGAGCTCGAAGTTGTTCACGTGTGGCGCGGTGCCGTTCTTGAACACGAAGACGAGCTCATGCTTCGAGCGGTAGAAGGTGCCCATGCCGCCGACCGACTTGTTCCAGATGCAGAGGTTCTTAAGCTCCGCGTAGACTCCGCGCGCAGCCGCGAGCACTTCCCCGATGTGCCGCCAGTCCATGAACACAAAGTGGATGGAGCCATCGACCGACGACGCGGTCAGGCGTTCGAACACGGACTTAAGAAAGGCGGTGAACTCGGCCTCGCTCATCTCGCCGGCGGCCATGGCGAAGTCGGTGTGTTTAACCTTGCCGAGGCCGCCGACATTGCCCTCGATGCGGACGTTGTAAGGCGGGTCGGTGACGACGATGTCGGCCTTCTCCGCGCCGAGGAGCGCCGCATAGCTCTCAGGCGCGCGGGCGTCGCCGCAAAGCAGCCGATGCTTGCCGAGGCGCCAGAGATCGCCGGGCTCTGTTACCGCCGGCCCTTTCACCGGCGGCTCGACGACATCTTCGGGGGCGGGATCGTTCTCGCGCGCCTCCGCCTCGTCAACGATCAGGTCGAGCTCCAGCGTCTCGAAGCCGATCGGCTCGGGATCGAAGCCGACCTCCAAGAGATGCTTGACCTCGAACGCCAGCATCTCTCGGTCCCAGCTGGCGTTCAGTGCCAGCTTGTTGTCGGCAAGGATGTAGGCGCGCTTCTCGGTCGGCGTCAGGTGCGAGAGACGGATCGTCGGCACGGCTTGAAGCTTCAAGAGCTTCGCGGCCTCGACCCGGCCGTGGCCGGCGATGATGCCGTTGTCCTCGTCGATCAGCACTGGGGCGTTGAAGCCGAAGCGCTTAATGCTCGCGGCGATCTGCTTGATCTGCTTGCGCGAGTGTGTCCGCGCGTTGCGCTCGTAGGGTTTAAGCGCGGCGATGGGCAAAGATTCCAAGCACAAGTCGCCCATGGGGGACTCCTTATTAGTACGGTTGCGGTGTGCGTTCTGGGGGTTGCCGGGGAGCCGACGGCCCATGCCGTCAGGTCGGCTGCGCACCGCGCCCCATGGCCGATGCAGGTAGAGCTATGTCGAAGCCCGCGCAGGCCCAGCCAGGCGATTGGCGACGACGTTTTGCCCTACGCGACCGAAAATACCATGCCGGTTGCGGCGGCGGCAAATAGACGATTCAAATAAAAACTAAGTGATTCAATCACTTACACATGCCCGAATCCGACACCCCCGACCGCGGGCATTTTTGGGTCTTTCCGGGACGAAGGAACTTAGGGCAACGGGCCGCTGGCGATCGGCACGAACCGAAGCTCGGAAGCCTGGAGGCCGAGCCGCGACGACGCCGTCCGCGCCGGAGCGCCCAGCAAAAAGAGAGCGGGACCGAGGGGCAGGCTGCGGGGCTGGCATCGACGCCGGGCCGTCCCTGGTGCAGCTAGCTAGGGCGTGTTCTCATTAACTGACGCTGCCACGACCGCTTTCAGGGTTGTTCCGGACATCGCTGGCTCGTGCCGGCACGGCAGAAATGCGCCAATAACGGTCATTTGTCGAAGTCTTATCCGAGGCGCGTTGCCGTTTGCCCCGGCCTCGAAATCCGACGTGCGATTTTGGAAGAAACGGAGTTGCGGCTAACCGCCTGCAAAAGCAGGCTGATCCCGACAGTGAGCAAATCGATTGATTAGAAGAAATGGGGCGGTTGTTTCCGACGCTCCGTCATAGATTTCGATCCGTGGCTGGCTTACGCGACGGTGAAGTAAAATGCCAGGGCAAGACCGCTGATGACGGTAGAGCCGACAATATAATTGATCAGCCTGTCGACTGGCATGCGCGCCGCCGGACCACGCAACGCATAGCCAAGAATCACGAACACAATCAGGACAATGAGGCCGTGACTGACCCAGTGATGCCCGGTGAGGCCCTTCATCAGGTCTTCGACGCCAGGGACGTTCTCCTTGACGATCACCAAGAGCACGTTGAACAGACTTGTGATAGCGTAGGACAGACCGAAACCGGCCACCGTCGCGCTGATGCCAGTGTCGCTGTCTGTATGAGTTGTGGACATTGTCTTACCCTCCCATGCCTACCTTGGCGGCCAAGCCAACCTTGGCACCCATGCTGATCATCGCGCCGGCGCCGTCCATGGCAAACACCATGAGAACCACCAAGCCAGATACATAAAGGGCGAGTTTGCGCGCGGGCCGAGATACCGCGACGTTCGCTTGCACAACAATCGCCAGGAAGGTGGCCAGAATCAGCAGCATGAAGAAGGCGTGCTCCTTGGTCTCCATGAAGAACGAATGCGAAAATTTCCATGGCCCCTCTAGGATGACAGCCTTGTCGGCCCCGTAGTAGAGCACATAAAAATAGCCGCCGACTATGTATGCGAGCCAGACAAGAACGGCCGTCAGCACCCCAACGGTACGGATGCGCCCAGCGTTGGTTTCCTTGGCATTAAGTGTCTCGACGAACGTCCAGACGGCGGTAATCAACGCCAGCACCCCGAAGGTCGGGTGCATCATCAAGATAACCTCCTTGGACATTGCAGCTCCTCTCCAAGTCTTTGCTCAACAGTCCCGCATTGACGGTGCGCGATCCAAAACACGAGTTCAACCGCGACGCTAAGATAGTTAGTGCTAGCCAAACCTGAGCGCGAAACGTTGATCAGTATCAATTCTGCGAGGATGCGCATGCTCGCTTGAGGACGGAGGTACTCGTGTGATTCAAGCTCCGAAAAGGAGCCTCCATCATGCGATACGCCCTCAGCGACCGAATGGAACATCGTCCAGCCGAATCCTGCCGAACAAGCCGCGCGGCGTCCCGCGTGTCGATGACCGGCGGGTCTTGAACCGTATCTTCTGGTTTCCGCGATCAGGAGCGCCGTGGCGTGACCTGCCGGAGCGATATGGCCCCTACACGACCCGCTATAACCGATTTATCCGTTGGCGAAGAGCGGGAGTGTGGGACCGGATCATGGAACGCCTCGCCGCGGCGCATGATGCTGCGGTTCAAATGATCGACACGTCCGTCATCCGCGTACATCAGCACGGTGCCTGCGTTGCTGGTGGTCCTGTTGAGCGCATCGGCCGCTCGCGCGGCGGGCTCACAACCAAGCTCCATGCTGTCGTGGATGCCAATGGCTTGCCGGTACGTCTCGGCCTCACCTGCGGTCAGGCGCACGACAACCGGTTTTGCTCGACGCTCCTGAGCCCGCTTCAGCCGAACGCGCAACTCCTGGCCGACCTCGCCTTCATCAAGCTTGCCTGCATTCGCCTGTGGCTACGGGTTTATGAGTCCACGTCCTAGTACGAAACTTCAATTCCCAAATCCAATTCCGCAACTTCCCGTCTTTGACCTCGTAACAGGGAGTAAAGTTCCCTGTTTCTGCGCTACGGGAATTTGCTCCGAAGTCCGCAGCTTTGGCCGCGTCTCGGCGCTCGCACGGGTCATGAAATGGCGGTTTTTCGACGAATTCCCTGTTGTTTTCCCATTTAGCAGGGAAATGCACGCCGGCCACTGATTGCCGCTACTTCTCACGCGCAGCTATCTCCACCTCGCTGCCGCCTCAGGTCTCGCATTTGACCATGAGCGAGACGATTCCCTGCGGGTAGCATTTGGCCGCAACAGAGTGCCGTCCACCATCACAATCGCTGGAGTGTCAGCCGAAATTGCATCTTTGCTATGGCAGTGGCCCACGCGGAGCGCGGTGCTGGTGCTAGCTCTTGACGGAGCCGGCGGTCATGCCGGCGAGGAAGTATCGTTGAGCGATGAGATAAAGGAGCAGCAGCGGCAGGGAGCCGAGCACGCTCATCGCCATCATCTCGTTCCACTCGAAGGCATGCTGCCCCATCAGAAGGCTGATGCCGATCGGGACGGTCCTGAGTTCCGTCGACTTCGTCAGCGTCAGCGCGAACAGGAACTCGTTCCAGGACAGCAGGAACGTGTAGACCGCCGTCGCGACGAGACCGGGAACGGAAATTGGCACGATCACGCGCCAGAGCGCCGTCCAGCTCGACCCGCCGTCTACCAGCACGGCCTCGTCGAGCTCCTTCGGCAAGGTATTGAGATAGCCCGTCATCAGCAGGATTGCGTAGGGCAGCGTGAAGACCATGTAGGTCAGGATCAGGGCGTAGTACGTGTTGTATATCTTCAGCGCGACGACCATGCCGAAATAGGGGATCAGCAGGGTGATCGGCGGCACCGTCTGGGTGCTGATGACGAGCAGGTTCAAGGTCTTCTTGAACGCGAAGGAATAGCGGCTGAAGCTGTAGGCAGCGAGCGTCGCGACAGTGACGGTCAGGAACGTAACGACGCCGGCGACGATGTAGCTGTTGATGAAGAACCGGATCTTCACGGGGTCGCTGAAGATCGAATGGTAGGCCTCGAACGTCAGCACCTTCGGCAGAAGCGTCGGCGGCAGCGCGAAGATCTCGGTGTTCGACTTGAACGACGTGAAGAACATCCAGACAATCGGAAAATCGGCGAACACGAGGCCGACCGCCAGGCCGACATAGAGCAGCCATCGTCCCGGGCCGAGTATCTCCTTCAGCCGCTTCATCGTCAGCTCACCGACTTCTGATGCTTGATGTAGAAATAGGTCATGCTCATCGAGAGGACGAAGAGGACGACGGCGCTCGCCGAGGCGAGCGAGAACTGAAACCTCGAGAAGGCGAGCTTGTAGGTGTAGATGCTCATCATCTCGGTCGCATGGATGGGGCCGCCGGCGGTCGTCATCCAGACCAGCGGGAAAACCTGCATCGTCCAAATGAAATCGAGGAGCGCGATGCTGACGATGATCGGCTTTAGCTGCGGGATGGTGATGTTCCAAAGCTGTTGGCGGGCATTGGCGCCGTCGATCGTCGCCGCCTCGTAGAGCTCGTCGGGAATCCCCTGAAGCCCCGCCAGAAGCGTGACCATGTAAAGCGGATAGCCGGCCCAGATGTTGACGAAGGTCAGGGCATGGAGGGCGGTCGCCGGAGAAGAGAACCATTCGACACGGAAGTCGACGATCCCCAGCGACATCAGGATGCTGTTCACGATGCCGCTCGGATCGAGGATGAGCCGCCAGATGATGGCGATGATCACCGCCGTGAAGAGCCAGGGCAGGATGAAGAGGACCCTGAGCACGCTCATCACGGTCCGGTTGACGCGCTTGGAGTTCAGCATGAGCGCGAAGGCGAGCCCCACGACGAGATGGAACGCGACGCTCATGATGGTAAAATAGAGCGTGTTCCCGATCGACAGCCAGAAGACCGGATCGGCGAAGAGCGCGCGGAAATTCGCCAGCCCGACGAACGCTGGCGTCTTCGACATGATCGGACGGTCGAGCGTCGCGTAGCGAAAGACCGTCACCATCGGAAAGAGCATCAGGAGAAAGAGAAGCGCGATGGCGGGCGCGACGTAGAGGTACGGAAACGCTCTTTCTCGATAGCGGTAGAAGGCGAAGGCGGAATCCGGCGCCCTGCCGGAGGCTGCAAGACGGGTCACGTTTGCCATTATCGCCACGTCCCTGCGTTTCGGGCTCGCGGCCCTCAGCCCCTCCCCTCCGCCGGCGGGCCCGGCGCGCGCTTCTTGTTCTGCGCCCGTCTTCCAACTGCAAGGGGCGACGCGCGGGACCCGCGCGTCGCCCGGCCTTGGGAGGTTATAGGCCTAGAACTCTTTCTGCCACTCGGCCTGCGCCTTCTCGGCGGCTTCGGCAGGGGTCTCCTTGCCTTCCAGCATGCTCTGCACCTCGACGTCGAGCTGGCGCATCAATTCCTCGGCGACCGGCAGGCCGACGAACTCGTTGGCGAGCTTCCCCTTCTGGAAGATGTCGAACGCTGTGCCGAAAAGCGCGTCGGAGGTGACGAAGTCCGGCTTGGCGTTGACGTTGCCCGGGAAGGCGTTGGCGATCGAAACCAGCTTGGCGTTCACCTCAGTGCTCATCAGGTAGGAAACGAGCTTGAAGGCTTCGGCCTTGTGCTCGCTGTTCTCGCTGACGCCGATGCCCCAGGAGGCGTAGGGCAGGCCGCGGGGACCGTCATAGCCCGCGACCGCGGGCACGGCGCTGATGCCGAAGTTCAGGTCCGCGTTGCGCTCGCGGATCAGGTTGATGTGGGCGAGCGAGTCAATCATCATGCCGACGCGACCGTTGACGAACTCTTCGACCTTGTCCTGCTCCTTCTTGGCGAGCGTGCCGGGCGAGATCACGCCGGCGTCGTTCAGCGACTTGATGTAGTCGAGCGCGCCCACCACGTCGGGATTGGTAAGGTCCGGCTGGCCATCCTTCAGCATGCTCTTACCTGAGGCCCAGACCCAGGACATCACGTCATTCTGGATGCCGTTCGGCGCGTCGAGCGACAGCGGAAGCACCCAGCCGTACTGGTTCTTCGAGGCGTCAGTCATCTTCTTCGCGGCCTCGGCAAACTCCTCGCGAGTCGACGGCATGTTCGCCACACCGGCCGCCTTCATGATGTCGAGGTTGACGAACACCGGATAGACGAAGGACGCGACCGGGAACATGTAGCTCTTGCCGTCGACCTTGATGATGGCGGCCACCTGGCTCGCATCGAAGTTCGAGGCCGACATCAGATCGTCGAGCGGGGCGATCGCGCCCTGCTTCGCGAGATCGTTCACCCATGCGCCGTCGAGGCCGACGACATCGCTGAGCGTTCCGGACGCCGCGCCGACCACGACCTGGTCGTGCGTGGCCGAATAGGGACCGCTGACCAGCGTGACCTTAATGTCCGGATTCGCCTTCTCGAAATCATCCATGATCCCGCGCAGCGCGCCGGCCGGAAGCTCCGGCTCCCACCACTGGATGAACTCGATGTTCGTCTGGGCTTGGGCGCCCGTCGCGCTGAGCACCAGCACGACTGCGGCCGACTTCAAAAGCAACATCGACTTTCGGAGATTCATCTCTTCCTCCCGCTTGAGCCTGTCCCCCCCGGTTTTCGCCATGGAGGTTCGAGACTCTTGTTGACCGACGCCGGAAGGCGTCGCGCCCGGCACGGGCCGCACCAGAACCATCAAACCTGAAGTCTTCCGGACGACGCGTGAAACCGCTTTGTTTTGCGTTTTTATCAGTGCTTATAGCGAAGGTCAAGCGGTGGAGTTCGGCAAGAAGTCGCATTCCCGGTCCCGCACGGCATTGAAAGCGCAGGGCCGCACTTGATCGGACTCGGCGAAGGGAAACGGTATGGAGTGCGGGCCGCGAAACCGTGGCGGATTCGGTGCCGGCGGCGCTCAGCCGGCGACGATCACCTCGACCTCGGCCTCGTCCAGGACGGCCGCGAGTTCGGCCGGCGGCTGCGCGTCGGTGACGAGGAGATGAACGCGATCGAGCGGCGCGATGTGGGCAAAGTGCGTCGCCCCGAACTTCGCCGCGTCGGCGAGCACGATCACCCGGCGGGCCGAGGCCATCATCGCGGCGATCATCTTCGATTCCTCGAGCAGCGTCGTGGAGATGCCGCGCGGCGACAGCCCGCCGACGCCGATGATCGCGGTGTCGGCGCTGATCGGCCCCGCATCGGCGAAACCGACGGCGCCGAGCGTCACCTGCAGCTCCTGCCGCACCTGCCCCCCGAGCAGGTAGACGCCGCGACTGGTCGTCGGCGGGACGAACGAAGGAAGGCCCAGATTGTTGGTGACGATCGTCAGGTTGCTCAGAGCACCGAGCTCGCCCACGAAGGCGCGCGTCGTCGAGCCGCCGTTCACGATCAGCGTCTCACCGTCGACGATCAGCGCCGCCGCGGCCTTGGCGATGCGCGCCTTCTCCGCCGCCCGCGCATTGACGCGCATTGCGACCGGCGCATCGCGATCCAGAAACCCGTCGACCGGAACGGCGCCGCCGTGCGTACGCATCAGAAGCCCGCGGCTCGACAGATAGTCGAGATCGCGGCGGATGGTGTCGGCCGAGACCGCGAACTCGCTCGCGACATCCGTCACGGTGATCGAGCCGCGCGTTTTTGCGACCTTCACGAGTTCGCTCCGCCGACGTGCGGGCAGCGAAAAATCGCCGTCTGAGCGATTTTGCTGATTGGAATTGCCAACTTTCTCAGCCACGAACCCTGCCCGGCCACTCTCGGGTTTATGAAGCGGGCTGCAAGTTACAGCATTTTGTGACCAACGCCAGCTTGACCTTGCGGCTTTCGATGTCTAGAAGCGGGGATAATCCGCATATACGCGCAAAAATATGCATCCAGGGAGCTGTCGGTGCGATGGGCGCAAAGTGTTGGCGGACCGAGTTTCGTCCTGCCACGTAAGGATGCGTTTCGGCGCCGAGCGAGGCGGCGGCCAACGCGAGCCTCCAGACGCGCTTCACTCATCCAATCGGCAATCGCATGATGCGTGAGAGATCCTGGGCGAAGGAATATGAGGCGCTCATCGGACGCATGCCCGAGACCATCGGGCGGTCGCGCCTGATGATTGGTGCGTTCAGCCTGTGCCTCGACGTCTATCTGTCGCTCGCCGACGCCTTCGGACCGCTGGGCGCTGCCGCGCAGGCGTCGCGCGAGGGCGCGATGCTGCTTGCGGAGCTGAAGCGGCGCGCCGCGAGTGGGATCGGCGGCGAGGTCTTCCTCGACTGGTCCGATGGCGCGGCTTGGATTGATGCGCACGTGACGGGCCGCAAGGCGGTCGGCGGCACGAGCGCCCAGGCCGCCTATATGCTCGCAACACTCGGCGCACCTGCCCTGATCGCCGTCGAGAACCGCAGCGCCAGTCAGCTTTCAGTGCTCCACCCCAAGACGCTCGTCGCGACCGAGGCAGACCTCATCCCGGTCGAGTCGCTGCGGCCTCACGGGGCAGCGCCGTCGCCGCACTACATCTTCGAGTTCACCGCCGGTGAGACGATCGACGGCGCAGTGGTCCCCCGTTCGTCGCGGACAATCGTGCGCTTCAACCACAGCGCGCTGCAGCGCGACGAAGCCTTCGTCCGTGCCTCGACCACGCGCGCCGGCGAGGCCGGCGCCGGCATCCTTTGCGGCTTCAACGAAATCCCGCCGGAGCGCGCCGCGGAGGAACTCGGCTACGCCGCTGGCATCGCGGCCGCATGGCGCAGGAACGGGCTGTCGCTCCTGCATCTGGAGTTCGGCGACTTCCCGACCCCGGCGTTGCATGAGGAGACGCTCCGCCGGCTGCTGCCATGCGCCACTTCGTTCGGAACGAGCCGCTCCGAGCTCAAACTTCTCAGGCAGCGAGACGAACCCCTGCACGCGACCGCGATCCGCCTCGCCGAGCGCCACGGACTTGAACGCGTCTGTGTCCACGCCGACGAATGGGCTTTCACGGTGACGCTGCGCGACCCCGCGCGCGAGCTCCAGGCGCTGCAGATGGGCTGTCTGCTCGCGGCCACACGTGCCGCGAACGGCTATTTCGCAGTTCCGGAAAAGCTACCCGCGAACGCGCAGCTCTCGGAGCCGCCGCTGCCCGCGATCCTCCGCGAAGGCCGCTGGTCGGTGGCTTGCTGTCCGTCGCCCTATCTCGAAAGGCCGGTCGCAACGATCGGACTGGGCGACACCTTCCTCGCCGGCACGCTGCTGGTGCTCGGCGGAGATGCCGGGGCGGCGTCCCCTGAGGGCGCATGTCGCGAGCCGGCCCTCCATCCGCCATTGCCGGGAGCGTGAACGCGCCGCCGGTTTCTTCGATCGAACGCACACCTTTTGAAGGGAAAAGAGATGTACCGCCTTGATACGAAACTCGCCAAGATCCGCGCCGGCAAGTACGCGAAAGGCGATTTCATCATTGCCGACGCCAAGGACGGCGACATGTCCAATCCCATCCCCGGGACTGGGCCTGTGCGCGACGCGAAGGGCAAGGTCGTGCGCTTCAAGACGCGCGCGGAGTTCCTCCAGACGATCACGCAGATCATCAAGCAGGATCTTCTCGACATCATGCTGGTCTCGGCCTCGAACCTGGAGAGCCTGACCGAGGCCGGCGCCTTCAAGGGGAGCGCCGTGAAGCCGGCCTTCCGTGCCAACGACACTACCGACATCTGGGGGGCGCGGCCGAACGGATACGGCAAGCTCGGCGCCTCGCGGCCCTTCCGCACGCCGGTCCTCAAGGACATCGCCAAGGCCAAGCTCTCCGACCTCGGCCTCTACTCGGTGACCTTCGTCAACGACATCGAAGCCGACCTTCGCTCGCTGGAGGCTTTCGCGGCGTTCCGTGAGGACGCGGCCGAGAACGGCATCAAATACTTCCTCGAGGTGTTCAATCCGAATATCGACTGCGGGCTTCCGGCCGAGGCCATCGGCAGCTTCGTGAACGACAACCTGGCGCGCTCGCTCTCCGGCGTCTTGAAGGACAAGCGCCCACAGTTCCTGAAATACCCCTACAACGGCGCGCAGGCGCTCGAGGAACTCGTCACCTACGACCCGCAGCTCGTCGTCGGCGTGCTCGGCGGCGGCGCGGGCACCAACCGCGACACCTTCGAGCTCCTCTATCAGGCGGAGAAGTACGGCGCGCGCGTGGCGCTCTTCGGCCGCAAGATCAACCTCGCCGAGAGCCAGCTCGACATCGTCCGGTTCATGCGGGCGGTCGCCGACGGCGAGATGAAGCCGCTCGAGGCGGTCAAGGCCTATCACGGCGCCCTCAAAGATCAGGGCATCCCCGCCGTCCGCTCGCTGGAGGACGACAGCGCCATCACCGAGGCCGTCTTGAAGGGCGCGGCCTCGGCCTGAACGCTGCCAGGACAAACCCGCACTCGGAGCGCATAAAGTCCGCTTTAGGTCGAGAGCCGTTCTTGAGGCTGACGTGAGCCCCGAGGCTCATCCAGCGATGGCTAGAGTCCTTTCTCTTCATCTCGCACGATCTCGGCGTCGTCGCGCATGTGAGCCGCCGGGTCGCCGTCATGTATCTCGGCCGGATCGTCGAAATCGGCGATGCCGAGGCGATCTTCGCCGCGCCATCCCTATACGGAGCTGCTCTTTCGTTCGGCGCCCGCCGCCCATCCTCGCCATCGCCACGTCGATACTGCCGAGGACGAGCACGAGATCCCGGACTCGCTAGCGCCGACCCGAGGCTGCCGCTTCCATCCGCGTTGCCCGCTCGCGACCGATCGCTGCCACATCGACGATCCGGCGCTGACCGCGCGCGCAGATGGCCGGCAGGTCGCCTGCCATATGCGCTGACGGGTAAGCTGAAGAGAACAAAAAGGGCAGGAATGAAACGATCCGATCTTGTCGGGTAAGCCTGGTTCCGATGTCCCGGGGCGTCGTCGTATGCTTGTCTCCAGGGCCAGTGATAGAGACCGCTGACGATGCATGCGATCGCCACCTGCATGCAGGAAGAGGCCGCATCCCATGAGCGCCACCCTGGAGGTAACTGCGGAGCCCGCCGAAAGTGATCTTCGCATCGTCGGAGAGAGTCTCGCCGCCTTCAACGCAGCCGATGTTGGCCCCGCGGAGAGGGTCCCGCTCGCTGTCTTCGCGCGCGACCAGGCTGGTGCGGTCGTCGCCGGAATCTCCGGCTACACGGCCTGGGGCTGGCTCTATGTGCAATGGCTTTGGGTGCACGAGCAGCATCGCGGTGAGAACCTCGCCGGGCGGATGCTGAAAGCCGCAGAGCACGAAGCGTCAGTGCGTGGCTGTCACGGCGCCTATATCGACACGTTCAACCCGGCAGCATTGAAGGTCTATGAAGGCCAGGGCTATGAGCCCTTCGGCGCGCTGGCCGACTTCCCGAAGGGACGGACGCGTACTTTCCTCCAGAAGAAGCTTTGACTCAGCCGGCGATCCGCCCTCCGCACATAGGCTTCGGCACGCCCGTTGTGCTTGGAAAGCTGATCGGCAGGCCGCGCAGCACCCGCACCGCGAGGAAGGCGAAGCACTCCGCCTCGATCGCGTCGCCGCGCCAGCCGATCGTGTCGGCGGACACCGCTTCGACGCGTGCCCTCGCTTCGAGCATGCGCATCAAGGTCGGATTGTGCCGGCCGCCGCCGCAGACGAAGAGTTTCTTCGGGCGCTGAGGCAACAGGTCGAGTGCCTTGCCGACGGCCGACGCGGTGAAGGCGGTGAGAAGCGCCGCGCCGTCCTCCGCGCCGAGCCCGTCCGCCATCGAGGCCTGGAAATCGAAGCGGTCGAGCGACTTCGGATAGGGCGCGCTCAGATACGGATGCTCGAGGAGCTGCGCGAGCCGCGCCTCGCCGACCTTGCCTGCGGCGGCGAGCGCACCGTCGCGGTCCATGTCGCCGAGCCCCTTCGCCTTGACGAAATCGTTGATCGGCGCGTTGGCCGGCCCGGTGTCGAAGGCGACGACGTCCCCCTTCCCGTCCCACCAGGTGACGTTCGCCACGCCGCCGAGATTGAGGATCGCCGTCTCGCCGCTCGCGCCGGACGCGCCGAGCAAGGCCGCGTGATACGCGGCCGCGAGCGGCGCCCCCTGCCCGCCCGCCCGCATATCGGCGGAGCGGAAGTCGTAGACGACCTTCGTCTCGAGCAATTCGTGCATCAGCTCGCCATCGCCGAGCTGCCTCGTCTCGCCGCGCCCGTCCTTGCTCGGCGCGCGGTGGAGAACCGTCTGGCCATGGAATCCCACGACGCCGATCTCCGACATCGCCATGCCGCTCTCCTCGACCAGCGCTTTCACCGCGGCCGACTGCGCCTGCGTCAATGCCTCCTCCGCTTCGCGGAAGATCGCCGGGTCCGGCCCGGAGAAATTCCACGCGCGCGCCTGCCGCTGCGCCTCCTCCAGCATCGTGCGGATCGCCTGTGGATAGGGCGCCAGCGTATAGGGGCCGAACGCCGCCACCCGCTCGCCGTCGGTCTTGATCATCGCGACGTCGATGTTCCCGTCGAGCACGGTGCCGGTCATCAGGCCGACGGCCCAGGTTGGCTTCATGCCTTTGTCGCTCCGTTGATGCGGTTGCCGACCTCCTGCCGGAGGCGGACGATGCCACTGTCGAAATGGCGCGTCGGGTGGATGCGGTTGGTGAGAAGCGTCCAGGCCTTTCCGCTGTCGAAATCGATCCAAAGCCCGGTGCCGGTGAAGCCGGTATGGCCGATCGTGCCCTGGCTGCATCGGCTCCCGCCAGACCAGTCGGGATAGGGATGCTCGAAGCCGTGCGTGCGCTTATCGGAGAGCGGCTGGCGCATCAGCGCGATGGCGTTGGCTGAGGCGCCCGTGCCGTCGAGCAGCCCCTGCGCGAAGTCGAGCACGGCGTCGGCCGTGCCGAAAAGCCCGGCATGGCCGGTGCCTTGGAGCGCCGAGCAATTGTCGTCGTGGACCTCGCCGCACAGCACCCGGTGCCGCCACGTGCAGTCCTCCGTCGCCGCGGAAAGCTCGGGATCGGCGGAGAACGCAAAGCCCGGGCCGGCATCCATGGCGCGGATCGTCTTCCCCACGAGGCGCTCGAGCGCGAAGCCGAGCATGATAAAGTTGATGTCGGAATAGACCGGCGGGCCGTGACACCACTCGCGCTGAAGCACGAAGGCGCGCAAAAGCTCCGGATCGCGGCCATAGGTGTAGATCGGCTCGACAGCGGGAAACGGCGTCTGGTGCCCGAGGCACTGGCGGAACGTGACCTTTCGCTCCCATGCATTGGCGTCGTACTGGCGAAGGTCGGGGAGCGCGGTAATAAGCGGTGCGTCGAGATCGATCGTGCCTGCGTCCGCCAGCGCGAGGATGCGCGGCGTGGTGAAGATCACCTTGGTCAGCGAGGCTAGATCGAACCAAGTCTCCCTCTTCATCGGCCGGACTTTTGGCACGATCTGCGCTGCACCGACCGCCCGTACCTCCCGCCGTCCTGCGCCGTCCACGAGCCCGAGCACGCCGCCGGGAATCTTCTTCGCGTCGACCGATTGCCGCAACGCTTCGAACGCTCGATCGAAGCGCACCGCGAACGCGTCATCTGAGAGCGTCGCCATGCTCAACCCTCGGCTCGCACGACATGATCCTCGCCGTACCGAACCCAGTGAGGCGGTGGCGGCTCGAATCCAACGGGACGCAGCAGCGACGGCACCTCGCTCGTGTCGAGCTCAAAGCGCTCGTGGCGGCGCCCCAGAGTCGGCACGGCCGCGATCAGCTTCTTCGTATAGGAATGGCGTGGTTCGGAAAGAACCGACCTGACGTCGCCAATCTCCACGATCTGCCCGCCATATATTACGGCGATGCGGTGGGCGATCTTCTCCACCACCGCCATGTCGTGCGTTATGAAGAGATAGGCGAGATCGAACTCGCGCTGCAGGTCGACGAGAAGCTCCAGCACGCGCGCCTGAACGGAAACATCGAGTGCCGAGACCGGCTCGTCGAGCACGACCACGGAGGGGTTGAGCATGAGCGCGCGGGCGATGCACAGACGCTGCCGCTGCCCGCCGGAGAACTGATGCGGATAGCGCTCGAGGCTCGTTTCCGGCAGTCCCACCCGCTTCAGCAGCGAGACCATCCGCTCCACCACGCTCGCATCGACAGGCGTGCCTGTCGCCATGACCGGCTCGGCGAGGATACTTTTGACCGTTAGCCGGGGATTGAGCGAGGCGTAAGGATCCTGGAAGACCATCTGCACCGGCAGCCGGCTCTCCCCCGCCTCGCCGCGGCGCTCGCGCACGAAGAGCGTTCCGCGCGTCATCGATGCGAGATGGAGGATCGCGCGCGCCGTCGTCGATTTGCCCGAGCCGCTCTCGCCGACGATCGCCAGCGTCTCGCCGGGCAGAAGATCGAAGTCGATCCCGTCGACGGCATGAATCTCGCTCCCGCTCCGGCCGAGCCAGCCGCCGGACACCGGGTAGCGGACGACGAGATCATCGACCTCGAGTGCCGGCGCCTCGGTCCCTTTCCCCCGCCGGTCGTCGGAGCGCGCCGCGCGTCCGCCTGAGAAGTGCGGGACGGCCTTCAAGAGATGCTGCGTATAGGGATGCCGCGGATAATCGAGGATATCTTCGAGCTCGCCCTGCTCCACCGCCTCGCCGTCCTGCATCACCATCACCCGGTCGGCAATGCCGGCGACGACACCGAGATCGTGGGTGATGAACATCATCGCCATCCCCGTCTCGCGCTTGAGCTCCGCAAGGAGCGCGAGGATCTGCGCCTGTACCGTGACGTCGAGCGCCGTCGTCGGCTCGTCGGCGATGAGGAGGCGCGGATTGCAGGCGATTGCCATCGCGATCATCACGCGCTGCAGCATGCCGCCGGAGAGCTGGTTCGGCGTGTAGCGGAGCCGCCGCGCGGCATCGGGGATGCGCACGCGATCGAGCGCCTCCTTGGCGGCTGTCCGCGCGCCTTTCCCTGTGAGCCCGCGATGCAAGCGGAAGGATTCCGCTACCTGGTTGCCGATGGTGAGCACCGGGTTGAGCGAGGTCATCGGCTCCTGGAAGATCATGCCGATCTCCGCGCCTCTGATCTTCGTCAGCTCCGCCTCGCTTGTCGTCGTCAGCTCCACGACGTCACCGGCTGCGCGGCGAAGCTTGATCGACCCGGCGGTGATGCGCCCACCGCCGAAGGCGACGAGGCTATTGATCGCGAGCGCGGTCACCGATTTCCCCGAACCGCTCTCGCCGACGATGGCGAGCGTCTCGCCGGCGGCGAGGTCGAAGCCGACGCCGCGCACGACCTCGTTCGCCTTCGGGTCTCGCCCGAAGCCGACATGCAGTCCGGAGACGGAGAGAAGCGGCATCGTCAATTCCGCCGCGTCTTCGGATCGAGGATGTCGCGCAGCGCGTCGCCGAGCAGGTTGAAGCCGAGGATGCTCAGCATAACGACGAGCGCCGGAAAGACCATGAGCCACGGCGCCGATTCCATCAAATTGCGGCTGTCGCTCAGCATCAGGCCGAGCGACGCCGCGGGCGGCTGCGTGCCGAGGCCGAGGAAGCTCAGTCCGGCTTCGGTGAGAAGCGACCAGGCGAGCGCCAACGTCACCTGCACGGTCAGCGGCGCCACCAGGTTCAAGAGCAGATGCCGCGTCAGGATGTAGAAGCGGCTGCTGCCGAACGTCCGCGCGGCGTCGACGAACTCGCGCGCCCTGAGCGACAACGCCGGGCCGCGCACAACGCGGGTGAAGATTGGCGTATACACTATGCCGATCGCTGCGACGCTGGTCACGGTTCCCGGTCCAACGATGGTGACGATCAGAAGCGCGAGCAGGATTGCCGGAAACGCCAGCAGCACGTCCATCAGCCGCATCAGGACGGAATCCCAGATGCCGCCGAACCATGCCGCCGTCAGCCCGATCGCCGTCCCGGCGAGAGTCGCGACGGCAACCGAGAAGAATGCGACCGCGAAGGACTGCCCCACCCCCTGCATCAACCGGCTCGCCACGTCGCGGCCGAAGAGATCCGTGCCCATCAAATAGCTCGTGCTCGGTGCATGCAGCCGGTCCAGCCGGAACTGCATCAGCGGATCGTGCGGGGTAAGGCCGAACGCACCGAGCAAAGCGACCGCGAGATAGAGAACGACGATCCCGCCGCCGATTCTGCCACTCGGATGATCGAGCAACGCGCGCAGGAATCGCATCAGCGTCCTGA
>Ga0315553_10001981_pt1 | contig 16638 bp, 14 predicted proteins | sample SalMarSW160140MG_FD_203099 | JGI IMG/M metagenome (GOLD analysis project Ga0315553, IMG submission 203099) | Salt marsh sediment microbial communities from the Plum Island Ecosystem LTER, Massachusetts, United States - Salt Marsh Sediment SW1601-40 ... | reverse complement strand
CCAGCTGCTCGACCTGAGCGTTGGATTGCGCAGTCAGCTCGCTGATCTGCTGTTCGTAGCGGAGGAGGAACTCGGATTCCGCCTGGTCCCAGGAAGTCAGACCGGCCTCCAGGCGCTGCTGCATGTCTTCGATCCAGCGTTCTCGCGCCTCCTCGAAATCCCGATACGCCTGTTGCCAGGCCTGTTCGGTCTCACTGTAGAGGATGCGGGCTTCCTCTTCCCAGCGGATCCTCTCCCGGAACAGACTCTGCTCCGCCTGATTCCAGGCCTCGATTCCCCGTTCGAACGCTCGGGAGAAATCCTCCCGCCAGGTTTGCGCATCCAGTTCGACAGGAAGCGGCTGATGTTCCGATGTTTCCCCGGCATCCGCTGCGGGCAGTGCGTCGGCGGCCTGGAGCTGCGCCTTTGTCCGGGCGATCAGGTTCTCGGCCAGCCCGCCGACCTCTTCCACCTCAGAATCGTTCGCTTCCAGCCTGAGACGGACGAACTGACTCTCCGCTTGGCGATAGAGGCGTTCGAACTCTCGATGTACCTCCGCCGTGTACTGGCTCAGGGTCACCGCGGCCGCGCTTTGCAGCTCGGGGGAGTCCAGGGAGTCCAGAACCGTCAGCAGTTCCTGAAAAACGACTTGAACCTCCCCCTCCCAGCGCTGGAGAAGTTCCTCCATGCAGGTTCCCAGCTGCGCCTGCCAGCTCAGATAGTCCGCGTCGGCTCCGGCGCGCTCCTGCGCGAGGACTCTGCCCCGATCGTCACGGACGATCGTTCGGCCCTCCTGGGTGGCGAACAGATAGATCTGGTGCGCCCGCTGGATCGCCTCTATGAACTCGTCCACCTCGGGGTCGGGGAGGCTCTGCAGCCAGTCTTCTCTTATCCAGCGCAGCAGCCGGTGCTGCTCCCATTCAGGAATATCCGCGGTCAGCCACTCCGAAGCCTGCAGATACGGCGAGTGCAATGGAAGATCGGGTTCGGCCGTCTGAGCGAAATATGCCGGCTGCGGGAAGGTCTGTGATTCAGGGAATTGGGTGAACGGCTCTGGCTCGTCGGAAGCAGCTAAGCCCGGAAGCAACAGCAGGAGCAGAAGCCCGAAACCAGGAACAACCGTCGGTTTCATGCTCCAAATCTCTTTTTGTGTTTAGCTTAATCATAAACCGGCGGGGGTGAGTTGGCAAATTTATTTCTGAAATATCTCGAGTTTTTTGGTTATCCGAGCACGGGGACAGAGAATCCCTGGTTGGGAGCGGATGATCAGCCTGTGGCTATTCCGGCGACTTCAGACGGACCCAGGATTTTTTTTCGGGAGCCCTTTTGGCCTCCTCGAACTCTACCAGTCCCTGCTCGGCCATCGATCTCATCAGCTGCAGCACGTAGTCTTTCGAGATACCGATCTTCTTTGCGAAAAAATCGCAGTTGAGCTTGGAGCTTCCCTGGTCTTTCATCGCGTCGAGCATTCTATTCTGATAGCGCTGCCTGGTTTCTTTGTTCAGTTCCATGGTCAACCCTCCTTCATCCCTTCCTGTATCCTATCACAGACTGCCGTGAATACGAACCCACCCCATAGAATCTTGACGAGGCTGTTTTGCGGGGGGGGGCTCCTTGGCTGCGCGCCGATCCGCTTCAATCCGGCACGGGATTGTCACAAGCACCGTCGTCCGGTACAGTCAAAGCATCATGCCAAAGATCGATCTGCTCGAGATGGTCGACATCTCCAAGAGCTTCCACACAACCTGCGCGAATCAGCGGGTAAATCTGCGCGTCGGTTCAGGGGAGATTCTTGGATTGCTCGGGGAGAACGGAGCAGGAAAAACCACCCTGATGAATATCCTCTACGGATTGATCGCCCCGGACTCGGGGCAGATCCGCATCAACGGGCAATCGGTGGTTATACAAAGCCCGCGGGATGCGATCGAGTTGGGCATCGGCATGGTCCACCAGCATTTCATGCTCATCGAGAACCATACGGTGGCGGAGAATATCGCCCTGGGATTGAGTGATGCTCCGTTTCTCTCCCCCTCCCGGAATGTAGCGCGCAGGCTCGTGGAGTTCGGGGAGCGCTTCGGCCTGAAGATCAATCCCCAGGAGCGGATCTGGCAGCTGTCCGCCGGGGAGCAGCAGCGTGTGGAGATCGTCAAGGCTCTGGTCAAGGGGGCGGATCTGTTGATCCTGGACGAGCCGACCTCCGTGCTTACCCCCCAGGAAACCGAGCAGCTGTTCGCCATCCTGCGCCGCATGAGCGCGGAGGGGCACTCGGTGATTTTTATCAGCCACAAGCTGGAGGAGATCCTCTCCATCTGTCACCGCGTTCTGGTGCTGCGCAAGGGGGAGATAGCGGGGAGGGCGGAGACCGAAGACGTGGACAAGCGCGAACTGGCCCGCATGATGGTAGGCCGGGAGATCATTTTCCGGATCGAGCGGCCCGCCCTGGAACAGGGGGAGTTGGTCCTGGATGTACGGAATCTGGTAGTGCCGGGAGACCGGCAGCAGATCGCCGTGCGGGGTGTCGGCTTCCGGATTTTCCGCAACGAAATCTTTGGGATTGCGGGGGTCTCGGGAAACGGGCAGCGCGAGCTGGTGGAGGCAGTCACCGGGCTGCGCAAGGCGAGCCAGGGTGAGGTCCTGCTCGGAGGGCAGAACATCACGAATGCCAATGCCAGGGTTGTGGCCAGCCGGGGTATCTCCCATGTGCCGGAAGAGCGGATGCGCTTCGGCATCGTGCCCAACCTGTTCGTGTACGAGAACACGGTCCTGAAGAAGCACCGCAAGCGGTTGTTCTCCCGGGTCCTGTTTCTCAACTTCGGCAGTATCCGCAAGCACGCCTCGGCGATCATCGAACGGTTCAACGTCAGCGTTCCGACGATCGATACCCCTGTCAAGAACCTCTCCGGGGGCAACATCCAGAAGCTGATCCTGGGACGGGAGATCTCGGGTGAGCCGGCGCTGTTGGTTGCCGCTCACCCGACTTACGGTCTGGATGTCGGCGCCACCGAGTACATACGGCGGCAGCTCCTCGAAAAGAGGGGGGAAGGATTGGCGGTCCTCCTGGTTTCAGAGGATCTGGAGGAGATCTTCGAGCTCTGCGACCGGATCGCGGTGATGTATGAGGGCAGATTCATGGGCATCGTGTCGACGGCTCGGGCGACCATGGAGGATATCGGGCTGATGATGGCGGGTTCCATGCCCGAGGGGGGTGATGAGGGAGCGGGTTCCATGCCCGAGGGGGGTGATGAAGGAACGGGCTCCATGCCCGACGGAGCGGGGCAAATGCCCGCGGATGCGGGCAGAGGTCAAGGATGAGCCTCTCGATCCGTCTGCAGCCGCGGCACGAGACCTCTGCCGGGCGGCAGGCTGTTGTGCTGCTGCTCTCCCTGCTGGCCGGATTCGTCGCAGTGGGCGTGGTATTCGCGATCAAGGGCGTAAATCCTGTCTATGCCCTGTGGAAGATCCTGGCGGGATCCTTCGGCAGTCTTTACGGGATATCGGAAACCGTTACCAAGGCGATTCCCCTCATCCTCATCGGATCCGGGCTGACCCTGGCCTTCCGAGCCAAATTCTGGAATATCGGCGCGGAGAGTCAGTTGCTGTTGGGGGCGATTTTTGCAGCCTGGGTAGGGCTGAATCTGGGACCCCGGCTGCCAGGCTGGATGGTGATTCCCCTGATGTTCCTTGTCGGTTTTCTGGGTGGGGCGATTTGGGGCGCTCTCCCAGCTGTGTTCAAGGTCCGCTTCGGGGTCAATGAGGTTATCTCCACACTCATGCTCAACTACGTAGCTGCGGAGTTGTTGAATCTGCTCATCGTGGGACCGTGGAAGGGAGCTACCCAGCAGGGTTTTCCCTACACCGACGATCTGCCCGCCTCGGCCACCCTATCCCTGATCCCGGGAACCCGAATCCATTATCTGACCCTGCTCATTGCACTGGCCTGCGCCGTGGTTCTGTTCTTTCTGGTCCGTTCTACGAAATTCGGTTATGAGCTGAGGGTCGTCGGGGAGAATCCCGAGGCGGCCCGCTATGCCGGAATCGATTTCTTCCGCACCATCCTTGTGATGATGGTGATCAGCGGCGGAGTGGCAGGGATTGCCGGGGTGGGGGAAGTAGCCGGAATCCATCATCACCTGACCTATCCGGGGGTCATCTCGGCCGGCTACGGATTCACCGCCATCATCGTGGCCTGGCTGGCCAAGCTGAATCCGTTGGCTTCGATCGGCTCCGCTCTGTTTTTCGCCGGTATTCTGGTCGGGGGAGATGCCATCCAGATATCCCTGGGTCTGCCCGCGGCCACGGTTAACGTATTCAACGGGGTGTTGCTGTTCTTCCTGATCATGGGGGACACCTTCGTGAACAAGCATCTCGTGGTTTCCCGGGTGAGGAGGTCATAGCGGATGGGAAATATTATCGTGTCGACACTGATCCGCACCCTGGTTGCCGGAACCCCCCTTCTGCTGGGAACCCTGGGAGAGATCGTCACCGAACGATCCGGCATACTGAACCTGGGCGTAGAGGGGATGATGGCCATCGGCGCCATGACCGCCTTCACCGTGACCCTGACCACGGGAAGTCCATGGTTCGGTCTGCTGGCCGCGGTTGCCGCCGGCACGCTGGCCGCGGGGATTCACGCTTTCGTATCCATCACCCTCAAGGCCAACCAGGTGGTCTCAGGTTTGGCTCTGACCATGCTCGGTCTGGGAGTCGCCGGCCTGTTCGGCAAACCCTTTATCGGGCGGCCCCTTCCCAGCAAGCTGAGTACGCTGGCCGTCCCGGGGCTTTCGGATATCCCGGTTGTCGGACGCATCCTCTTCTCCCAGGATCCGCTGTTCTACCTGGCAATCCTCCTGGGGATCCTGCTCTGGATTCTGCTGACCCGTACACGCTGGGGTATCGAGATCCGTTCGGTCGGCGAAAACCCTGCTGCCGCTGAAGTCCAGGGGGTCAGCGTGGCCAAGATCCGATATCTCTGTGTGCTCCTGGGAGGAGCCCTGGCTGGAATGGCCGGCGCTCATCTGTCCCTGGTGTACAGCAAGTCCTGGACCGAAGGCCTAACAGGCGGTCGCGGCTGGATCGTCATTGCCCTGACGATATTTGCCCTCTGGAATCCGCTGCGCGCCTTTCTGGGAGCCTTTCTGTTCGGCTGTATCTTCGTGCTGCAGTATCTGCTGCAGCCGATCGGCGTGCCCCCGAACCTTCTGGCCATGATGCCCTACCTGGCAACACTGGGCGTGCTACTAGCAGGGGGATTGCGCAAAGACCACCGCCGGCTGCTGGCTCCGGCAAAACTGGGACAGGCCTACACCAAAGGGGAGCGCTGAGGGTGAGCGGGCTGTTGGAGCTCAGCCGGGCGGAGCAATCGCCCGAGCCGGAAGACTGCGGATGATCCGGCTGGGACTGTGCTGCATCTTCCGAGAGGAACCGATCAAATTTCGCCGCAAGACCGCCAAATCCCTGCAGGGATTGCCGCGCAAAGAGCAGCTGGTCATCCTGGGGGGCCTGTGCCGGGACAATGCCCGAGCCTTGAAACAGGCACTGCGCTACTGCCGTGATCACGGCATTGGGGATTTCCGGATCAACAGCCAAATCCTGCCCCTCTACACGCACCCCGAGGTCGGCTACCGGATCGAAGAGCTGCCGGACAGCGCCGGGGTCACCGCCGCCTTCGAGGACTGCGGGACCTTCCGCCGGAATCACGAGCTGCGGACTACGCTCCATCCCGATCAGTTCATTCTGCTGAGCTCGCCCTCCGAAGAGGTAACCCGAAGATCTATCGCCGAGCTGGACTACCAGGCCGAGGTGGCCGAACTGGTCGGAGCGGATGTCATCAACATCCATGGCGGCGGAGCCTACGGGGACAAGCCTCAGGCTCTGCTCCGATTCTCCAGGCGTCTGGAACGGCTTCGACCCGGGGTACGGGAGCGGCTGAGCCTGGAGAATGACGACAAGATATATTCGCCCCGGGATCTCCTGCCCCTGTGCCGGGCCGAAGGATTGCCCTTCGTCTACGACGTGCATCATCACCGCTGTCTGGCCGACGGGATGGAGGTAGCCGAGGTGACTGAGGCGGCTCTTCGCACTTGGAACCGGGAGCCTCTTTTCCACATCTCCAGTCCCAGGGACGGCTGGGAAGGGAGGACGCTGCGTTTCCACCACGACTTCATCGATCCCTCGGACATGCCCGCGCCGTGGCTGTCACTCGGGCAGGATCTGACCATTGAGGTGGAGGCCAAGGCCAAGGAGCTGGCCGTAAACAGGCTGCGCACGGATTTGAAGGGACGGGCAGCACTCTTTCCCGAAGGATGATCGGGGGAATCCTCGGGGGAAGCGGCCGGGGAACACTGACGGTCCGGGTGAAATCCGTTTGACCTTTGCACGCTGCTGGTACTATTTTTTCAAAGGAACTCGAATATCCTGAATCAGGGAGAGCATAATGGAGGAAAGTAAGATGATTGAAGTCAATCTGCAGGAGTACAAACACGCGGTGGACGCTACGCTAAAGCGAATGAGCGAACAGGAGGTGATCCGGCGGATCTGGTCTCACGACCACACAGTGTGGAAACCGGAACCTGCCGAGATCGCCAATCGCTTGGGCTGGCTGCGGATCGCCGAAGCGTCAAAGCGGGGCGTCGAGAAGTTGACCGGGCTGACCGACGAGCTGCGCGCAGACGGGTACCGGAGAGCCGTTCTTCTGGGTATGGGGGGCTCCAGCCTGGCGCCGGAGGTTTTCGCCAAAACCTTTGGTCCGGCCCAGGGCTACCTGGACGTTTCGGTGATCGACAGCACGGATCCGGGGTTTATCCTCTCTGTCGCCGAAGGTCTCGATTTTGCGACGACTGTTTTCATCGTATCGACCAAATCCGGCGGCACCGTGGAAACCCTTTCGTTTTTCAAGTATTTCTACAACCGGACAGCGGAAGCAGTCGGACCTGAGAAGGCGGGGGAACATTTTCTGGCAATCACCGATCCGGGAAGCAAGCTCGCCGATCTGGCCCGGGAATACAAGTTCCGGGACACCTTCCTCAACGATCCCAATATCGGCGGGCGCTATTCCGTATTGTCCTACTTCGGCCTGGTGCCCGCGGCCCTGTTGGGGATCGATCTGAAGCGGCTTCTAGAGCGGGCGATCGAGGCTGCCTGCGGCTGCGGCGATCCCGACTGTGACGGTGGGAAGCCGGTCAGCGGCAAGGCGGGTGCGGAGGCGGTCGATCCCTGCGCCCTGCTTGGAGCGGTTCTGGGCAGGCTGGCATTGGGGGATGCGGCGGAAACCCGGGATGAAGGATCTGGGGATGGAGGATCCCGGCGTGACAAGCTGACGATCTTTACCTCTCCGGAACTGGAAAGCTTCGGCGATTGGGTCGAGCAGATGATCGCCGAGAGCACGGGCAAGGATGGCAGGGGGATCGTTCCGGTGATCGGCGAACCACCGGGAGAACCGGAGGTGTACGGTCGGGATCGGTTGTTCGTGCAGCTCCGGCTGAAGGGTACGGCGACTCCGGATGCCCGTCTGAAGGCCCTGGAGCAGGCAGGTCACCCGGTTGTGCGGTTTGAGCTTCGGGATCTCTACGACCTGGGATATCAATTCTTCCTCTGGGAGATGGCTACGGCGGTCGCCGGCCATCTCTTGGAAATCAATCCCTTCGACCAGCCCAATGTGGAGAGCGCCAAGGTGCGAGCCCGGGAGATGATGAGCGCCTACTCCGAAGCCGGCACACTGCCCGAAGACCGGGCTGAAGCCCCGGAAGGCCGGGTGCTGGACGAGTTCCTACGCCAGGCCGAACCGGGTAACTACGTCGGCATCCAGGCCTACGTGCACCCCCGCGAAGGGACCACCGAACTGCTGCAGAAACTGCGTACCCGTATCCGGGACCGTTACCGGGTCGCCACCACTGTGGGTTACGGGCCTCGTTTCCTGCATTCCACGGGGCAGCTGCACAAGGGAGGCAGGGGCGGCGGATTGTTCGTTCAATTCACCAACACGCCGGGGAGGGATGCTCCGATTCCGGATACGGCCGGACAGGAGCAGTCGGCGGTAAGCTTCGGTGTTCTGGAGATGGCCCAGGCCTTGGGGGACAAACAGGCCCTGAAGGACAACCAGCGCCGGGTCATCCGCATCCACCTGGGAACGGACGTGCCAGGGGACCTGCAGCGGCTGCTGTCCGGTTTCGGGAAGTGATGGACGCGCAGCGCACGGGTCCCGAAGCGCGGAGGGAACTGAGGAAACCCCAACCTGCCACCATCGTGATCTTCGGGGCATCCGGTGACCTGACCGCCCGCAAGCTGATCCCCGCGATCCACAGCCTGGCCTGTGAAGGGCTGCTGCCGGAGGACAGCAGGGTCATCGGAGTGGCTCGCAGTGTCATGAGCGACAAGGAGTTCCAGAGCCGCAACTTCAAAGGCGTGCAGAGTTATGCCCGGCTCAAACCTCAGGTCTGCAGCTTCTGGCCCAACTTTCAGAACCGGATCACCTACCTCAGCGGATCCTACGACGATCCCGGAACCTATGCCCAACTGGGCAAGGTGCTCAAAGGAGGCAACGTCCTGTTCTACCTGGCCACTCCTCCGAATCTGTATTTGGAGATCGTGGAACAGCTGGGGCGGGCCGGGTTGAACAGCTCGGAAGACAGCTGGAGGCGCATCGTCATCGAGAAGCCCTTCGGCAGCGACCTGGCCAGTGCCCGAAAGCTTAACGAGCGGGTGCATTCGGTGTTTGAGGAACGGCAGATCTACCGCATCGATCACTACCTCGGAAAAGAGACCGTGCAGAATATCCTGACCCTTCGCTTCTCCAATGCCATTTTCGAGCCCCTTTGGAACCGGAACTTCATCGACCACGTGCAGATCACCGTGGCCGAACGTGTCGGGGTGGAGCACCGGGCCGGGTACTACGACAAGGCCGGGGTCTTGAGGGACATGTTTCAGAATCACCTGCTCCAGCTGTTGACCCTGACCGCTATGGAACCTCCCTCTGTGTTCGACGCGGACGCCCTTCGAGATGAAAAGGTCAAGGTTCTGCGGGCTCTTCGTCCCGGTTCCGAATTCGTACGCGCTCAGTACCGGGGCTACCGCCGGGAACCGGGAGTGGATCGCAACTCCCGGACCCCGACCTACGCCGCCCTGCAGCTGTTCGTAGACAACTGGCGCTGGCAGTCGGTGCCCTTTTACTTACGCTCCGGCAAGTCGCTGCGGATGAAGACCAGTGAGATCGCCATCCAGTTCAAGGGGGTTCCCCATCTGATGTTTCCCGCCGATGCTGAGGCGAGCATCACCCCGAACATCCTCTCTCTCTGCATCCAGCCCGACGAGGGTGTTCACCTGCGTTTTGAAACCAAACAGCCCGGTGCGGGAATGCGAACCCGTTCGGTGGACATGGATTTCCACTACGCCGAGGACTTCGGCAGTGACGTGCTGCCCGAAGCGTACGAACGGCTGCTTTTGGACGCCATGCAGGGGGACGCCTCCCTGTTCGCCCGGGGCGATGAAATCGAGCTGTCCTGGGCGATGATCGATGACATCCTCGCCTCCTGGGAGCAAGCCCACGGTTCATCTCTGGTGTTATATGAACAGGGCAGCTGGGGTCCCGTAGAGGCAGAGCAGCTGCTGCGCCGGCAGGGCAGGAAATGGTATCAGGACTGCGGAATGCACCATGCCGAGCAGCGATAGAAAGGGTTGTTTCATGAATCTACGATTGCTTTCCCCGGTTGGGATCACCTGGATGCCCCGATGAGCGCAGAAGTGACCCTCCGGGCTTATCACGGGGAGCGGGAGGTCTTCTCCAGCGTCGGCAAGTGGCTTTATCCGCTGTTCGAGCTGGAGGAGTTCCTGGAAACCTCATCCTACCAGCCGGAAACGCTTCGGCTGGAAGACAAGATCGTGGGCAAGGCCGCTGCTCTGCTCTTGGTTCGACTCGGCATTCGTCATGTGAAGGCGGGCGTTCTTAGCAAACTGGGCCGGGAGGTGCTGAAGCGCTGCCACGTGCTTTACTCGGCCGGGCAGACCGTGGAGCGGATCGACTGTCAGACGGAGATCCTCCTGAGCGAGGTGGAGGACCCGGAGCAGGCCTATCGAATCGTAGCGCAGCGAGCGGGACGATAAGCCGGGGGGCGCTCAGCGCCTCAGGTAGGAAAGCTTCGCAGGCAGCGGCAGGTTGTTGCCGAAGTCATCCTCTCCGTATCCGTTTTCGGCCAGCAGCTTGATGTCCTGCAGCACCCTCTGGTCGCCCGTGAAGTTCACGTTGGTATCCATAACCACGTCGACCTTACCCATGGTGAGCAGTTGGATCAGGGCTCGGGCGATAAATTCGCAAACTGTTTCTTCGGGCAGGGGAGTGATCTCTTGGAGGGGAAGATTCCTGTCGTAGAGAACGAGCTTGTTCTGGGAGAAAAGAGTCTGAATAGCGCTGTGGGCCAGCCGCTCAATGCGCTTGATCGCCTCCTCCTCCCGGCCGTCGGAGTTGTTCTCAGCCTTGGGGCTGCAGTCCAGTCCCAGCCTGTGCACCTCCGTTCTCAACCAGCGCTTCTTCCCCGCGTTGATTTTCTCATTGGCCCGAAACAGATCCAGGGTCACCCCGGCATTGTAGGTTTCCCCGGCCAACTTCATCTGCACCTCGCTTCCGTAGTGGCTGACGATCTTGGCGACCAGGGTCGAGGGGCGGACGTGAAAGCCTCTGTAGCGGGGCGCCGGTACGGTGATCTGCCCGTGGATGGCGTATCGCCGGAGCATCTCGTGACAGAGGCTGCGGGTCCGGGTGATGTAGCGGCTGGCAAATGCCACTGAGTAGTGGATCAGCACATCGAGCAGTTTGTTGGGATCGATCAGACCGCGCTGAGACGGCTTGGGGTGGGAGGCAAAGCTGGGGATGTGCCGCTCGCAGTAGTGGGTGAAGGACGTTGCCGTTTCCAAAAGATGGTAGATCACCGTGATTTGACCGCGTAGAACGGGCAGATTGTCGTCCAGGGTTTCCACATTGGAATCGGAGATATGGGTGTCGTACAGGGCTTGGAGGTTGTGAAACATTTCCTCCAGATTGCGCAGCCGTTCCTCGCTGATGGGATCGGGGATCCAGTCGGCGTAGTTGTCGATGTGCTGGTTCTGCACGGAGTGCAGGAAGGTGCTCTCTTCAGCCAGATTGAGAAAGGCGGTGGCCAGGTACACCACCGTCTCCTCCGGGGAGGCAACCTTCTGCGTCGGGCGATCTGAGGTCAGTTGCCCTTCGAGGATCTTATCATTGAAATCCTCCAGGGCACGTACGGTATCGGGAACCTCAATGTCCAGTTTCCTGGCTTGCCGGATCAGAGCCCAGGTGCTTTCGATGAGGATCGAGCAGGTGAAGGACAGGGCTTTCTCCGTGGCCTTCGGGAAATCCTCCTCGATGGAAAGCAAATGGTAGTGGGGCAGGAAACGCAGGATGTGGATCAGGATGTAGCTTACGTTGGAGAACAGCTTGATCGGGGCTACCGCCTGCCGTAGGGGAAACCAGTGTCTGTTGTTTTTCACCCCGTAGGCGTCCAGCAGCTCTTCGATCTTGGACGCCTCTGAGAGCAGGTCCGCCAGCAGCGGCCGGGTGAAGCATCCTTCGCTGGAAGCGTTTTCGCTGACGTACACCGCCAGGCTCATCAGCGCCCCGATTCTCCGGTTCAAATGAGTACGGAAGGCCTCGTCGGACAAGGATTGATAGGCTCTCATGATACGTTGCTGCTACGCACTCGAGTTAAGGATAAAACGACAGCCTTGCTTTGTTCAACACGATAATACCGATATAATTGGTTACACAAGAGGAGAACCCTGACATGATCGTCAAGTGGATCGCTACGCTGATCGTGGCCATCAACGCCAACAACCTCCCCCTGCTGCCGCTGAGCCGTTTCAACAACACAGTGGTGATGGGCGGTCTGATCGCGGGGATTGCGCTCTGGGTGCCCGTGTTCCTCCTGTTCCGGTACCTGGTGAATCTCTACAGGAGCGGGCTGAGGGACGGGATCGCCGGCAGCCGGCAGGTGAAGGCCCTGAGGCGCGTGCCCCTGGTCATGAAAATAGGCAACGCCGTGTGCAAGTTAGGCGGTGCGGCAGTGAGCCTGCGGTAGGGGGGAAGCGATAAGAGTACCCAAGCTGTTCAAGGAGAAGTTCAACGAACGCCGCTACCGCCGCCCCCCGCAGCTGAGCGATGAGGATGCCAGGCGGCTGTCGGAAGACGTTTTCCGCCGCGAATGATCGTCAGCGCCAGCAGAAGAACCGATATCCCCGCTTTTTACAGCTCATGGTTTCTCAGACGGCTGGAGGCGGGCTACGCTCTGGTTCGAAATCCGGTGAACACCCGCCTGGTGTATCGTGTGCCGATATCCGCCGGAACCACCCGCTGCATCGTTTTCTGGACCAAGAATCCGGGTCCCCTGGTCGAGCGCCTGGGGGAGCTGGAGTACTTCGGCATCCCCTTCTACTTCCTCTTTACCCTGACCGGCTACGGTCCCGAGCTGGAGCGGAACCTTCCCGACAAAAGGGAGATCCTCCGCACCTTCCGGAAACTGGCCGCGCGTCTGGGTCCGCAGCGGGTGGTGTGGCGCTACGACCCGATCCTGTTTACACCGGTGTATTCCCCGTCCGTGCATCTGCGCCTGTTCACGGAGCTGACCCGGGAGCTGGCCGGTTCGACACTGCGCTGCATCGTCAGCTTTCTCACGATGTACAACAAGTGCCGGCGGAACCTGGCCTCCTTCCAGCTGGTGGAGCTTCCCGGACGGCAGAAGGCGGCGTTGGTCGGGGAAATGAGGTCCCTGGCCGCTGAGCGGGGTATCGAGCTTACCAGCTGCGCCTCCGATGAGTTGGCAGCCGCCGGCGTGCCGGCCGGGAAGTGCGTCGATGACCTGCTGATCTCCAGGATCAGCGGACGGGAGTTCAGAGGCCGAAAAGACAGGTCCCAGCGGGCTTCCTGCCGCTGCGTGGAAAGCGCGGACATCGGCGCCTACGACACCTGTGTGCACCATTGTCTGTACTGCTACGCCAACAGCAACTACGAAACCGCACTCCAGCGCCGCCGCCTCCACGATCCGCAATGTCCCCTCCTGTACGGGAGGCTCGGCGCGGAGGATCAGCTTCTGGAAAGGAAGGGGTAGGAATGAGCCAAATCATACTCGCGCGCCGCGGGCAGACCGAATGGGACCGGATTGAGCGATTTCGCGCCAGTTACCTACCGGCGAGTGCGAATATTCCGCCCGAACAGAGCGGTATGCATCTCAACCCTGTCCCCTCAGCGTGCGGATCAGGAAAGGCAGGTTCATGCAGAACATGAAGGTCGAGGTAGCGAAGGCTCCTACCGCGACATACCAGGGATGCCCTCCTATGGACAGATGGGCGAACAGGGGAATATAGAGGATATAGCTGAACAGCAGCACGATGAAGGGCGTCAGGACAACCGACATCACCGGAATCCAGCGACCAAACTTGTAAGAGAATCCCTTGAAAAACCTGAGCACGATCATGCCCCCGAGCAGTAGGGCCAGGAGGTACTCCACGGGCACGAAGAAGACGAACAGCCCCAGCACGGCAGCCAGCCCTCCGCCGCCCTTGAAGCGGTAGAACAGCGGTTTCATGTGCCCCAGAACCGCGGCCATGCCGACCAGGAAAAGAGCCCAGAAATCAGCATAGGTATCGCCGGTAAAGAAGAGCAGTCGACCCAGGAGGATGGGAAGAAAACTCTTCAGAGCATCCATCAGCCCCACCAGCAGACCCCAGGCGGGTCCGACGTTGCGAAATACATTGGCGGCCCCGGGATTGTGGCTGTCCAGCTCTCGAATGTCACGACCTTTCAGCAGGCGGGTAACGATGATGGCGTAATTGACCGAACCACTGAGATAGCCGGTCACCATCATGATCAGGAGAAAAAGGAAATACATCGACAAGATCTACACCTCCCCGTCTATTCCACCGCTATGATCAGCAGGCTGCCGGACTGGCCGCCGTAATGAAATGCCACCTCCAAACAGTCCTGAAGCCGCTGAACGCGCTTTTCCAGCTCGGCCATGCAGGACCGATCGAAAGCGTCGCCGTAATAGAAGGATATGCACCCGGCATCACCGAGCTCGAGTCCGACCAATCCGCGCTCGACCGCCGGCACCAGTGAAGCTTCTGCGGCCAGAATATCTTCCCCGCGGAGCACGAAAAAATCTCCCCTCTTGATCTCCACACTGCCGTAGCGGGAATCCCGATTGCTTTGGTAGACTTTCAGGCAGATGGCCAGATCGAGCCCGTCCCTCATGTTGTGGATATTCTGTTGCGGTGAATCCTCCTCAATGAAGCCGTACAGAGCCGTGATGCCCTGCACTACATTCTCAGTGGGTATCAGAAAAACATGCTTGCTCGATTTTTTTTGAGCCAGCATAGCCGCAGGGATGATGTTCTTCTCGTTAGGCAGGAGGATGATGTTACTTGTGTCCATCCCCTCCAGGACCTCTAGGATCTCCCCGCTGGAGGGCAGCTGGTCGCTGTGCTGCAGACAAGCAGCAGCCTCCAGATCGAAAAAAATGCTCCTGAAGCCGGACCCCGGAACGACGGCCAGAACGCTCAACGCTTCGTGGTTCTGAAGGATCTCAACACCTGCGTTGATCTGCTCGGCCATGTCTTCGACCTTTGAGGCGAGGATTGTCCCATGTTCGGCCATCTTGGCTCTGATTTCCTCCGGTGCGTTCGTGTGGATATGCAGTTTGAGATAGTCCTCTTCGTGCACGAAAGCGATGCTGTCGCCCCGCTGCTCCAGAAAAGTTTTGAGCTGCGGCCAGGGAAACTTCCCTTTCTTCGCAACCGTCAGTTCTGTGCAGAAGCGGTAACCCAGGGGGTCCTCATCCGCCTTCGCAGCGGTCGGGTCCGGCTGGAATCGGTAGTCCCGCTCTTTTTCGATCTCGGGCGCCACACCGATCAGTCCCCGCCTCATCCCTTCGATAACGAAGATGAAGCCCAGGCCGCCTGCATCGACTACGCCTGCCCGAGCCAGAATGGGCAATAGGCGCGGTGTTTCAAATATCTCTCTCCGACCGCGATCTAGAGCAGTTTCCAGGAGCTCCGCGATATCTCCGGAGCCGGTCTCTGCCATCGCCTCGGCCATAGCCGTGATGATGGTGACCATTGTGCCTTCCACCGGGGACAGGAGCGAGGAACGAGCCGCATAGGAACCGCTGTCGAATCCCCCCCGGATAAGCTCCGCGGTGATCTGATCGGCACTTTCGAGTCGATTGGAGAATCCCCGGAAAAAGCAGGCCAGGATGAATCCCGAATTGCCGCGGCTATGCTTGTTGGTCTGCTCACTCAACAATGCCCAGGCTTCTGCGCAGCTGTCCGCCCGCTCGGCCAGCAGCGCATCGACTGCGGGTTTCAGTGTGGAGAGCATGTTGATCCCTGTATCGCCGTCAGGTACGGGAAAGACATTCAGATTGTCTAAAACGCCGCTATTCAGGCACAGATAATCTGCAGCGGATTTGAGCGACCGCTTGAGCTCGGCAACCTCGATCGTTTCAATCTTCATGCACCGTATAGCCCAGATCGTAGAAATTCGGCCCTGCGTGGGGCATGGCGCTGTGGTTGGTGGCCAGGATCTGAACCTCTGCCTCCCAGCCTTGCTGCTCGATCAACTGCTTCAGATGACCGGTTTCCCGGTCGTAGGGGCCGATCTGGCTGATTGCAGCGGTGACCCGACGGGCCTTCTTGGCCTCCATATCCTCGGCCATCGCGGCCACGAATTTTTGGTTGGCCTGCTGATACGTTTTGGCCTTGCCGATATTGCGCAGCACCCCCGGTTCCTCCGACGAGCCAAGTAGCGGGATTATCTTCATGGCCGTACCCAGGATCGCCTTGGCGCGGCCGATACGCCCCGTGCGTCGAAGAAAGAACAGGTCGTAGACCGAGCCCATGTGTCGGGTGTTCATGCGGTTGCGCTTCATCATTTCCATGAGCTCGGGATATGGCGTCCCTGCCTGCAGGGCCCGGGCTGCCAGGAAGACCTGCACCGTGTAGGCGGCTATCATATGGTGGGTGTCGAACAGCTCAATGTCCAAACCGGACAGCTCGGATTTCACCTTCTGAAGTACCGAGGCCGTGATAGAGGACATCCTGGCGGACTGGTGGATGGTGAGGATTTTCTGATCTCGGAAGCGCTGGAATACACCCCGCAGGTCTTCCTCCTTGAGACCGGAGGTGCTCACTGTGTTGTTCTTGTCCTGGATCAGCAGACGGAGCTTTTCCTTCTCCTCCGCGCTCATCGGCATGCTCACCGGGTAGGGTTCCCCGTTCACGAACAGGGGATACTCCACCACCTGGATGTTCAGCTCATTGATGGTGTCGTATCCGAGCTGAAGCGACGAATCCGCTACGATTACCATGACGGCCTCCTCTGCTACGCTTTTGATACGCCTTACTCGCCCGCCGGAGCTAGAGGATCTGCAGGTACCCGGATTTCGAGATCCGTCAGCGGATAGGACGAGCAGGGATGAAAATACCCGAATTTGCGGTCCGCCCTTCGCCTGCCGTCATTGCCGGGAAGCACATAGACACGGCCGTCGAGAATCAGGGAGCGGCAGTAGCCGCACTGGCCGGAACGGCACTGAGCCGGTGGGGCCAGACCCGCTCTTTCCAGGGCGATCAGCACCGATTCTGAACCCCGGGCGGGGATGCTGT
>Ga0315553_10001980_pt1 | contig 16642 bp, 17 predicted proteins | sample SalMarSW160140MG_FD_203099 | JGI IMG/M metagenome (GOLD analysis project Ga0315553, IMG submission 203099) | Salt marsh sediment microbial communities from the Plum Island Ecosystem LTER, Massachusetts, United States - Salt Marsh Sediment SW1601-40 ... | reverse complement strand
TTTTTGGCAATGAATTCAGCCAATAATTTTGATTGATTAAAACCGCGTTCCCTTTGCCGTTGGGGATGAAGAGGAATGGGAACAACAACATAGTTAATTAGTTGATTAGTTAATTGGTTAATTAGTTGAAGTTTTTCAATATATTTTACTAAGATTTCGCCTAAAATTGGGGTTAAGCTTTCAAAATAGTCGTATTTAAAACACTGAATGAGGTTTTTCAGGGCTGCGTCGTCGTAATTGCCGGCTGCGGCTAAAATATAGCGGCTGCCATAATGGCAAATTTTTTTATTGTCAGCCAATCTGGCCCGGCAGACTGGGCAGAAAAGCGTATTATTTATTTTAATTGAGCGCAAACAGTCCTGACAGACAATTTTGTCTTGCCCATTCAGATATTTTTGACAGCTAAGGCATAGGGGAGGGAAAAGAATATCTAAAATTAACTCTTTTGCTCTGTTCGGCAGTGAACTCGCGGTAAATTTATTTAAGTTTAATTTAACGCGTGAATACATAAGCAATTGATGGATTTACGTTTTGACCATTAGCTTTGATTTAGAAATGGGATATAGTATAATTATATAAATTAAATTTTAAATACCAATCATAAATTTATGTTCAATCTTTTAGGGTCATTAACCGGTCTTCAGTCTTATCTTGGCGTTGATATCGGCACAACCTCAATTAAGATGGTTGAAATTTTAAAAGGCAGACGACAGCCGAAGCTTCAAAATTACGGCATTCTGGAAAGTTACGGCCATTTGGAGCGTTTAAACGACGCCATTCAGACCAGCTCTTTGAAGATAATGGAAAAAGAAACGGCCAACCTTTTAAAACTTCTTTTAGACAAGTTAAAAATTAAAACCCGCCAAGCCATTGCTTCTATTCCGGCTTTTTCCGCCTTCGTCAGCCTGATAGAAATGCCGACTATGTCGGAAGCCGACACGGCAAAGACGGTATCTTTCCAAATTCGTCAGTACATCCCCCTGCCCGCTTCGGAAGTGGCCATTGAGTGGATTAAAGTGGGAGAGAGGGAAGATGAGAGCGGTTTTACCAAACAGCAAATCGTCATCATTTCCGTGCCCAACGAACAAGTCAAAAAATACCAGAACATTTTCAAATTAGCCGGTTTGAAACTGAGGGCGTTGGAAATGGAAAGTTTAAGTTTAATCAGGGTGCTTATCGGCAAGGACCCGACACCCACGTTAATCGTGGACATTGGTTCGCGTTCCACCAACATTGCCGCCGTGGACCAAGGCTCGTTAAAGTATAATTATCAAACGGATTTCGCCGGCGGCTCTTTGACTCAAGCCATTGCCGCGGGTATCAACATTAACATCAGGCGGGCGGAAGAGCTGAAAAAACAGAGGGGTCTTTTAGGCGCTGGCGGCGAATATGAGTTATCCACATTAACTCTTCCGTTTTTGGATGCTATAATTAATGAGGTAAAGAGAGCCAGAATTAGTTACGAGAAAAATCAGGAACGCAAAATTGAAAGGGTGATTTTAGCCGGTGGAGGGGCCAATCTTTTGGGTATTGATAAATATTTTGAAGAACAGATAAATTTGCCGATAATTATCGGCAACCCGTTTTCAAAAATAGAATACCCGTCAAGAATTGAGCCGGTGGTCAAGGAGCTGGGGCCGAGTTTCAGCGTGGCCATCGGATTGGGAATAAAAGAGTTTGCATAAAAATCAATGCAATATACCAGGACGGCGATAGAAGAACAATTAAGCCGAAAGGAAAAATTGCCGGTCGGGTGGCCATGGCGGCTTTTAACTTTCTCGCTTATTATTTTGGGATTAACGGTCGTTACTTATGCGGGAATGGCTTTCGGCTATAAGCCGTATCTAAATTCACGGATAAAAAATCTTGACGCCGAAATCAATAATTTAAGTCAGAGCGTTGACGAACAGCAGCAGGCAGATTTAAAAAATTTTTACTCCGGGCTAATAAACATTCAGCAACTTCTGGCTTCCCACCCAACCGCCTCGAAATTTTTTGATTTTTTGGAGGAAAATACCAGCCAGGAGATTTATTATATTTCTCTTAATATGTCTTGGCCGGAGAAAAACGCAAAGTTGGACGGCGTGGCCCCGGATTACGATGCCATTACCCAGCAACTGGAATTATTCAGGCAGGCCCCGCAAATAGAGAGTGTGTTCCTGGACGATTCGCGGGCGCTGGAGCAGGGAGGCATTCGCTTTTCCATTAGACTCGTTTTTAATCAGGCGTCATTTAAATAATACGAAAATAACATACGAAAATACGAAAACATACGAAACATACGAAAACTAAAACAAAAACTTTCGTACATTCGTACAAATTCGTACTTTCGTAAGGATGAGCAAAGCGAATATGAAGGCTTCAAGCAAAAGATTTTTAAGCATCATAGTGGCGATTTTGGTTTTTATCGCTTCGCTTTTCATTTACAGCAATTTGATTCGCTCTGCCTACTCGGATATAAAAAATCTTAGAGCTGAAGTCGTCAGCCGTCTGGAGCTTATCAATAGAAACCAAGCGTCCGTTAAGCAGGTCAAACAACTTTTAAGCGAATATCAAAACATTTCTCAGATACAAGAGACTATTTCTGCGGTTTTACCGCTGGAACAAAATACGCCTCAAAGCGTTAATCAGGTTAGCGGTTTAGCGAAACTTAACGGCTTGGACATTGACTTTCTTTCAGCTCAGCAATTGGCGATTAAACCATCAACTCAGCCCGGCGTGGTTAACGGATTAGGCGTTCTAAGATTAAATTTCGGCTTAACCGGTTCTTACGAAAATTTTAAAACCTTTCTTCAGGGACTGGATACAAACATTACCTTACTTGATTTACTAACGATAAAAATGGAATCAAAACTGACCTCTAAAAGCAATGAACTTTCTTATACGCTGACGGTTGATACCTATTATCAAGCGAAATAATAAATTTATGGCAATCGTTATTGAGGAACAAAAAAAGAAAATCAATTGGTTCGCCTTGGCGGTGGTAATTTTGTTGGTGGCAGTAGTTGCTTTAAGCGCCTATTATTTGTTTTTTGCCCCGACGCCTTTAGTGGAAAAAGTGGCGCCAGCCCGCCTGCAGTCAATTCAGGAACTTTCCTCAATAAAGCTGCAGCCGGACATGGTCATTTCAAACCCCAGCTTCCAAATTCTTAAACAGTACGTTAACCCGATAGAAATACAGATTGATTCCGTCGGGAAAACGAATCCATTTGCGAAATAAAGAGTTTTGCCTCCGATGTTTCGTCGGAAAAACAAAACTTTTACCGAGCACTCAGCATTGTTTGCTAAAAATTGTACGATATTTAGTTAAATACTAGATTTAATCCTAGTATAACAGGCGATACTGAGTGCTCGGTGCTCAATGTGATAGTAAAATTTATCCCAGCATTGAGCCCCGCCTGCCGGCAGGCAGGTCGTAAATTTTAATCCACATTGACATGGAAAATAAAACTTTCCTTCAGGAACTAACAAAAGAAGGGCTTTTAGCGGAAGAAGCAGCTAAGAAGATTTTACAAGAAGCCAGTTTGGCCAGAAAAAGCGTTGAAGAACTGATTTACGACCGTCGCCTGATAGACGAAGAGAAAGTCGTAAAAGTAAAAAGTCGTTTATTGGGAATTCCCTATAAAAAGGTAGAAATTGAGGAAGTCAAAGGCGATTTATTAAGTCTTATTCCGGAGGAAACAGTCAGGACGTATAAAGTAATCCCGCTTGAGAAGTCGGACAATCTTTTGGTCGTGGGAATGCTTAATCCCGATGACACTAAAGCTCAGGAAGCCATAAAATTTATTGCCAAACAGTCACGTTCCAACCTTGGCGTTTATTTGATTACGCGGTCAGCTTGGGAAGGAGTTTTGAGGCTTTATTCCCCCTATCATAGTCAGGTGGATGAAGCCGTGAAATCCCTTAATCTTCAGCCGGGCAAGGGTTTAAGCGGCACCCAGAAAATTATCCAACTGGAAGAAGGAGTAATGGTTTCAGAAGAGGCGCCAATAATTAAAATTGTCGCCTCAACCCTGAAAGAAGCAGTTTGGCGTAAAGCTTCAGACATTCATATTGAACCGCAAAGAAATCACGTCAGGATAAGATTCCGGATTGATGGCGAACTTCAGGAAGTCAGTTCTCTACCTATTGAACTTCACCAACCCATTATTTCCAGAGTTAAAGTTCTTTCCAATCTAAAAATTGACGAAATGAGAGTTCCCCAGGATGGCCGATTCCGAACCGTTCTGTTTGGCCGGGACATTGACTACCGGGTCGCTACTTTTCCGACGCCGGTTGGAGAAAAGGTGGCCATTCGTGTTTTAGACCCGACAGTGGGGCTGAAGGGGCTGGAAGAGCTTGGGCTGGTTGACCGTAATTATCAAGTGGTTAAAGAGGGCATTGAAAAACCTTACGGCATGATTCTTATTACCGGACCGACCGGCTCTGGAAAAACCACCACACTTTACGCCATCATGCAGATTCTTAACAAAGAAGACGTTAACATAGTCAGCCTGGAAGACCCGGTGGAATATTTTATTGAGGGATTAAATCAGTCTCAGGTAAGGCCGGAAATAAATTATGATTTTGCTTCCGGATTGCGGCAGATTCTCAGGCAGGACCCGGATGTGATTATGGTCGGTGAAATTCGGGATAACGAAACGGCTGATTTGGCGATTCACGCTGCTTTGACGGGCCATATCGTCCTTTCCACTCTTCACACTAACAATGCTCTGGGCGTCATCCCGCGTCTGATTAACATGGGCGTTGATTCGTTTTTATTGCCACCATCTTTGAATTTAATGTTGGCTCAGCGTTTGTTACCCAGACTTTGTCAGCAGTGCAAGAAGGCGGAAAAAGCGACGGAAAAAATCCAATCAATTATTAAAGAAGAAATGGCAAGAATGCCGAAAGAATTAACCAAGAATTTTAACGAGCCGTATCAGGTTTATCACTCACCCGGTTGCCCGGCCTGTCAAAACAAGGGCGTGGCCGGCCGAATCGCTTTGTTTGAAATTTTACGGATGACCCCGGAATTGGAAGAAATCGTCAATACTACTCCCACAGAGCATAGAATTCTTGAAGAAGCCAAAAGGCAAGGGATGATTACTTTGCGGCAGGACGGGATATTGAAGGCGCTGAAAGGACTGATTTCAATTGAAGAAGTATTGAGAGAAACATTGAAAGTATGATATAATAAATGCAAAATTCAAAAATCAAAATGTAAAATTTTAGTATTTGCCTACGGCAAGATTGTCAAATTTTTAACATTTTATACTAACATTTTCCATTTTGATATTTACATTTTAAATTTTTAACATGGACTACAAACAAAAACTTAACGATTTATTGCTGGCTACGGCCAGACAAAACGCTTCGGATTTGCATCTGGCGGTTGGCCGGCACCCGACCCTGAGAATAGACGGCATTTTAATTCCCCTGCAAAGAGAGGGGATATTAACGCCGGAAATGGGGGAAAATTTGATATTTAACCTTCTCACTCCGGAACAAAAAGATAAATTTTTAAAAGAAAAAGAAATTGATTTTTCCTATAGCTTTGAAGAAAAAGCGCGTTTCCGGGTTAATGTTTTCTATCAACGCGGTTATTTGGCGGCGGCTCTGCGGCTCATTCCAGCCCAAATTAAGAACATTGAGGAGTTAAACTTGCCGCCGATCTTACACGATTTTGCAAAACTTTCCCAGGGCTTTGTTTTAATGGTCGGGCCGGCTGGACACGGAAAATCTACGACCTTAGCCGCCATGCTTGACGAAGTCAATCACACGCGCAACGACCATATTATCACCATAGAAGACCCAATAGAATACATATTTACGCAGGACAAATGTATTATCTCCCAAAGGGAGGTAAAAACTGATACCTTAGATTTCCATATTGGTTTGCGTTCGCTTTTGCGCCAGGACCCGGACGTAATTATGGTAGGCGAAATGCGCGATAACGAATCCATTGCCACGGCCATGACTGCGGCGGAGACAGGCCATTTAGTTTTTTCCACGCTTCATACAAATTCCGCTTCCCAGACCATTGACAGAATAATTGACAGTTTTCCGGCTGAACAGCAGGGTCAGGTTTCTTCCCAGTTAGCGGCCACTTTGGTGGGAATTATTTCCGAACGTTTAATTTCGCGAATTGACGGCGGTCGGCTGCCGGTTTGCGAAATAATGATTACTAATCCGGCTATTCGCAATCTTATTCGCGAACGAAAGGCCTATCAGATTGATTTGGTGATTGAGACGAGCGTTCAGGAAGGAATGCTGACTCTAAATCGTTCTCTCGCCAACTTGGTTAAGAAGAAAGAAATTTCTCTGGAAAACGCTGAATTATATTCATTAAATCCAAGCGAATTAAGAATACTATTGGAACGTAGTTAAACCAATAGGCTACAAAATACAAATGACATACAAATATACAAATTCGTATATTCGTATCAATTCGTAATTTGTAGAGAGAGTGAAAAGACTATGAAGTTTAAATACAACGCCAGAACCCAAGAAGGGGAATTGCAGACCGGCTTTGTTGATGCGGCTAGTCGGGAAGCGGCAATAAACGTTTTGACCGGCCACAACCTTTTTATTCTGAGCCTGGAAGACGTAGAGAAATTCAAATGGTATGACCGGCTGTTGAACTTTTTTAACCGGGTGAAAATAGTTGACATGATGGTTTTTACCCGCCAGTTTGCGACTTTAATGGAATCAAAGATGCCTTTGAGCAACAGTTTGAGAACCCTTCACGAACAGACAAAAAATCCTCTTTTAAAAGAAACGATTTTTGAAATTTCTTCGGACGTAGACGCCGGCCTTTCTTTATCTCAGGCGATGGAACATCAAGGAAGGATTTTTTCCGATTTTTACATCAATATGATTCGCAGTGCTGAAGTAACCGGTCGTTTGGAGGAAGCGATGATATTCTTAGCGGATTATTTGGACAAGGAAGCAGTGTGGCGGGACCGCATTCGCAACGCTTTAATTTATCCGATTATTTTAGTTATTTTATTTTTGATAGTTGCCGGTATAATGCTGGTTACGGTCTTTCCTCAAATCAAGCCCATTTTTGAGGATAGTGGTGTCGCCTTGCCGGTTATTACCCAAATTTTCTTAGCCACGGGCAGTTTTGTGCTTAGCTGGTGGTGGGCAATCATTTTGATAGTGATACTTTTGATATTTTTACTGGTTGATTATTTTCAAGGAGAAGAAGGTAGAGTGGTGGCGAATGAGTTGGTAACGAAATTGCCGGTTTTTGGGGCTATGTTTAAAAAAATGTACGTCGCCAGATTCGCCGAATCCAGCAGTGTTTTGATAAAAGGCGGCATCCCGATAACCCAGGCGCTTGAAATCGCCGGACACGCCATTGGCAACGTCATCTATCGCGACATTTTACACGAAGTAGCTGAAGGCGTCAGGCGAGGAGAATTATTATCAAACCTTTTGAGGCAAAATGAATATTATTTCCCGGTTTTAGTCGGACAAATGGTCGCGATTGGCGAAGGAACTGGTCGGCTTGATGAAATTTTGTCAAGGATTTCTACTTTTTATACCCGTGAGGTTAACGATGTCCTGAATAATCTGGTAGAATTAATCCAGCCTATTCTGGTGGCGGTAGTCGGCGTACTGGTAGGATTATTATTCGCCTCAATTTTAATTCCAATCTATAATTTAGCTCAAGCTTTCTAAAGGGACGAAAAATACATAAAACAATATTTATCTATTTATATCTATTTTTCTCCATATTTATCTTAAAAAGATAAAAATTGATAAAAATAGAGAAAGATAGAAAAAAAGCATATGGACAAAAAAGGTTTTACGTTAATTGAAATTTTAATCGTGGTGGCGATAATTGGGCTCCTGGCGTCTGTCGTTTTAGTCGGTTTGGGGGCGTTTAGGACCCGCGGCCGCGACGCTCGCCGAATCGCCGATTTACGCGAAACCCAAAACGCTTTAGAACTTTATTATACGAAGAATCAAAGTTACCCGCCTCTTGGCGGCGGAGACAGTTGGGCTGGTATGACAAATAGCTTGGTAAGTTCCGGCATAGGCGTTTCGTCGGTTTCCAATGACCCGCTCTATCCGGCCAGGACTTATCATTATGGCGTGGCCAGTGATGGTCAGAGTTATGTTTTATCAGTTGCGCTAGAAGATTCTTCCAACCCGGCCCTTAAAGATGACGCTGATGGCACCATTTACGGCGTGGCTTGCGATGACCCGAATTATTGCGTTCAATTTTGACCCGCGGCGCGGATTATAAAATATGTTTCATGGGTTTCATTTTTTATTTTTTACTTTTTATTTGCGGCCTGATAGTGGGCAGTTTTCTTAATGTCGTCATTTTACGTTACCGGCCTAAAGGTAAAATTTTGGAAGGAAAAGTAATTGGCGGTCGTTCTCATTGTCCATTTTGCTTCAGGATACTGACATTTTACGAATTAATACCGATTTTCAGCTTTTTTATTCAAAAAGGCCTATGCCGCGGTTGCGGCCGTAAAATCTCTCCCCAGTATCCTTTAGTGGAGCTTTTAAGCGGTTTAATTTTTGTTTTTGTCCCAATGTCTTTGTCTTATGACTTGAGACTGGCGGATTATCATTTTAGTTTTTTACAATTATCTATTGTCGGCTGCTGGATTTTTATTTTTATTTTACTCCTTCTTCTTTCGGCGATAGACCTGCGCCACTCAATCATTCCTAATCAGATAAATTTAACTCTTGGACTTTTGGGTTTAATTTTGATAATCATCAGCGATTATTATGATAGATTTAGCCTTCTGACCGGCTCTTTTTTTAAAAATTACGCCGCCATCTTCGGCCTAAGGGATAATATTTGGACAAATCATTTATTTGCCGCTTTGCTGGGAATGGCGTTCTTTGGATTAATCATTTTTCTGAGTAAAGAAAAGGCAATGGGCTGGGGCGATTTTAAACTGATTGGCGCCTTGGGTTTGATTTTCGGCTGGCCCGATATTTTAATAATTATATTTTCAGCCTTTATTATCGGGGCGATTGCAGGTATAATTTTTTTAATTGGAAAAAAGAAAAGAATGAAAGACGCGGTTCCTTTCGGTCCTTTTCTGGCGATTGGTTCAACGTTAATCTTCTTTTTTGGCTACCAAATCATTGGAGGATATTTTAGGTTATTCGGATTATAAAAAATAAATCTTAATATGGAATTGATTAAGAACTTTAAGTCAAAAATTGGAAATCACGGGAATAAGAGCTTTACCCTTATTGAGATACTGGTGGTTGTCGGCGTTCTATCGTTAATCGCCGCCATCTTAATAGTTTACGTTCGCAGCGGCAGCCAACAGATAATTCTTTTCAGGGAGCAAGCGCAGATTATCAGCATCCTTGCGCGAGCGAAATACCTGGCAATTTCAACTTTTGGCAGGACGGGCGTTCCCTGCGGTTACGGCGTTCACTTTGAACAACCGAGGACTTTTATTATATTTAAAGATATAGCCGAAGACTGTCAGGCGTCGGACCAAAAATATTCTGGTTCGGAAGAGGCATACGAATCTTTTCAAATAGACGGCACCTTAACGTTTGAAAACCTGACGCTTTCCGACATACTTTTTATTCCTCCCGACCCTTCGGTTATAATTACCCCAGAGCAGGACGACGCAACCATTATTTTGAAAACCGTTGGCGCCGAGAGTTCAGCTTCAATCAAAATAAATAACGCCGGCCAAATCAGTATTTAATAAAAAAATGAAAGTTTTTAGATACAAAACCAAAATAATCAACGCCGATAAAAGGGGTTATATTCTAATTGAAGCAATCATCGGCATTAGCATTGCCATTATTGGCATTCTCGGTATTCTTGGCCTGCTTTCGCGTTCGGCCAGTCTTAATCGGGTGGTAGCAGACCAATTTATCGGCAATTATCTGGCAATAGAAGGCATTGAAATAACCAAAAATCTCATTGACGCCAACATTATTCAGCAAAGACCATGGAATTCCGGTTTTAACACGGGCAGTTTTGAGGTTGATTATTCAAGTCTGAATTTGGAACCGAATCAAGGCAGGCGCATTCTGCTTGACCCGGTTAACAAACGTTATAGTTATCAAATGGGAAACGAAACCAATTTCACCAGGACGCTTTATGTTGAACTTCTCAGCTCGGAAGAAATTAAAGTAAATTCGGTCGTTAAGTGGACCACCCGAGGCAGTGGCAGATTTGAGGTTAATTTGGAAGACCATTTTTTTGACTGGCGACCACAAATATATGGGACGTAACATACAATATGAAGCATAATAAAAAAAATAATCGTAAAATGTTTCAAGTTTCACGTTTTAAGTTTCGTGAACGGGGCTTTACCATCATTGAGTTGATGGTGGCAATGACTTTGTTTTTGGTTTTAATAGGTATCGCCATCGGCGGCTTCATTAATGCGCTCCGGACGCAAAGGGCGATCGTTGAGTTGATGGCGGCTAACGATAACGCCAGTCTTACCATGGAGCAAATTGCCCGGGAAATGAGAACCGGTTATTATTTCGTCAAAATTTCCGACACTGAATTGAAGTTTGTTAACGCCTACAACGTAACGGTTTTTTACCGACTTAACGAAGAAACCATTGAGCGAGGGACGCAAGATATTTTTTTGCAGACAAAATATAAAAAGATTACGGCTGACAATTTGAGAGTGGCTGGTTTTAGAATAGACCTTTTGGGAGCCGACGCCGGTGATGGCTATCCGCCGCGCATCACCATCAGTTTGTCGATTACCGGCAGAAGCAAATATCTTCAGAATACCTCAGTCAACATTCAAACGACCGTAAGTTCAAGATTAATGGATACATAAAATGAAATTTTCAATTTCCAATTCAAAATTTTCAAATTCCGCGAGGGGACAGGTGATACTTTTAACTGTTTTGGTTTTAGCCGGCAGTATGCTTGGCGCTTCAGTAATTGCCGGTTATTTAATGCTTTTAAAAATAAGGGCTTCTTCCGACATTACGAATTCGGCCAGGGCAATATTTGCCGCCGATGCCGGCGTTGAGTGGGAGTTGTACAAACAAATAAAAGACCCGGGCTACCCAAAGCCTTCATTGTCCAACGGCGCCGAATTTACGACTTACCAAAATGAACAGATGATTAAGTCAATCGGTGAATCAAGCGGCGTTTTCCGCGCTTTTGAAATGAATTACACCTTGGCGACTACGACCGTGCCTTAGTCGCCACCCTTAAAATCCGTTGTTTTGCACGTGCTCCAAAGGGGATTCGGCAGTTTTAATATTGGCCGAGATAAGATAAAATTAAACAAGAATTTATGCCGGAAACAAAGTTTGAAAAGTTAGCCGAGATTTTTAGTCGCCTGGAAAAAAACTCGTCCAGTTTGGCGATGATAGACATTTTGGCGGATTTTTTCCCAAAAATTTCTCCTGAAGAAGCAAAAATCTGCGCTTATTTGTTGCGAGGGGAAGTCAGCCCGCCATATGAAGGATTGGAGGTTGGTTTGGCGGATAAAATGGTAATGCGGGCCATTAGCCGTTCGGAAAACATTGAAATAAAAAAAATTGAATCGTTATTCAGAAAAAAGGGTGATTTTGGGCTGGTAATTGACGACTTGAGGAAAAACAAAAAAGCCGGTCAATTGACCATTGAAGAGGTTTTTAAAAAATTAATTGTCATTGCCGAGACGGGCGGCGAGGGCTCGCAAGAAAAAAAACTTAGTCTTCTTACCGAGTTATTGTCCCAGTCTTCGGGAAACGAAGCGAAATACATCATACGGACCATTTTGGGAACGTTGCGTTTGGGAGTAGGCGAGATGACTTTTCTTTATGGTTTGGCTAAGGCGTTCGGCGACCCGACCGCTCCCGAAGAAGCCAAACGGGCAAGTAAAAAACAAAAAGAAATTTTAGAATACGCCTTCAACGTTCTATCGGACTTGGGCGAAGTCGCTTATGCCGTCTCTAAATTGGGCATCAAAAAAATTTCTACCATTGAACCTAAAGTCGGCGTGCCAATCAGGATGATGCTATCCAACAGGATTGATTCGCTGGAAGAGATAAAAAAACATATTCCCGGTAAAGTTTCGGTTGAGGATAAATATGACGGTGAAAGAATCCAGGCGCATATAAAAAAAGATGGAGAAATTGTCCTTTTTTCGCGCCGTCAGGAAAACATTACTCATCAATACCCGGACGTAATAGAAAATTTAAAGAAATCCTTTCAAGGCAAGGAAACTATTGTTGAAGGTGAGGTTGTGTCTTTTGACGAAAAGCACGAGAAATCAATGCCTTTTCAGGTTTTAATGTCGCGGCGCCGCAAACACGGCATTGAAGAATATGTGAAGAAAATTCCGGTTCGTTATTTTCTTTTTGATTTACTTTATTTGGACGATGAAAATTTCTTGAAGAAAACATTGGAAGAAAGAAAAGATGCTCTCAAGCGTTATTTTAATAAGACAAAATCAGTTGATTTTGCTGAATACGTTATAACCGATGATTTATTGATGATAAAGCAAAGATTCATTGATTCCTTAAAAAGGGGCAATGAAGGAATAATGATTAAGGATTATTCGGGCATTTATCAGGCGGGTACGCGCGGCTGGCTGTGGATTAAATTTAAAAAAGAATACAAAGAAGAATTGGCTGATACTTTTGATTTGGTAGTGGTGGGCGCCATTTACGGTGCCGGTCGGCGGGCGAAAACTTACGGCTCGCTTTTGGCGGCGGCTTACGAACCGAAAACCAACAAGTACTATTCTTTTACCAAGGTAGGCACCGGTCTCACTGATGAAAATTTGGCTCAATTACTGAAGATGTTTGAAAAATATAAATTAGAGAAAAAGCATAAATTAGTGGAAACCGAAATGAAAGTTGACGTTTGGTTTGAGCCGAAAATCGTGATGGAGGTTTCCGGCGCGGAAATCACCGTCAGCCCGGTTCACCCCGTGGCCAAAGACAAAATTAAACGCGGCGGTCTGGCTTTGAGATTCCCAATATTTTTAAGATGGCGCCAGGACAAATCAGCCGAAGAGGCAACGACAGTTGAAGAGATTTACGATTTATATAAAAAATAAGCATTGAATAATTATTAAGCAGGATGTTAGTATAAATAAAAATATGAGGAATTCTATCAATAAAAAAACTTTGGAATATTTGGCGGAATTAAGCCGAATTGAATTGGAATTAGAGGTCCCGACGCCCGAAGGGGGTCGGGGTCCCGACCGAAGAATCGGGGAAAAACTTTTAAAAGACCTCCAGAAAATTTTGGAGTATTTTGACGAACTTAAAGAAGTTGATACGGAAAATATTGAACCGCTCGCGGGTGGTACTATTGGAAAAAACGTTTTCCGCAAAGACGAAGCGGAAAATCAAAAGCCAAAAATCAAAAGCCAAAAATTGAAAGAACAGTTTCCGGAAGAAGAAAACGGTTTTTTGAAGGTGCCTCCTGTGTTTGGATAATAAATCAAAATTCAAAAATCAAAATGTAAAATTCGGGTATTTGCCTACCGCCCGCGTTATTACTAGTCAAATCTCAACATAATATGATTTCCCTTCAAAATTTAACAATTAAGCAATTTCATCAAGGATTACTGCGTAAAGAATTTTCCGCCTTTGAAAGCGTGCAGGCGTTTTTTGATTATATTGAAGAAAAAGACACAAAAATTAGCGCTTATTTACATCTGACGAAAGATTTGGCTTTGTCGCAGGCGAATAAAGTTGACGTTGATTTGGCCGAAGGAAAAGATTTGGGAATTTTAGCCGGTGTTCCATTGGCGATTAAAGACAATATTTTAGTGGAGGGCGAACCGGCCACCGCGGCTTCAAAGATTTTGGCCAATTACCGGGCGGCTTATGACGCGACCGCCATTAAAAAATTAAAAGAAGGCGATGCGATTTTTCTGGGTAAGACTAATTTGGACGAATTCGCCATGGGTTCTTCCACGGAAAATTCCGCTTTCAAAATTACAAAAAATCCTTATGATTTAGAGCGCGTGCCAGGCGGCTCATCCGGCGGTTCAGCGGCGGCAGTCGCGGCGGATATGGCCGTGGCGGCTTTGGGTTCGGATACCGGCGGTTCAATTAGACAACCAGCCAGTTTTTGCGGCGTGGTTGGCCTGAAGCCGACTTACGGCGCAGTTTCACGTTACGGCTTGATTGCCATGGCTTCCAGCTTGGACCAGATAGGAACGATTGCGAAAACCGTTGAGGACGCAGCAATTTTATTTGAGGCGATAAAGGGAAAAGACGAACTTGATTCGACCTCAACGGATTACGGGGGTGTGATGATAAATCATCACACCGAGTTAAATTTGGAAGACATCAGGAAATTGAAAATCGGTCTGCCAAAAGAATATTTTATAGAAGGATTGGACAAGCAAACAGGTTCGGCCATTGATGAAGCAGTGAAGCTTTTAAAATCCCTGAAAATAGATTTTAGAGAAATCAGTTTGCCACACACCAAGTATGCTTTGTCTTGTTACTACATTATTATGCCGGCGGAGGTCAGCGCTAATTTGGCGCGGTTTGATGGAATAAGATATTCGCGCATGCAGACTCACGCAGAAGGTGGTCAGCGTAATTCTGCGTCAAGTCGGCGCAGGTCTGCGCTGGAAGAGATTTATTTCCGACAAAGGGGCGAGGGCTTTGGCGACGAAGTGAAAAGAAGAATCATTCTGGGAACGTTCGTTTTATCTTCGGGTTATTACGACGCTTATTATTCCAAAGCACAAAAAGTCAGGCGCTTAATTAAAGAGGATTTTGACAAAGCATTTAAAGAGGTTGACGTAATTCTTACGCCAGTTTCGCCCACTACCGCTTTTAAAATAGGCGAAAAAGTTGACGACCCGTTAGCTATGTATTTGTCTGATATTTTTACCATCACCGTCAATCTGGCTGGTTTGCCGGCGGTGTCAATTCCGGCAAAAAAGTGTAAAATTAATGAGGGAGAAACGCCCGTTGGTTTTCAACTGATTGGCAAACCGTTTCGCGAAGCCGATATTTTGGGCATCGGGAGATACTACGAAAATTTAATTAATAAATAAATTTTTATGGCAGTCGTAGAGGCAATTTTCAATGTTTTTGGGGCTATTATAATCTGGATTGGAGAAAATCTGTTGATTATTCAAATCTTTTCATTATTTATTTCAAGCGTTCTCTTGGTTTTAATTATTTTTTTCATTGTTAAAACCAATATGCTCTCTGAAGAAATTGAGCATTTTATCAGCGTTTTGGGTTCTAAGGACCTTTCCAGAAGACGCAGTTTGAAAGCGTGGAAGCAAATCCAGAAAAGATTGAAGACCGGGCAGGCAAACCAGCTGAAACTGGCCGTGCTTGAGGCCGACAGGATTTTAAATGAAATATTAAAAATGGCCGGTTGGCCCGGCAAGAATTTGGATGAACGTTTGGAACAGGCGGGTCCGGTTGAACTTTCCAATCTTGAAGAAATCCGTCAGGCGCACAAATTAAGGAACCGGATTGCCAATGAGCCTAATTTCATCATTACCCCGAATGAAGCTGGATTAATAGTTGAAATTTATAAAAAAGTTTTTCAGGAATTGAATTTAATTGAGTGATTTAGCGTAATTTTACCCGGCAATGTTTTTTCTTGCCGCTGCGCAAGACAATTTTTCCCTCCCTAAAATCTTTTTGCGTGATTAGAAGATTGGGATTATCCAGTCTTTTTTCATTTAAATAACCGCCGTCTTGAACTATTAATCGTCGGGCCTCGGAGACAGAATTAGTCAGTCCCGAAATATTAAATAATTTGGAAATTAAAATTCCTTTTTTCAATTCATTCTTATTAATAAAAGTCGTGGGCATTGAAGCCGCCTGATTTTTTTCCTTGCCGAAAAGGCCGCGGGAAACATTTCTGGCTTTTTTAGCCGCGCTTTCTCCATGAAGAATTTTTGTCGCTTCATAAGCCAGAATTTCTTTAGCTTTTTTTATTCCAGCGCCCTTTAGTCGTCCCAGCTTTTTAATTTCTTCTAAAGGCAGAAAAGTGAAAATTAAGAGAAATTTTTTGACGTCTTTATCATCGGCATTAATCCAATATTGGTAATATTCGTAAGGTGAAGTTTTTTTCGCATCCAGCCAAACTGCTCCTTTCTCGGTTTTACCCATTTTTTTACCAGCCGTTGTTTCTATCAGGTGAAAAGTAAGCCCGTATGCTTCTTTAGCTTCCAGCCGCCTGATTAATTCAACGCCAGCCACGATATTACCCCATTGGTCACTACCGCCCATCTGAATCAAGCAATTATATTTTTTAAACAAATACCAAAAGTCATAGGCCTGAAGCAATTGATAATTAAATTCAAGGAAAGACAGGCCTTTTTTAAGGCGATTTTTTATGGATTCAAACGTCAATAGGCGGTTAACGCTAAAATGAACGCCGAAATCGCGGAGGAATTCAATGTAATTAAGTTTAATCAGCCAATCGGCATTGTCCAAAAGCAGAGCGCGGTTTTTATTGAAATCTAAAATCCGTGAAGCTTGCCTTTTTATTGATTGGACGTTGGCCTTGATTTTTTGACGGCTCATTAAAGGTCTGGCTTTGTCTTTGCCGCTGGGATCGCCGACTAATCCGGTGCCGCCGCCAGCCAAAAAAATTGGCCGATGTCCGAGTTTTTGCGCCCAAGCCATGGCCATTAACAGAGTCAGGCCTCCGACGTGCAAACTCGGAGCGCTTGGGTCAAAACCAATATAAAAA
>Ga0315553_10001979_pt1 | contig 16650 bp, 30 predicted proteins | sample SalMarSW160140MG_FD_203099 | JGI IMG/M metagenome (GOLD analysis project Ga0315553, IMG submission 203099) | Salt marsh sediment microbial communities from the Plum Island Ecosystem LTER, Massachusetts, United States - Salt Marsh Sediment SW1601-40 ... | reverse complement strand
CGGAGGCTCCGCCGCCACCGGTCCCGGCTCCGACCAGTCCACCGACTCGGTCTCGCCCGAGAGATAGGCGACCACCAGCCCCGGCTCCTCCCACAGGAACCCGGCCAGGGCACCGCACAGAAAGCCCACGACCACCAGCGCGATCAGCGCCAGGAGCGTCCCCACCCAGCCGCGACGTCTTCGATTCGTGTCCATCACATTCGCTCCGGAGCCGAGATGCCCAGCAGCTGGAGCGCACCCGCGAGAACCGTCCGCACCGCGAGGGCGAGCCCGAGCCGGGCATTCGTGAGACCGGCGTCGTCCGAGAGCACACGGTGACGCAAGCCGTCCTGTTGATAGGGGTTCCACAAGCCGGCCAAGTCGCGAGCGTAGTAGCAGAGGTGGTGCGGCTCGCGCGTGTCGGCAGCGCGCTGCACCACCTCGGGAAACTCGGAGATCTTCCTCAGCATCTCGATCTCCTCGGGCAGGACGAGCGGATCGGCGTCGACGTCGCTCGCGTCGGGCAGCGGGATGCCGCTCTCGCGCGCCTTCCGCTCGATCGCCATCGTCCGAGCGTGGGCGTACTGGACGGTGTAGGTCGGGTTCTTCTTCCAGTCCGTGTCCTGGGCGAGGTCGAGGTCGAAGTCGAGGTGGCTCTCGGCGCGCCGCTGCACCATGAAGAACCGGAACACGTCCACGCCCACCTGCTCGAGCAGCTCGTCGACGGTGACGTAGTTGGCCTTGCGCGTGGACATCTTCACCTGCTCGCCGCCCCGCACCACCGTCACGAACTGGTTCATCACCAGCTCGACCCGCTCCGCCGGGCAGCCGAGCGCCGCCACCCCGGCGACCACGTAGGGGAACTGCTCCTTGTGGTCGGCGCCCTGCACGTCGATCACCAGGTCGAAGCCCCGGGCGAATTTCTGACGATGATAGGCGAGGTCGGGGAGCAGGTAGGTGGGCTCACCGGTCTTGCGTACGAGCACGCGGTCGCGCTCGAGCCCGCTGTCGGTGGCGCGCAGCCAGCGGGCGCCGTCCTTCTCGTAGAGGAGGCCTGCGCGCTCGAGGTCGGCGAGCACCCGGTCGGTTTCCCCGGATTCGTAGAGATCGCGCTCGTTGCTGTAGACGTCGAACTCGATGCCCAGGGCGGAGAGCGTCTTGCGGATCTCGCCGAAGATCTGCGTCTCCGCCGTCTCGCGGAACACACTGTCGGCCGGCTCGTCGACCAGCTCGGCACCGTGGCGGGCGACCAGGCCGGCAGCCAGCTCGCCGATGTAGGCGCCCTGGTAGCCGTCGCGCGGAAACACCACGGGCAGGCCGTCCACCGATTCGACCCACGCGCGCTCCGGATCGGCGACCGCTTCGGGCGGAGGCGGTGCGGCGCGGCCGAGCTGCTCGAGGTAGCGGGCCTTCACCGACTCGCCCAGGATGCGCATCTGGCGGCCGCCGTTGTTGAAGTAGTACTCGCGGGTCACCTCGTATCCGGTGGCATCCAGCAGCCGCGCGATCGCGTCGCCCAGCACGGCCTGACGACCGTGCCCCAGCGTGAGGGGTCCGGTCGGGTTCGCGGAGACGAACTCCACCTGCACGCGCCGCCCCGCGCCCGCCTTCGAGTGACCGTAGCGGGAGCCGGCCGCGAGGACGGTGCGCAGCAGGTCGCGCCAGCGCTGCTCGGCGAGCCAGAGGTTGACGAACCCGGGTCCCGCGACCTCGGTGCGCGCCACCAGCGAAGGGACTGCGGCCAGCCGTTCGGCGAGGCGCTCGGCGATCGCGCGGGGCGGCCGGCGCAGGGACTTCGCCAGCAGCATGGCGACGTTGCAGGCGAAGTCGCCGTGCTCGGAATTGCGCGGCGTCTCGAGCACGAACTCGGGCACCGGCCCGGGGACGCCGGCCTCGTCGAGGAGTTCCTGCGCGAGATCGTGGAGATACTGGTGCAGCGCGGCTCGCATGGTCGGGGCCCAGGGTGACGCGTGGCGACAATTTCGTCAAGGAATACGAGTATTTGCGGGCGCACTCTTCGTCAGGAGCACGACCGTTTCGCCCGGGCGGGCGTACTGGAGACGCTCGCGGATCGCGCGCTCGAGCGCGAAGGGGTCGGCCTCCAGCCCACCCGAGTCGCGCTCGAGGGAGTCCACGCTCGTCTGCAGCTGTGCGATGCGATCCTCGGCGGAGCGCAGGTCGGCTCGCAGCTCCCACCACGTCCGCAGACCCGATTCACCGTCTAGAAACGCGGTGAAGAACGCCGCCGCAGCCACGGCGACAGCCAGCCAGACACCCATCCCCATCGCGGCCCCCCCGAACCGATCGCGCAAGGTAGCGCGCCGAAACCCGACCGGCTCGAAGGCACGCGCCCTCGCGCGCCGCGAGGGCGCGCCTAGGAGCTCGCCTCGCCCGGCTCCGGCTCCCCCGCCAGCAGGCGGCGGATGCGCGCCTCGTAGAGCGGGGTGTCCCATTCGCGCGGACCGATGTAGCGCTCGACCACCGTGCCCTCCCGGTCGAGCAGGAGCGTCTCGGGGTAGCGGTAGGCCTGGTAGTCGTCGGCCACGCCGCGCTCGACGTCCCAGAGCAGCGGGAAAGTCAGGCCCAGGCGTTCCTGGAAGCGCTCGATCGCCTCCTTCGTGTCGTCGACGGAAACCGCGACGAGCGCTAGGCCCTCGTCGGCGAGATCCTCGTGCAGGCGCTGCATGGCCGGCATCTCCGCCTCGCACGGCTTGCACCAGGTGGCCCAGAAGTTGAGCAGCACCACGCGTCCGTGCAGCGAGGCGAGCTCGAGTTCGCCGGGGCCGGGCACCGTGGGGAGCGTGAAGTCGGGAGCGCTGCTGCCCCGGTTGACCGGGTCGGGAACCGATGAGGTCCCGCTCCACAACGCGAAGGTCACAGCGGCCACGACCGTGATGGTGACGATCCAGGAGCCCGCGCGTGCCACGCGCGATCAGTCCGCGTCGGCCTTCGAGCCGGACTTCTTTCGCGTGGTCTTCTTCGCCGTCGAAGCCTTCTTTGCCGTCGTCTTCTTGGAGGAGGCCTTCTTCGCCCCCGCCTTCTTGGCGCCCGTCTTCTTGGCCGTGTCCTTCTTTGCACCGGCCTTCTTCCGGCCGCCTGCCTTCTTCCCGCCGGAGGACTTCGCGGCGGCGGGAGCCGCCACCCCCTCCACGAGCTCCACGATCGACATCTCCGCCGCGTCGCCGATGCGCCGGCGCGTCCGCAGCACGCGCGTGTAGCCGCCCGTGCGCGCGGCGTAGCGCTCGGCGAGCTCTCCGAAGAGCTTCGCGTTCACCGTCCGACCCCGCACGATCCGCAGGGCCTGACGCCGGGCGTGCAGATCTCCGCGCTTCCCGAGCGTGATCATCCGATCGGCGAGTCGCCCCACCTCGCGCGCCTTGGCGTGGGTGGTCTCGACCTTCTCGTGGTCGAGCAGGGACGTCACCAGGTTGCGGTACATCGACAACCGGTGGGCCGAGGTCCGGCCGAGCTTGCGCGTGTTCACGCGGTGGCGCATCGATCAGACCTCGCGCTCCCGCATGCGCTCGATGTCCGCGCGCGACGGGAAGTTCTCGATCCGCATGCCGAGCTCGAGGTTCATGCCGGCCAGCACTTCCTTGATCTCGTTCAACGACTTGCGTCCGAAGTTCTTCGTCTTCAGCATCTCGGCTTCGCTGCGCTGGACCAGCTCTCCGATCAACCGGATGTTCGCGTTCTGGAGGCAGTTCGCGGACCTCACCGAGAGCTCCAGCTCGTCCACCGACTTGAACAGGTTGGGATTGAGCGGCGTCGGCTCGTCCTTGATCGGGACGTGCGCCTCGGTGGGCTCCTCGAAGTTGATGAAGATCGCGAGCTGCTCCTTGAGGATCTTCGCGGCGTAGGCCAGCGCGTCGACGGGCGCGATCGTTCCGTCGGTCCAGATCTCGATCGTGAGCTTGTCGAAGTCCGTCTCGCGACCCACGCGAGCCGGGGTCACGGTGTAGTTGACCTTGTGCACGGGGGAGAAGATCGAGTCGATCGGGATCGTGCCGATCGCCATCTCCTCGGTCTTGTTCTTCTCCGCTCCCACGTAGCCCTTGCCGCTGCCGATCGAGAGCTCCATCTCGACGTCCGCGTCCGGCGACAGGGAAGCGATCTTCTTCTCCGGGTTCATCACCTCGATCGAGGAGTCGTCGGCGGCGAGGTCACCGGCGCGGAGGATGCCCTCGCCCGTCTTGTGGATGCGCAGCAGCTTCGGCCCCGTGCCGTGCATGCGCAGCCGCACCTCCTTGAGGTTGAGGACGATGTCGGACACGTCCTCCATCACCCCGGGGATGGTCGAGAACTCGTGAAGGACGCCGGTGATCTTCACCGACGTGATCGCGGCGCCCTGGAGCGACGAGAGCAGGACGCGCCGCAGCGCGTTGCCCAACGTGAGGCCGAAGCCGCGCTCCAGCGGCTCGCACGAGAAGCGGCCGTAGGATTCGTTGGCAGCGGAGGCGTCGGCCTCCAGATCGCGGGGGCGGATCAGCTCCCGCCAGTTCTTGGCGATGACTTCCTGTCGTTCCATGGGTCCCTCTTGGCAGGCAGGGCGACTAACGTGAATACAGCTCGACGATGAGCTGCTCCTGGATGGGCATGGTGATGTCCTCGCGGACGGGCAGAGCCTTCACCGAGCCCGAGAAAGTCGACTTCTCGACGTCGAGCCACTGGGGAACGCTCTTGCCCTCGAGCGCCTCGAGCGCCGACGTGATCCGCTGGACCTCTCGGGAGCCCTCGCGCAGGGTGACCACGTCCCCCGAGCGGAGCTGCATCGACGGCGTCGTGGCCCGGCGTCCGTTCACGGTGAAGTGCCCGTGGCGAACCAGCTGGCGCGCCTCGGCGCGCGACGTGGCGAAGCCGAGGCGGAACACCACGTTGTCCAGGCGCCGCTCGAGCAGCACCAGCAGGTTCTCGCCGGTCCGGCCCTTCATGCGCAGAGCGCGGTGCATGGTGCGGGCGAACTGCTTCTCGAGCAGCCCGTACATGCGGCGCACCTTCTGCTTCTCGCGCAGCTGCACGCCGTAGTCGGAGAAGCGGGTGCGGGCCTGCCCGTGCTGTCCGGGCGGGTAGCCGCGGCGCTCGACGCCGCACTTCGGAGTGAAGCAGCGGTCGCCCTTCAGGAAGAGCTTCGTGCCCTCCCGGCGGCAGAGCCGACACACTGCGTCGTTGTATCTGGCCATGCGAATCCTCTAGACGCGCCGCCGCTTCTTCGGGCGGCAACCGTTGTGGGGGATCGGAGTCACGTCCCTGATCAGTGTCACCTTGATGCCTGCGGCCTGGATCGCGCGCACCGCGGACTCGCGGCCGGCTCCCGGCCCCTTGACGTAGACCGAGGCCTGACGGACGCCGTGCTCCATCGCCTTCTTCGCGCACTCCTCGGCCGCCACCTGCGCGGCAAAGGGGGTCGACTTGCGCGATCCCTTGAAACCCTGTCCGCCGGCGCTCGCCCAGGCGAGCGCGCCGCCCGACGGGTCGGTGATGGTGATGACCGTGTTGTTGAACGTCGACTGCACGTGCACCACGCCAGACTGGACGTTCTTCTTGACCTTCTTCTTGGCGCCCTTCTTCACGAAACCCTCACTACTTCTTCGTGGTCGCCTGCTTCTTGCCGGCCACCGTCTTGGCCGGACCCTTCCGCGTGCGGGCGTTGGTGTGCGTCCGCTGACCGCGCACCGGCAGGCCGCGGCGGTGACGCAGGCCGCGGTAGCAGCCGATGTCCATCAGCATCTTGATGTTCTGGGAGACCTCGCGGCGAAGGTCTCCCTCCACCTTGAAGCTCTGCTCGATGATCTCGCGCAGGCGCACCAGCTCGGCGTCGGCGAGCCGGTCGGCGTTCGACTCCGGCGGGACGTCCGCCTGCTGGCAGATCTTCGTGGCGGTGGACCGGCCGATGCCGTGGATGTACGTCAGCGCGATGTCGATGCGCTTGTTCCGGGGGAGATCGATTCCCGCGATGCGTGCCATGTTTCGGCTCCTCTTGGCCTTCCGGACCTGGGCTCAGCCCTGGCGCTGCTTGTGCTTCGGGTTCTCGCAAATCACGCGGATCACGCCGCGGCGCTTGATGATCCGACACTTCTCACACATCTTTCGCACGGAGGCTCGTACCTTCATGGCTTCCCCTAGTGGGACCCTTCGATCCGGGTCAGGGCTTCGCTGCCGTCCTCGGTCACGAGGATGGTGTGTTCGAAATGGGCCGAGAGCGATCCGTCGGCCGTCACCGCCGTCCACTCGTCGTCCAGCATGCGGACATCCGGGCGCCCCGCCGTGACCATCGGCTCCACGGCGAGCACCATGCCCGCTTCCAGCCGCGGCCCGCGGCCGGGCGTTCCGTAGTTGGGGATCCAGGGCAGCTCGTGGAGCTGCCTCCCGATTCCGTGCCCGGCGAACTCGCGCACCACCGCGAAGCCCGCGCCTTCGGCGCGCCGCTGCACGGCATTTCCGAGATCCGAGAGTCGAACACCGGGCTTCATCACCTCGATGGCATCGTCGAGCGACTGCCGCGTCACCTGGAGCAGCCGCTGCGTCTCCTCCGACACCTCCCCGACGGGCACCGTCACGGCGGAGTCACCGTGATAGCCGTCCACCGAGACGCCGAAATCGAGGCTCACGATGTCCCCGTCCACGAGGACCCGGGACCCGGGGATGCCGTGGACGATTTCGTCGTTGACGGAGATGCAGACGACGGCCGGATACGCAGGCAGGCCGTGCGGATCGTAGCCTTTGAAGGACGAACGTACACCCCGGGCGGCAATCGACTTCTCGGCGAGCTCGTCCAGCTCCCGGGTCGTCACCCCCGGCTTCACCCGCTCCCGGAGCTCGAGCAGGATCTCGGCCACGTGTCGGGCCGCCTCGCGCATGGTGACCAGCTCCCGGGTCGTCTTGATCGGGATGCGCTCGCGTCGGCCCATCATCGCAGGACCCCCGCGATCCGCTCGGCCACCTCGTCCACGGATCCGCTCCCGTCCACGCTGCGCAGGATGCCCCGCGCCTCGTAGTGCGCGATCAGCGGCTCGGTCTGCTCCAGGTAGACCGCGATCCGGCGGCGGATCGCCTCCTCCCTGTCGTCGCTGCGGCCCTCGATCTCGGCCCGCCGCAGCAGGCGCCGGACGATGTCGTCCTCGTCCACCGACATCGCGATGCAGCGCTCCAGAGGCGTGCCGAGGCGATCGAGCAGGGCGTCGAGGGCCCTCGCCTGGGCGGGAGTGCGCGGGAACCCGTCGAGCACGAAGCCGGTCCGGGCGTCGTCCTGGGCCAGGCGCTCCTCGGCCACGCCGATCACGATCTCGTCCGACACGAGGTCGCCGCGCTCCATCACGGCCTTCGCCTGGAGCCCGATCTCGGTGCCCGCCGCGACCGCGGCCCGCAGCATGTCGCCGGTGGAGATCTGGGGGACGCCCAGCTTGTCGACCAGACGCTGGGCCTGCGTCCCCTTCCCGGCTCCGGGCGGTCCGAGCAGCAACAGGCGGCGCGCCATCATCGCTGGAGCCTCCCGCGGATGCGGGTGCCCTGGGCGAACCCCTCGTACTGGCGCGACACCAGGTGCGCCTCGATCTGCGAGATCGTGTCCAGCCCAACACCGACCACGATCAGCAGCGCCGTGCCCCCGAAGTAGAAGGGAATGCCCATCCGCACCGCCAGCACGGTGGGCAGTACGCACACCGCCGACATGTACAGGGCGCCGATCAGGGTGATGCGCGTGAGGATGCGATCGATGTGCTCGGCCGTCTTCTTGCCCGGGCGGATGCCGGGGATGTAGGCGCCCGAGCGCTTGATGTTCTCGGCGACCTCGACCGGGTTGATCATGATCGCCGTGTAGAAGTAACAGAAGAAGATGATCAGCCCGATGTACGCCGCCTGGTAGAGCAGGCTCCCCGGGTTCAGGTACGTGTCGATGAAGGCCTGGACGGTCGGCGAGTCGGTGAACTGCCCGATCGTGAGCGGGAACATGAGCAGCGACGAGGCGAAGATCGCCGGGATCACCCCCGAGGTGTTCACTCGCAGCGGGAAGTAGCTCATCCCGCCCTGCTGAACGCGTCGTCCCACCACGCGCCGGGCGTGTTGGATTGGGATGCGGCGTTGCCCGCGCTCGACGACGATCACGAAGTAGACGACCCCGACGGCCAGCAACAGGAAGAACAGCGTCTGGATCAGCGAGAACTGGTCGGTGCGGATCAGCTCGAAGAGCTGGCTGATCGCCGACGGGATGCGGATGATGATCCCGGCGAAGATCACCAGCGAGATGCCGTTGCCGATGCCGCGCTCTGTGATCTGCTCGCCCAACCACATGATGAAGGCCGTGCCGCAGGTGAGCGTGATCATGCACATCAGCCGGAAGCCCCAGCCGGGGTTCATGACCGCGCCCTCGCCGAACTGGCCGCGCTCGAGCGCCAACGCCAGCAGCCCGCTCTGGAACAGGGCGAGCGCGATCGTGGCGTAGCGGGTGAACTGATTGATCCGCCGCTGCCCCTGCTCGCCTTCGTTCTTCAGCTCCTCGAGCTGGGGCACCACGACGGTCAGCAGCTGGAAGATGATCGACGCGCTGATGTAGGGCATGATGCCCAGAGAGAAGATCGAGAGCTGGGACAGGGCCCCGCCCGAGAACAGCGTGAACAGACCGAAGACGGTTCCCTGGAGCTGCTGGAAGAAGCTCCGCACCACCTCCGGGTCGATCCCCGGCGTGACGATGAACGCCCCCACCCGGTAGACGGCGAGCATCCCGAACGTGAAGAGGATCCGCTGCCGAAGCTCGGTGATCCTCCCGATGTTCTGGACGCCTCCGATCATCCGAGCAGCTCCAGCGAGCCGCCGGCGTCCTCGATCTTCTTGCGCGCCGCGGCGCTCGCCTGATGGACCTTCACGCGCAGACCCTTCGGCGCGTCGCCCTCGGCGAGCAGCTTCACGCCGCCCGAGCCGTGCTTGATCAGTCCGCGCCGCTCCAGGTTCTCCGGGTCCACCTCGGCCCCCTCGCCGAAGGCGCCCAGGGAGCCGACGTTCACGATCCGGTACTCGGTGCCGAAGGGGTTGTGGAAGCCGCGCTTCGGCAGCCGGCGGGCCAGCGGCATCTGACCGCCTTCGAAGTGGAAGGGAGTCTCGCGTCCCGCCGAGCGCTTGCCCTGCCCCTTGACGCCTCGGCCCGAGGTCTTGCCGTTGCCCGAGCCGGGCCCCCGTCCGACGCGCTTCGTCGGTCTGCGCGAGCCGTGGCGCGGAGAGAGTCGATCGAGCATCAGGCCTCCTCCACCACCACGAGGTGCCGCACCTTGTAGATCATCCCGCGAATCGACGGGGTGTCCGCGACCTCGATGCGCTGTTGCAGGCGCCGGAAACCGAGGCCGCGAAGCGTCGCTCGCTGGCGACGGTCGTAGCCGATCTGGCTGCGAACCCAGTGCAAACGGATCTTCTTTTCTTCGGCCATCTTCACGCGCTCTGCTGGAGCTGGGCCTGACGCTCCTCCGGATCGCGAAGCTCCAGGAGGGCCGCCATCGTGGCCCGCACCACGTTGATGGGGTTGTTGGTTCCGAGAGTCTTGGTGAGCACGTCGTGGACGCCCGCGGCCTCCAGGACGGCGCGCACCGGTCCGCCGGCGATCACGCCGGTGCCGGGCGACGCGGGACGCAGCAGCACGCGCGCGGCGCCGAAGCGACCGATGATCTCGTGGGGCAGCGTGCGCCCCTCTTGCAGCGGAATCTCGATCAGCGACTTGCGCGCTCGCTCGATCCCCTTGCGGATCGCCTCGGGCACCTCGCCGGCCTTGCCGTACCCCGCACCGACGATGCCCGCTCCGTCGCCGACGACCACCAGCGCGCTGAAGTTGAAGCGCCGGCCGCCCTTCACGACCTTCGCCACGCGGTTGATGTGCACGACGCGGTCGGTCAGCTCGTAGTCGTTCGCGTTGATCTGGGCCATTCGGTTCCTTCCGATTGTTCCGGTTGAGCGGCGCCGCCTCTCAGAGCTGGAGTCCCGCCTCGCGCGCGGCATCGGCGAGTGCCTTCACCCGCCCGTGATAGAGGAAGCCGTTGCGGTTGAAGACCGCCTCGGCGATCTGGTGCTGCCGGGCCAGGGCCGCCAGGGCGGAGCCCACCTTCTTCGCCGCCTCCACGTTGCCGGTGGAGCCGTCGGCCACGATCGCTTTCGAGCGACTCGACACGGTGCCGATCGTGCGGCCACTGACGGCGTCCACGAGCTGGGCGTAGATGTGCTTCGAGCTGCGGAACACGGTCACCCGCGCGCGCTCGCTGCGAGCGATCGCGACCGCCGTGCGCGTCTTCCGCGCCCGCCACTTCCGTTCGTTCTCGTTGCGGATCTTGCGTTTCATGGCGAACCTCAACCACTCGAGCCAGCGGCGGCCTTGCCGACCTTGCGGCGCACGCGCTCGTCGACGTAACGGATGCCCTTTCCCTTGTAGGGCTCGGGTGGGCGGAGCGAACGCACGTCGGCGGCGAACTGGCCCACGCGGGCGCGATCGATGCCCTCGATCCGCACGATGACGTTGCGCTCGACGCTCACCGAAAGGCCCTCGGGAACGGCCATCTCCACGGGATGGGAGAATCCGAGCAGCAGCGTGAGCTTCTTCCCGGACGCCTCGGCGCGATAGCCCACGCCCTGGATCTCGAGCTCCTTGACGAAGGGCTGGACGACACCCGACACCATGTTGGCAACCAGGGCCCGGGCCAGTCCGTGCAGAGCCCGCGTCTCGACGGAGTCGTCGGGACGCGCGAACACCACGCTGCCGTCGCGAACCTCGAAGGCGATCTTCTCGGGCAGCTGCTCGCTGAGGGTCCCCTTCGGGCCCTTCACGCGAACGCCGCCGTCGATCTTGTCGATCGTGACCCCCGACGGGACGGCGATCGGCTTGTTACCGATGCGCGACATCTACCAGACCTCGCAGACGACTTCGCCGCCTACCTTCTGCTCGCGCGCGTCGCGGTCCGAGAGGATCCCTCGCGACGTGGAGATCACCGCCACGCCGAGCCCGTTGCGCACCCGCGGGACCTCGCCTCGCCCCACGTACACGCGGCGGCCAGGCTTGCTGACGCGGCGGATCCCGTCGATCAGCGGGCGACCGTTCTCGTCGTAGCGGATGCCCAGGACCAGGGAGGCGTGACCCTCCCGGGCCTCGACCTTCACCGAGTCGAGGAAGCCCGTCTGTCGGAGCACGTTGGCGATCGCCAGCTTCTGCCTCGACGACGGGCATCGGGTCTGAGCGTGGCGCGCGGTTCCGGCGTTGCGGATTCGCGTCAGCATGTCGGCGATGGGATCGGTCATCATGGTCGGAGGATTCCTCTGACGATCCGGCTACTGCCGGAAGGGCATGCCGAGGTGCGTGAGCAGGGCCTTGCCCTCGGCGTCGTTGCGCGCGCTGGTCACGACGGTCACGTTGACGCCGGTGATGCGCTCCACCGAGTCGTAGTCGATCTCGGGAAAGATGATCTGTTCGCGAATGCCCAGGGAGTAGTTGCCGCGGCCATCGAAGGCCTTCGGCGACACTCCCTTGAAGTCGCGCACGCGCGGCAGAGAGACGTTCACGAGCCGATCGAAGAACTCCCACATCCGCGCGCCGCGCAGGGTCACCGTGCAGCCGATCGCCTGCCCCTGACGGAGCTTGAAGTTCGCGATCGACTTGCGAGCCCGACGGATCGAGGCCTTCTGGCCCGTGATCACGGACAGCTCCTCGGCGGCCTTGTCCAACAGCTTCGAGTTCTGGGTGGCCTCACCGACCCCCATGTTGACCACCACCTTCTCCAGACTGGGCACCTGGTGGACGTTCTTGAACCTGAACTCCTGGGAGAGCTTCGGAGCCACTTCGGAGCGATAGCGTTCGAGGAGTCTCGGCGTCACGTCAGAGCACCTCGGGGGCCAGGGAGATGATCTTCATGAACTTGCGCGCGCGGAGCTCACGGGCCACGGGACCGAAGATGCGCGTCCCGATCGGCTCCTTCTGGTTGTCGAGGATCACCGCCGCGTTGTCGTCGAACTTGATGTAGGAGCCATCGCTGCGCGAGATCGCTCGGGCAGTCCGAACGACCACCGCCCTGCGCACGTCGCCCTTCTTCACTCGCGCGTTGGGGATCGCGTCCCGGATCGAGACGACGATCAGGTCGCCGACCGAGGCATAGCGGCGCCGCGACCCACCCAGAACCCGGATGCACGCCACCTTGCGCGCGCCCGAGTTGTCTGCGACTTCGAGTACCGTTTCTTGCTGGATCATCGTCGATTCCCTTGGATCCCGATGGCTCGCGTCCTAGACCGAGACGCTCTGGGAGATCGTCGACTGCACCTTCCACCGCTTTCGCTTCGAGAGCGGCCGATGTTCGATGATCTGCACCTGGTCACCCACGTTGCAGTTGTTCCCCTCGTCGTGGGCCATGAAGCGGGAATAGCGGCGGACGTACTTCTTGTACTGCGGGTCCTGCACCAGCCGCTCCACGCGAACCACGACGGTCTTGTCCATCTTGTTGCTCACGACGGTTCCGACCAGGGTCCGCCGCATGCCACGCTTGCTCATTCACCCGCTCCGCGCATCTCGCGCAGGATCGTCTCCGCGCGAGCGATTTCCCGGCGAAGCGTCCGCAGCTTCGCCGTATTCTCGAGCTGCCCGGTTTCCTTCCGGATCCGGGCGTTGAACAGCTCCGCACGGAACTCGTCCGTCTTGGCGACGAGCTCCTCCAGACTGAGATCGCGCAGCTCCGCGCTCTTCATGCGATGGCCTCCCGCTCCACGAAGCGCGTCGCCAGGGGCAGCTTGTGCGCCGCCAGGCGCAGCGCCGCTCGCGCGACGTCCTCGGGCACGCCCTCCATCTCGTAGAGGATCCGGCCCGGCTTCACGACGGCCACCCACTCCTCGGGATTGCCCTTGCCCTTTCCCATCCGGGTCTCGGCCGGCTTCTTCGTGATCGGCTTGTCGGGGAAGATCCGGATCCAGACCTTGCCGCCGCGCTTCACGTGGCGGGTCATCGCCACGCGCGCCGCCTCGATCTGCCGGGCCGTCACGCGCGACTCCTCGAGCGCCTGGAGTCCGTACTCGCCAAAGGCGATCGTCGAGCCACGATACGCCTTTCCGCGCATCCGCCCCTTGAAAACCTTGCGATGCTTGACCTTCTTCGGCTGCAGCATGATCTACCTCGTCGGGACCTCGCCGATGCGCTGCGAGAGCGTCCCCTGGCGCAGCTCCCGATCGCTGACGTCGCCCTTGAACACCCAGCACTTGACGCCGATCACGCCGTAGGTGGTCTTCGCCTCGGCCTGGCCGTAGTCGATCTCGGCGCGCAGGGTGTGCAGCGGCACCCGACCCTCGCGGTACCACTCGCGGCGCCCCATCTCCGAGCCGCCGAGGCGCCCGGAGCACTGGATGCGGATCCCGCCGGCGCCGAACTTCATCGTCGAGGTGACGGCCTTCTTCATCGCGCGTCGGAACGCCACCCGCCGCTCGAGCTGAAGGGCGACGTTCTCGGCGACAAGCTGAGCGTCGAGCTCGGCCTTGCGGATCTCCTTGATGTTGATGAACACCTCGCGGTTCGCGGTGAAGGACGCCAGCTCCTCCCGCAAGGTCTCCACCTCGGCGCCGCGCTTTCCGATCAGGATCCCGGGGCGCGCCGTGTGGATGTTCAGCACCACCTTGTCGCCCGTGCGCTCGATCACGACCTTCGAGATGCCGGCGTGATACAGCTTCTTCTTGATGAACTTGCGGATCGCGATGTCCTCGTGGAGCTGCTCGGCGTAACGGCGCTCGGAGAACCAGTTCGACTGCCACCCGTAGAGGGAGCCGAGCCGGAATCCGTAGGGATGTACCTTTTGACCCACGATCACTCCTCGGACAGGACGACCCTGACGTGGGACGTCCGTTTCTGAATCCAGGTCGCGCGACCCTGGGCCCGCGGCTGGATGCGCCACATGCTCGGCCCCTGGTCGACCGTGATCTGACCGACGACGAGGTTGTCCACGTCGATGCCGGCCTGCTCCCGGCTGTTCTTCTCTTCCGCGTTGGCGAGAGCTGAGCGCACGACCTTCGCCAGTGCGCGCGCGAAGCGCTTCGGCGACAGGTCGAGGAGGACGAGGGCCTCCTCGACGCCCTTGCCGCGGATCTGATCGGCGAGCAACCGCGCCTTGCGCGGGCTCACCCGGTAGTTCTTCAAGAGGGCACTCGTGCTCATTCGTTCATCCCGTCTTCACGCGCTTCGCGCCGGCGTGGCCGGTGAACTTGCGGGTCGGCGAGAACTCGCCCAGGCGGTGTCCGACCATGTTCTCCGTCACGAACACCGGAACGAACAGCTTCCCGTTGTGGACGTGGAAGGTGAGTCCGACGAAATCGGGAGTGATCATCGAGCGACGCGACCAGGTGCGGATCACCTGCTTCGAGCCGCCGGCGAGCGAGGAGTCGACCTTGCGCTGAAGACTGGGATCGACGAACGGGCCCTTCTTGAGCGAGCGTGACATTACTTCTTCCCTCGTCGCTTCACGATGTACTTGTCGGTTCTCGGGTTGTTGCGGGTCTTGTGCCCCTTCGTCGGCACGCCCCACGGCGTGCAGGGATGGCGCCCACCCGAGGACTTGCCCTCGCCGCCGCCCATCGGATGGTCGACGGGATTCATCGCGACGCCGCGCACGTTCGAGCGCTTGCCCTTCCAGCGCGATCGCCCGGCCTTCCCGACGGTCTGGTTCTCGTGGTCGGGATTGCCGACCTGGCCGATCGTCGCCATGCACATCACGTGCACGCGGCGATGCTCTCCGCTCGGCATGCGCAGCGTCGCATAGTGGCCCTCGCGGGCCATCAACTGCGCTCCCAGGCCTGCGGAGCGCACGAGCTGGGCACCCTTCCCGGGTTTCAGCTCGATCGCGTGCAGCACCGTTCCCAGCGGGATCTTCGCCAGGGTCAGCGCGTTGCCGGTGCGGATGTCGGCGCCGTCTCCGGACTGCACCCGATCTCCGACGCCGAGGCCCGCGGGCGCGATGATGTAGCGCTTCTCGCCGTCGGCGTAGTGGAGCAGCGCGATGTGCGCCGAGCGGTTCGGGTCGTATTCGATCGCCGCCACCCGCGCGGGCACGCCGGTCTTGTCGCGGCGGAAGTCGATCTTCCGGTAGCGGCGCTTGTGGCCGCCGCCGCGGTGCCAGGACGTGACATGACCCTTGCCGTTGCGACCGCCCGACTTGGTGACCCGCCCATCGAGCAGCGAGCGTTCGGGCCGGCTACGCGTCACCTCCGCGAAGTCCGAGACGCTCATGTCCCGACGACCGGGGGAAGTCGGCTTGTAGTTGCGAACCGGCATGATGGGCTCCCTACACTCCCTCGAAGAACTCGATGCTCTGGCCCGGGGCCAGCTCGACGAGCGCCTTCTTCCACTCGGGCTTACGCCCCTCGAACCGCCCGACGCGGCGGATCTTCGGCGCCATGCGCATGGTGCGGACGGAACGGACGTCGACCTTGAAGAGCATCTCGACGGCGCGCTTCACGTCGTGCTTCGTGGCGCGCGGATCGACCGCAAGGGTGACGAGGTTGTTCTCCTCGCGCCCGATACTGCTCTTCTCGGTGACCAGCGGACGACGAATCACATCGTGGACGTTCATTGCGGACCCCGCTTCGCCTCGCGGCGACGCTCCTCGGAGAGACGCGCTTCGAGAGCCTCGACGGCCGCGCGTGTGATCAGGAGCTTCGCGTGGCGCAGAACGTCGTAGACGTTGAGCCCCTCGACCCGGATCGTCCCGACCCGGGGCAGGTTGCGCGCGGAGATCTCGAGCTTCTCGTCCGCCTCGGCGATCACGATCAGCACGCTGTCGCCGGCGAGGCCCAGTCCTTCGAGCACCCCAGCCACCCGGCTGGTCTTGAACTCGCTGATCGGGAACTCGTCCACCACGGTGATCGCGCCCTCCTGCTGGCGGAGGGAGAGCGCACCGCGCAGCGCCGCGCGTCTCACCTTCTTGGGCAGCGAGTGGTCGTAGGAACGCGGAACCGGGCCGAAGACCGCACCGCCTCCCGACCACTGGGGCGCGCGCGTGGTCCCCTGGCGAGCCCGGCCCGTGCCCTTCTGCCGCCAGGGCTTCGCCCCGCCACCCGACACGGCCGCGCGATTCTTGGTGCTGTGCGTTCCCGTGTGACGGGCCGCGAGCTGTCGGCGGACCTCGGCGTGGAAGAGGTCGGGCTTGACCCTGGCCTCGAACACCTCGGCCGCGAGCTCGAGCGAACCCGCGCTCCGGTTCTCGATCGTGACGACGTCGACGGTGGCCATGGCTAGAGCTTGATCTCCACGTCCACACCCGCGGCCAGCTCGAGCTTCATCAGGGCGTCGACCGTCTGCGGCGTCGGGTCGAGGATGTCGATCAGACGCTTGTGGGTACGGGTCTCGAACTGCTCGCGCGACTTCTTGTCGATGTGGGGGCCGCGGAGCACCGTGTACTTGTTGATGCTCGTCGGCAGCGGGATCGGCCCCGCGACGCGCGCACCCGTGCGCATGGCGGTGTCCACGATCTCCCCAGCGCTCTGGTCGAGCAGCTTGAAGTCGTAGGCCTTCATGCGGATGCGGATCTTCTGCGAGGCCAGATCACCCATGTTCCGATTCCTTCCTGCCGGCTCTCTACTCGATGATCTCGGCGACGACGCCGGCGCCGACCGTCCGGCCGCCTTCGCGGATCGCGAAGCGCAGCTCCTTGTCCATCGCGATCGGCGTGATCAGCTCCACCGTCA
>Ga0315553_10001978_pt1 | contig 16651 bp, 15 predicted proteins | sample SalMarSW160140MG_FD_203099 | JGI IMG/M metagenome (GOLD analysis project Ga0315553, IMG submission 203099) | Salt marsh sediment microbial communities from the Plum Island Ecosystem LTER, Massachusetts, United States - Salt Marsh Sediment SW1601-40 ... | reverse complement strand
AACTATACTATCTCGCATAATGATCATATTAAAATTCAAAGGCAAGCTTTTCCCTTGGCGGCCTCTCAACGGCAAGGGAAAAATCTTTTTTCTCTGCGCCCTCAGCGTCTTTGCGTTGAATTGCTATTTCTTTTCTTTAAATTCCTTGCTAACGCCCCAATGCAGAGCCAACAATCGTCTTTTGAAGCTCGGTGCTTGAGGCAGTCACACCTGCATGGGCAATCGTTCGATAGAGTTTTTCTATCTTATAGTCTTTACAATACCCATATGATCCATGTATCTGCAAGGCCTTTCTGGCAACCCCATGAATGGTTGGAACAACAAAAAGCTTGAGGGCGGCTGAATCTACCGTAATATCATCACCTTCATCCTGCTTGGAAGCTATCCTATACGTCCACCATCTACTGGCTTCGATTGAGGCATGCATCTCGGCCAGCATCCACTGAAATCCTTGCATGGCAGTCATTGGTCTTCCTCTGACCATTCTCTCTTTTGCAAATTTCAAGGCTTCATTCAAACACTCCTGCCCCATGCCGACCATAAATGCCATCTGCTGAACCCTCTCACCAGCAATCCACCTGAGTAAAATATTAAACCCTTTACCTTTTTCACCCAAGATATCTTCCTTTGGTACCTTAACGTCTTTTAGGAAAACATCTACCAGACCTTGACCAGCAAGACCCATCAGGGCCCATGGTTTGGACCAGGTATACCCCTCAGAACTTTTGTCGACTAAAAATGCAGTCACCCTTTCTGTTTCATCCTTTGCATAAAAAACTCCGTATCCTTTCTTATGCCCATTGGTGATGAACCTCTTTGTTCCATTTAATACATAATGATCTGCATCTGGTTTAGCAGTCGTGGTAATCGCTGTAGGATCTGATCCAGTGCCTGGTTCAGTAAAGGCCATAGTTCCATAACTTGATCCATCGCACAGAGGAGGGATAAACCTTTTCCGTATATCCTCTGAACCCCAATGATAGATGGTTTCTACGAGACTATTGTTCATAGCCATAAGCCAAAATGCGGCTGACGCGCATTTTGCCAGCTCCTCTGTAATAAGAATCATATTTAGGGCTGTTGATTCCACACCGCCATACTCCTTCGGTATCATCATTCCAAGCATTCTTGCCTTGGCGAACTTTGGCAGGAGATAGTCTGGGAGGATATTTTCTTCCTCTATTTTTGCAGCAATCGGTTCAATTTCCTGTTTGGCAAAATCCCGAGCTGCCTTGACCATCATTTTGCTTTCACCTGATAGAGTAAAATCCATTTTTCTCTCCTTTCTGTGGTAAGCCCTTTGAAAAAATTTTATATAGATTTACCTGTGTTAAGAATCATAAAAAGGGAAAACTTTCATGACAAAAGATTTCACTTACCCTTAAATACTGGCTTTCTCTTTTCAATAAAGGCCTTGACTGCCTCTTTATGATCTTGGGAAGAAGCAAGTATAGCCTGAAGGGATGCTTCAAAATTGATAGTGTTCTCAAGGGCCCCTCTCAAAGCCAAATTGAAGGTTCTTTTGGAAACAGCAATAGCCAGAGGTGACTTTGAGGCAAGTGTTGTAGCCAGTTTATAAACCTCATCCATCAATGAAGCTTCTGGCACCACTTTGTTGACTAAGCCAATTTTCTCTGCCTCTTGAGCACTTATTCTTTCACCTGTAAAAGCCATCTCCTTCGCCTTAGCAGGGCCTAAAAGTTGCTGCATCAAATAAGCACCGCCAAGGTCAGGGCATAGGGCCATATTAATAAATTCTTCACCCAAGATTGCATTATCAGAGGCAATTCTCAAATCACATGCTACAGCTATATTCAAACCCTGCCCAAGTGCATATCCATTAATAGCCGCAATAATTGGCTTCTCAAGTGTCTGAAAAATAAGGGCCATCCTGATGATTTTATGTAACTTATAGCGGACTTCTTCAAGGCTCCCTTCACCAATAATATCCAAGAAGCTCATATCTGCGCCAACACAAAAGGCCTTTCCTGCTCCTGTAAGAATAACCACTCGCACATCATTCTGTTCAGCAAGGCTTTCGAAAAGGTCAATAAGCTCCTCATCGGTCTCTGGAGTCAGAGCATTCAACTGTTTCGGTCTGTTAAAGGTTATGGTTAGAATACCTTCCTTCTTTTCTAACAATAAGTTTTTATATTCCATTTTCCACAACTCCTTTCGTTAAATAATAATAAGAGATCTTTTTATGAAAAACCAATCCTGGATACCCTATGCGGGATGACGTGGTTCTTTACTTTTTCAGCATAACAGCGATTATGTTCTTTTAGATTATGTTCTTTAAAGATATCCTCTCCTATATAATCTCACGTCTGCTTTTCTGGAAGACTTTGTTTCTTAAGCTTCAATCCTCGAACCTTGACAAAATAGATCCAGAATATCTGCCAAGCGCTGCAGAATCATTAACGCAGCAGGCTTCTGGCAATTATAATCTTTTCGATATCGGTAGTTCCTTCATATATTTCTGTAATTTTGGCATCCCTGTATATTCGCTGAACTTTGTAGTCAGCCATATAACCATATCCTCCATACATCTGTAAGGCTATATCGGCACACTCGACTGCTGTTCTTCCTGAATACCACTTGGCCGCGGCAATAAGTCCGTGATCAATTTCGCCGTGGTCAACCTTCCAGGCAGCTTCATATGTCATAGCCCTGCTGGCCTGTATCCTGGTATACATCTCAGCTATCTTAAATTGGGTAGCCTGTAAAGAGGCAATTGGAGCACCAAAAGCATATCTCTGCTTTGAATGCTTTATAGTCTCCTCTAAGGCTGAGCGTGCTATACCAACACCTTGCGCAGCCACATAACATCTGGTTTGATTAAAAAAATTCATAAGCTGCTTGAATCCGTTTTCCTCCTGCCCTATTAAATTGGATACTGGCACTCTTACATTGGAGAGGGATATCTCAGTTGTCTCAGAAGCCCTGATCCCAAGTTTTCCATGCAGTTTAGTAGCTTCATATCCTTTTCTGTCTGTTTCTACCAGAATAAAACTATGACGTTTGTGACGGTCAGGATTTTCTGGGTTGGTTTGGGCAAATACAAGAACAAACTTGCCCCGAATACCATTGGTAATAAACATCTTGGAACCGTTAATCACATATTCATCACCTTCACGGATTGCTGTGGTAGCAGCTGCAGCAGTGTCAGACCCAGCATCAGGCTCGGTTATGGCTGTACCCATCCTGGCCTCACCTTTTACTAATGGGGTGAGGTAAGTTTTCTTCTGTTCCTCAGTGGCAGAGTTCTGTATTATCTCTGAGCCAAAACAGGTTGTTCCTATAGCAAGCGCTATTCCTGGGTCCACGACAAAGAATTCTTCGGTTATAAGACAATTTTCAAAAAAACCCATACCCATGCCTTCATACTCTTCCTTTATCCATACACCTACGAAACCAAGTTCACAGGCCTTCTTCCATATCCCTTCGTCAAAGGTTTCATTCTGGTCAAATTCTTCAGCATGATCAGTAAATACTCCTTCGGCAAACTCTTTTGCTGCACTCTTTATATCCTTATGTTCTCTGCTTAGTCTAAAATCCATTTTTTACTACCATCCTTATCTGCTTATTGAAGCGGTTACGTAATAGTTTTCTTTAAAATGACTTGAATAAATTAATTGCCAGGGTTTTAATCTATTTGTTAGATACAAGCCTGAAATAGTGGAAATTGTTTTGAACTTAATAAGTCTACTATTACAATTCAGGCTATCTCCTCCATTCCTTATTATCATACCATCATACAGATGGCTTTCCTGGAAAAAGTCAGGTGTTTGTCCCTTCTGCAACAAGTTTATCTTCTTGATTTTTGATCCTCCACATATAGGTTACCAGCCCTCCACGCTTTGTTTCTTTTTTGCTAAGAGCTTCACATTCAGCGGAAAGTAAATCATTCGGGAAAACCGGGTTCTTGAATGATATATTCTCAGCACCCATCCATACTGCATTGCTTAAAAAATCCTGTTTCATCATTGCGAACATGCAGGCAATAAGATAGGCACCAGGAGTGACCCTATCCTTAAAGCCCCAAGCTTTGGCAGCTTCGCTATTTAAAAAACCAGGGTGATCCATTCCGGACATCTGACATATCATGTCGATTTCTGTCCCTGTAATGGGTTTTTTGAGGGATGATGTATAAATCTTGCCCTCCTCAACATCTTCAAAAAACATTTTCTGCCTCCTTATATAAAAACCTGAATTCAAACAATAAGTGCAACATGTAAGGTCATGCAGCCTGTTTCATTACTGCCTGAAAGAATACCTCATTCGGTGTCTTATAGCCAAGCGTTTTTCTTGGTCTGTTATTGAGGCGATTCATTACACTGTGGACATGTTCCTCGGTGATTGTTTCAAAGCTCATTCCTTTCGGGAAGTATTGGCGAATAAGACCATTGGTATTTTCACAGAGCCCACGCTCCCATGCATGATAGGGATGGGCAAAGTACACTGTAGTATTTAAATGCTCTTTGATAGATTCATGATGAGCGAATTCCTGGCCATTATCGGAAGTGATGGTACACACCGTTTCCTTGTAGGGTTTCAGCAAGTGTATAGTAGCTTCAGCAACCAGATCAGCCTGTTTCTTTTCAAGCTTTCTGATAAGGGTGAGTTTAGTCTTCCGCTCAACCAGGGTGAGTAATGCTCCTTTGTGCTTTTTCCCGATGATGGTGTCGATCTCCCAGTCACCAATCCGCTCTCTGGCATCAACGACGGCCGGTCGTTCATTGATACTGACACGGCCTTGTATCTGGCCTCGACGATCATGGGAACCGTAGCGTTTTCTGCGCTTTTTATGGGCGTGTCTCAAGTGGCGGTATAAGGTACCCCCTCTGGCTTTATCGGTGAGCATATGCTGATAAATGCTCTCATGACTGATTTTAATATTGTGGTTTCTGGCCAAGAAACCAGAGACCTGTTCAGGGCTGAAATCATGCCGGATACACTTATTAATAAGAGCAATCATCGGAGGGGTCAGCTTGACGAATTTATGTGCCTTTGTGCGTCGTTCGACAGCCATGCAATGAGCCTGTTTCGGACGGTAGCCTTTTTTGCCTCGGTTTCTTTTCATTTCCCTGCTTACTGTGGATTTATGAACTCCAATTTCAGAGGCAATGTTTATTTTTGAAAAATGTGCTTTCATAAATGCGTAAATTTGGTATCGTTGTTCTTGAGTTAACTGTGTGTATTGACCCATAAGCGCTCCTTTCACTTAGCGGTTTTAGGATGCTTATTATACCGCAGTTAACTCGCATCCTTAACCACTTTGTCGTGTTGCACTTATGAGTTGAATTCAGGAAAAGGTTAAATACCTTTAGGTGACTTAATTTTTTTCCTTCTTATAAAGAAGTTCGGCTTCAAAGTTGCCAGATACTTTCAAATCTTCATTCTGATCTCTAATTTCCAAAGCACATAAGAAAGGACAAAGCAGTTTCCATCACCACGGAGGTGATATTTGGAAAAGACAAAGGAGTGAAATAATGTTTGGCGCGATCTTGCTTTGGCTAAAGCTTCAACGTCTCACTCTTTGAGCTTAACATCTGACATTGAGATAACAAGTGCATCCAGAAAACTTTCGCGATGCCGGGCGGCATCATCAATCAGATCTAGAATGCCAGAGAACTAATGATTTACCGTTTGCCATAATTATTTTTCAATAAAAAAGAGACATTACGAAGATTTTCTGTAAGTACTACAAAATTCACACTCATTCTTACTATCCTCTTTAAATTCCTTGTTAACCTGTTTTTCCATTTCTTTTCTCTCCCCCTGTTATCAGGCAAGAGCTTAAAATTTCCTCAACCACTGAATATGGATCACCCTTGCCTTCCAGAATGCTTTTAATATATTTTTTCTTCTTCCCTGTCCCTTTAAGTCCCTTAAAAATAATCTTTTGCAGTTCATCTTTAAAGATAAGTCCAAGTTCTTGCTCTACTCTCTCAAATCTGACTCGTTCAATGGCACTACTGGTGTGTAAATATTCCTGATGTTTTAATATTCCTGCCACCAGCTCATCTATCCCCTGGATGTCTTCTGGCTTGCTGGCTACAGCAACTGTTAGTATCACTTGGGGTACCCATTCCCCTTCCTTAAAGGACGTTACAGATAAGGACGCTTGCAAATTTTTGATACATGTGTTTGCTCCATCTAAGTCTGCCTTGTTAAGTACAATGATATCAGCGATCTCCATGAGCCCTGCCTTCAAAGCCTGAATTTCATCGCCCATACCTGGTGTGGTCACCAACACGCAGGTTTGGGCGATATGAATTACGTCAATCTCGTCCTGGCCTGCACCCAGGGTTTCAACAATCACTATATCCCTACCCATAGCTTCAATTATTCGAATAACGTCATGTGTGGCCCGGGCCAGACCACCAAGATAACCCCTGGAGGCCATACTGCGAATATAAACACCATCATCTGAAGAGTGGCTTTGAAGCCTGATGCGATCTCCTAAGAAGGCCCCTCCTGAAAAAGGGCTACTCGGGTCTACTACAACAACTCCAACTGTCTTTCCTTGTTGACGAAATTTGCGTATTAAGTGATCTATTAAACAACTCTTTCCGCTCCCTGCTGAACCTGTTATTCCTATAATCGCTGCCTTTCCAGTATAAGGATATATCTGTTTCATTGCCTCATGGTTTTCCTCTGCCTCATCTTCCACTAAGGTGATTAATCGGGCTGCCATACGACGATCACCAGACAATATTTTCAGTATCATTCCATTTATAGTTTTTTCACTTTTCATAAATCATATTTATCTTTTTTCACGTACATGTTCGTGTATATATTGAATGATCGGTTCGGTGAGGGAGCCTGCTCCAAATACCTCATCAATTCCCATCTCTTTCATGACTGGTATGTCCTCTACAGGGAATGTTCCTCCTGCAATAAGTAAAACATCATCAAGGTTGTTCTTCTTCATCTCCTCGACAATCTTGGGTGTAAAGATGAGATGTTCTCCAGAGAGATAACTCACCCCAATAACATCAACGTCTTCATCGACAGCGGCTTTTATTATGGCCTCCGGTGTTTGATACATCCCTAAGTATATTACTTCCATCCCTGCTTCCTTAAAGAGGGAGGAGACCACCTTCGCGCCTCTGTCATGTCCATCAAGCCCCACCTTGGTTATCAAGATTTTGATTTTTCTCTCCTTGTCCATCTAAATAATCTCCCTAAAAGTTTATTATTTTCAGAAAGGAGATTCAATAATCTCCATTGGGTCATAGGAATATCCAAACACCTGTCGGACAGTACCTAAAAGCTCACCAGTGGTGCCAAATGACTTCGTAGCCTCTACCATCGCTGGGATAACATTTTTTCTTTCCTCTGCATCATCTCGGAGACGCTTGATGGCATCCTTGAGTTTATCCATATTCCTGGTACGCTTGAGTTTTTTAACCTCCTCTACCTGCTGAACTGCCGATTGCTTCGGTACTCTCTGCACGCCCAAAGGTGTGGTTTTTTCTTGTTCAGAGGTAAAGATATTTACTCCAACAACCAGTTTTTCACAACTGTCCAATTCCTTCTGCCTATCCACTGCCTCTGCTTCGAATTGGCGATCCAGCCATTCGGTTCGAATCGCCTCTTCCATTCCTCCCAACTCTTCCACCTGCTTCATAATTTTTAGGCTATCTTCCTCAATCTTATCGGTTAGCTCTTCCACATAATATGATCCACCCAGGGGATCTGCTACATTGGTAACACCTGTCTCATATGCCAGGATCTGTTGAGTTCTTAATGCCTGAAGATGAGCCTTTTCCGTCGGGAGACACATGGGCTCATCATAAGAGCAGCAATGAAGAGACTGAACTCCACCTAAAACAGCTGCCAAACCCTCATAGGCAACACGAACAATGTTGTTAAGCGGCTGTTGTGGTACAAGGGAGCATCCTGCTGTATGGACAGCAAATCGGAACTGCATTGATCTGGGATCTTTTGCCCCATATTTTTCTTTCATTAATCTTGCCCACATTCTTCGGGCTGCCCGGATCTTAGCCACTTCCTCAAAAATGTCTATATGGCAGGAGACGTAAAAGGTAAAACGTGGGGCAAACTCATCAATATCTAACCCCCTCCGGATAAGTTCATCTATATAGCACATGGCAATGCCAAAGCCGAATGCCACCTCCTGAGGAGCAGTAATCCCTTGTTCTCTTAAGTCATACATGTTGACAGTGGTGTAATACCATTGAGGTAACCTTCTGGTGCAGAATTCCATAACATCGGAGCCAAGTTTGATGGATAGGTCAAGGGGGCAGGCCGGTCTGAAGCCACAGTAACGGAAGTGGATTGGATCATTCTGAATAGAGCCACGTAATTTAGTGAGATCAAAACCATTATTCTCAGCAACCGATACATACTGGGCCATGCTTACAGATGCCGCTGTAGATGCTGTAATCACAGACCAACTCACTTTATCTAAGGGGATATCCTTAGTTAGTGTCTCCATGTCCCTAATAGAGGTAATATTCACCCCGGTCAAGCCTACCTCATTGGCTGCCCATGGGTGGTCGGCATCAAGACCCATCTCATAGGTGACATCAGCAATGGTGTTTAGCCCTGAACCTCCATGTTCAACCAGATACCTCACCCGTTCATGGGTGTCCGCGGGGGAACCTATCCCGATAACCTCCCTCTTTGTCCAGTAACGTCCCCTAAACATATTTTTATGAATCCCTCTTGTAAAAGGGTAAGTGCCAGCGTCTGCGACATTCTTTTCATAATTTTCTTCAGGCCTATCCTTGGGGGTGTAAATTTCCTTTAAATCATATCCGGACCAGCTTTTTGCACTTTGTGGCTTTTCATAGTAGGCCTTAAGGTAATCATCCCAATTTACTTCAATTGCATTTTTTATTTTTTTATTAGTATCATGGTTCATTATATTCTCCTTATTGATTTTCAGTTTGCTAATCTGTTTCAATGAGATGATAAAAACTAATTCTGGAGATCAAAACTCGATTCCTTTTTGGGCTTTAACGCCATTCCTAAAATGGTGTTTTATCTCCTTCATCTCTGTCACCATATCAGCAATATCAATAATCTCTTTCTTTGTTCCTCTACCAGTGAGAAAGAGATGTATATTGTGGGGTTTGTTTTTTAACAATTCAATGACCTCATTTACCTCCAAGAGGCCATAGCCCAAGGCATAGTTAATTTCATCGAGTACCACTAAATCAAAATCTCCCGAATAAATAACTTCCTTTGACTTTTCCATGGCTCTTTGTGCCAAAGCTCTATCTTCGCCCCAACTTTCCTTAGTCCATGAAAAACTAGAACCCATGGCGTGTATCTCTATGTTGGAAATTTTATTGATAACATCTCTTTCTCCAGCCTTCAATAATCCCTTCATAAACTGAATTATGCACACTTTAAGTCCAGAGCCATTGGCTCTGATTGCTGTACCTAACGCAGAGGTGGTTTTACCTTTGCCCTCACCTGTGTTGACCAAAATGAGTCCTTTTCTCATTAGACTAATGCTTTGATTATAATTGAAAAAGGAACTGAAGACTTGTAGAATATTATAATAAGTAAGGCCTTCAATAATTTAATATTGACTTTCATGGTGTAATAGATTAATAATTGATTATTTACTAAACAGTTAGTAAATTTAAATTATTGTTTAATTAATTTTATTATTTTTAAATGTCAAGTTTTTTATATTTTTTTTAATCATCCAATCTAAAATGAGAATTAAACGAGCACATGAATATTGATAATCAACATAAATTTAAAGGCTTAGATAGAAGCGAAAGAAAACAAAAAATTATCAATATTGCTGCGGATCTCTTCCACAAAAAAGGCTACAGGTCCACATCTCTAGATCATATCTCAAATGAACTGGGGATTACAAAGGCCGCCCTTTATCACTATTTTTCCAGCAAAAAGGAAATCCTTTCTATCATATATATCCAGTCGTTACAGAATATTTTCAAAAATACCCGCAAAATACTTAAGGCAAATATTCCACCTGATAAAAAGTTGAAACTTCTTATTCATAATCATGTGAAAAACATAATTATCCATCCAATTAATATGATGAGTGTTTTTTTTACCGAAGAAAACCAGCTCCCTGAAAAGGAATTCCGAAAAATCCAAGAGGAAAAGAACAAATACAATCTCATGATGGAAACAATCATTAAGGAAGGAATATCTCTTGGTCTTTTTAAAAAAATGGATTCCAAACTACTGTCATTTTCCATTTTAGGGATGTGCAACTGGATATACAAATGGCATAAACCAAACAGTTTATATTTCAGCCCTGATCAAATTGCTGATCATTTCATTACACTGATGGAAACAGGATACCTCAAAAATAACAAGCAGGAAAATTATTTAGATTTAGCATCACTTGAAATGGCGCCCAAAAAGAGCAAATCTGATACTAAAAGACAAATTTATTGTAAACTTAGGTCTCAATGTAAAACCCTTATGAAGCTAATTGATGAATTGGAGCAGTAAATTAAAAAAATTTTCTCTGATCAAATTTAAAAAAATTCAATATCTTTCCTCAAAAATGGGTGTTTTTTTTGTCACCCTCCCAAGGGCACCAGGAGAGACAAACTCAATTGCCGAAGGAACACCAAAACGATTAAGTATATCCTTAGTGATCTTACTGCTCAAATGCTCAAGTGCATCATTACTAATATTTATACCATGTTCAATCTTAAGCAAAAGAGGAGGCTCTATCTTCGGCGGTAAAGACTTGAGTACAATCCTCATTGCACCAGTTACCATGGGGATATATGATACAATCACATCCCTTATAGCAACCGGATATATGGATTTTCCATTAATCAACAATCGATCGCTAAGTCGACCGAGTATTCTGACTCTGTAACCGGAACCGGGGTAATTACAGGAGCATGCTCCTGACTCTATCTGAATAATGTCCCCTGAGGCATACTTGATAAGCGGAGTCCCCTCCCTTTTAAGGGAAGTGAGCACCCCTTCCCCGATAGCGCCTTCTTCCACAGGGATAGGTTGACGTGTCTCCGGATCAACAAGATCAGCCGCCCAGATTGTGAGGTCAGGGGCAACTTCGTGCAATCCCCTGTACTCCTCCTGATTACATGAACCGACATAGGCTTCCCCATTCACCATGAAAACCTCATTCCAGCGACCACCGTAAAGTTCTTCCATGTGTTTTTTTACTGCAGGAATACCGACCCCTGGCTCTCCTGTAAGAAAAAGTTTTGTAATTTCAAGCTCCCTCACATCATGGCCCGTAGTTGCCTGATACTCCTGGGCAAAGGTCTCAGCGAATGATGGAGTTGCCATAAGGACATTGGGCCTTGTCATGCTGGCGAATTCTATAATCCTTGAAGCTTCTGTTTCGGCGCCTATCTCTACCGTAGCAATATTCATTTGAAAAAGAGGATTTTTAACGATTGATCCTGCCCAGCACCCACTCAAAGGAAAACAAAAAAGTACCCTGTCCCCCTTTCTTAATCCAGCCAGATAGAAAAGCCTGGCTGTGCCCTCGTTCCAGCGAGCCATATCATTTGCAGTAAAGGAATAGGTAAAGGTTGGCAAACCAGTGGTTCCACCTGTTGTCTTAATTACCAAAATCTCTTCAGGAGGCACACAGAGATGCATTCCATATGGATGACCATATCTTTCCAAAGATTCGTCACGCCCTTCTCTCTCAACTTCTTTATCCATTAATATAGGCAGCGAGCGAAAATCTTTCCATGTCATTATATCGCCTGGTGTGGCTCCTATTTCTATAAATTTTTTCCTATAAAATTCAGATGTTTCATAAACATACTTCAATTGTTTTTTTAAGTTATTTAGACGAATGGTTTCAGCCTCATCTTTTGATACTGTCTCGATATCTTTATTCCAAACGTCAACTTTGTTTTTCACTATCACACCTCATAAATGACTAATAGTAGATAACCAATGACTACTGACTTTCTCGCAATAAGGATAATGACCATGCGGCCAGCTCAAGAGTCGGATATATCATTATCCTTTTTTTAGACTCATATTTTTTGGTGATCTCTTCAGGATTTGGCCCATAAAGCCATGCAACTACCGGTTTGGGGGGCAATCCCTCCACTGCCTTATTCAATGACTTGGAAACCTCGAGAAATGAAAACTCTGGTAGCATGGGAGCAATTGCTATGCATATAACGCCATCCACCTGTGGGTCGTTCATAACTGCATTGAGCGCTATCGAATATGCCTTTTGCGTGCCGTGCTTCATTACTGCTGGCCATATATCAAGAGGGTTTCCAAGAGGCATCCAATCAGGAGAAAGTTCAGCCACCTCATGAATAGTCTCAGGGGAAAGAGCAGAAAGCTTGAGATTGTATCTTTCCAATGAATCACTGACCATAATACCAGCCGCTCCACTGTAAGTGATCACAGCGACCCTACTTCCTTTTAGAGCTGGAAGGTTGAGCAAGGTCTTAACTGCATATGTCATCTGCCCATCATCGTTTAAAAATATTACACCAGCCTGCTTTAAGGAGGCCTTGTATAGCTGATAATTGCCTGCCATGGTGCCGCTATGGGATATAGCTGCCTTGGCCCCTGTTTCGCTGCTGCCTGTTTTAAATATAATAATCGGCTTTTTTTTGACTACTTTTTTAGCAAGAGAAAGAAACTCCTTCCCCTTGGTTAGACCTTCCATATGAATAGCGATAATCTTTATGTCAGGATCGTTTCCTAAATACTTGAGAGCCTCATAAAAACCGATATCACATGCATTACCAATATCAATACCCTTGCCTATCGTTCCGCTAAACTCCCGAGCGCCTACAAAAAAGATGCCTGATTGACATATTAAACCAACCGGGGTTTTCTCCTTAGATAGCGGCATAAATGAAGTAGTAAAGTTGTTAAAGTTATTAAGGACCCCAAGGGTATTAGGGCCAAGAACTCTAATGCCGTCTTTTTTTGCAATCTCTGTTATTTGCCGCTGTATCTCCTTTCCCTTGTTATTTGCATCTGCAAAGCCCTGATTTACTATTATTGCAGCCTTAACACGGGCAGCAACACAATCTTTAAGGATAGGCACGGTATCTTCTCGAGGAGCACTTATAACTGCGAGGTCTATATTTTTTTTCACTGATTTTATGTTTGGGTAAACCTTTTTACCGAGAATCGTATCCGCCTTTGGGTTAATTGGAAATATTTTTCCGGAAAAACCAAACTTGATCATATTTTCCATTAGATTAAAAGATCCTGGACCACTTTTTCGACTTACACCGATAAGAGCTACACTTTCAGGCTCCATAAAATGTTTCATAAAAACCTCTCTATTAAGTAAGCATTCAACTACCAACAAAAACAATGTCAATAAAGATCAGAATTAAACTTATTCCTGTAATGTGTTAAAGAGAAGGCCAAAGCCCTCAATGCATCATCTGGTTCTGTAAATATGGGAAAATCTGTTATCTTTTTCATTGTAAGCCACTCATATGAATCTGATATGAGGCATAGAGCAATTGGTTTTTCATAACGTATCGACAATTCCTTTGCAGAGAGTATAAGATTTTTAGTAGCAATCTCATCGATGTTAGGGAGGTAGGAATGTGAAAACAAGACTCCGTCAATCTTCTTTTCCTGTAATGCCCGCTCCAAAACGTCTCTGTAGAAATCAAGATCGAAAACATCCCCGAGATCAAGAGGATTGGTCATTCGTATTACCCCAGCCCTTGCACCTTGTCTCGCGTGGTTAAGAAAACTTTTAGAAAACGGGGTAATCCTAAAGCCATACCGTTGGACCGCATCTGCTGCCATTACCGCACTTCCGCCTGAACGGGACATAATTGCTAAATTTGCTCCCTTTATCAATGGGAGATTAAATATCTTAAAGGCGTTCATCAGCTCTTGAAGAGTAAAGACCCTATGTATGCCAGCCTGGCTCAAGGCCGATGATGTAACCTCATCATTGCCGGCGAGGGCTGCGGTATGAAATCTGGCAATCTGATTGCTTGCCGTGTTGGTATTTGATTTTAAAACAATAACTGGTTTCTTAGTTGAACGTGTCAGATCCATTAAGCGTCGCCCATTAGAGACACTCTCAAGGTACAGGCCTATAGTCTTTGTCCCTGGATCAGATATTAGAAACTCAAGATAATCGTTCTCGTTTAAATCGAGCTTATTCCCCATGCTAACGAGCTTTCTAAAGCCAATATTTTCACAGGAAGAAAGCCGGACACTGTAGTTTACCACCCCTCCACTCTGCGCCACAAATGATATGGCCCCAGATTTTATCCTTTTCTGATCGAGTGGTACAAAGGGGAGGACCAGACCATTTTCCAAGTTGATAATGCTAATACAGTTTGGCCCTACTAATCGAATATCTTGCTTTCTCGCAATTGCAAGGATATTGCTTTCCAGCCTTTTATTTTCATCGGCAAATTCACTGAATCCTCCGGACTCTATCACTGCGTAATGGATACCTTTTTTTCCACAGAGCTCGAGTGCCTCAGGTATATACAAGGCAGGTATCAAAAAAACAGCCATATCAGGGCATGCATCTATATCCTCAATTTTTGTGTAAATCCTTCGACCATTTAAATTACCGCCCTTTTTACCTACAAGGTAGATAGGTCCCTTAAAATGAAACCGTTCTAAATTTTCAACAATGTTTTTACCTAAATTAGTCGGTGTGTTTGATACGCCGACTACCATAATACTTTCAGGATAAAATAGTTTTTGCATTCTTCGTTCCCTCAAACTTTACTAACTCGTAAAAAGTCTTTTGCGAGCGATTTTGGCCACTTTTGGAAATACATTCATATAATGCTGAGTGTTAATCCGCCTGAGGCGGATTAAAATCGCCACACTGTATAAGGAGCATGTGAATGTCTTTTTTTATCTATGCCCTTACACATTGGGCCTCACAGGATCCCGATAATCGGGATGTAGAGCAACTCGGCCTTAGCCGCTTATGCGGATAGTGCTCAGCCTGGCACATCCCGAATTATCGGAATCACGCCGATGCATTTATTAAAGGGCATGAGTAAAAAAAGACATTCACATGCTCCTTTCCAGGCCTTTAGGCCGAGTTTTTGGAATTTAGCGAAGCCCTTTATGAATCCCAAAATGGGCATCATGAGCGAGTCAAAAGACTTTTACCGAGAACGTCAAACGACTATCACTGCAAGATCCGAGTTCCTATTCTGCGCCCATTTCTGATGATATCTTGTTGGCAACTTCCTTAACTGCTTCACCTAAATACTTCCTGTTTTCGAGTTCAAAGCTAAAAATTGGAGATGCTATTCCAATACAGCCTGCAAGGTCTCCGTGGCAATCATAAATTGGAGCCACAACCCTTCTCACTCCTTCACGCAACTCCTGATCCTCAAATGCATAGCCATTTTTTTTGACTATTGATAATTCATTCTCGAGCTGATCGTTGTCCGTTATGGTATATTTTGTAACCTTGGGTAGACCAATTTTTTTTAAAACATCCTTCATCTTTTCCTTCTCCATGTGTGCCAAATATATCTTGCCAGCTGCAAGGGTATGGAAGTAAGGATAGGCTGAGCCAATTCGAGAAAAAAGGCGAACCCCTTCATTTCCCTCTATCTGATCAATCAAGACAAGCTGATCCCTGTCAAGGGTAGAGAGCTCTATGGTCTTTCCAGTCTTCAAAGCCAACTCTTGCATAAATGGTATTGCTACAGACTTGAGCTTGAGTTTACTTTCAAGTCTGTTACCCAGGTATATAAGCTTCATTCCCAGCCGGTATAGGCCTCTGTCTCCTATCTTGGTAATCAACCCCCTATCTGTCAATATTTTCAGTATCCTGACCAGCGAAGGCCGTGGTATATTGAGAGAGCGTAGAATTTCTGAAAAAGAGAGATCACTCTCATGTGATGCAATAAGGTCTATAACATCAATAGCCCTTTCAAGGGCAGGAACATGGTATTTCTTTGTGGAATTCATTTAGTACCATAGTAGCTGTTAACGGTTTTTTTCATCGACAGGAAGAGATTGATGGAGTATTGGAGTGATGGAGAATTGGAGCTGTTCGATTTTTGTTCTTTGATTTTCAATCGACAATTGTCAATCGCCAATTCAAAATCTGATTGATATGCCAATTCATATTTGTTCGCATATTCCATTACTGCAACACTCCATTAATCCATTATTCCGTGAAATATTTAGTATCATATATGATAATTGAAATTTACTATATGAAACTATTTTACAAAGAAAAAAATATCAAGAAAAAATTTCTCTTATTTGACAATAATCTTTTTTAAGATATAATTTATGATACCATCAAATATGACTAACTCGTAAAAAGTATTTTGCGAGTGAATAAAAGGACTTTTTACGAGAACTTTAAATATGAATTGCAATAGATCTATTAGATATGAATGATGCTGACCATCGCCCCTGGGGTTTTTATACGGTACTTTCGGATGAGCCCGATCATAAGGTAAAAAGAATTGTTGTCTATCCTGACAAAAGATTAAGCCTTCAGAGACATAAGCTCAGGTCTGAGCACTGGCATATGGTCAGTGGAAAGGCCCTTGTTACTCTTAATGACAAACAGATTTCCCTCAAAAAGGGGATGTCTATTGATATTCCTGCTGGTGCAGCCCATAGGATCAAAAACACGGGATTAGAAAATCTCGTCTTTATTGAAATACAACAAGGAGAATAC
>Ga0315553_10001976_pt1 | contig 16654 bp, 17 predicted proteins | sample SalMarSW160140MG_FD_203099 | JGI IMG/M metagenome (GOLD analysis project Ga0315553, IMG submission 203099) | Salt marsh sediment microbial communities from the Plum Island Ecosystem LTER, Massachusetts, United States - Salt Marsh Sediment SW1601-40 ... | reverse complement strand
CTCCAGGTTGATGAGCTTGGCCACCTTGTCGAACTGAGACTGTGCCATTTCAAATGCGTTCACTTTATTCCCTCAACTTCGGATAGGTTGTGATGGGTGAGTTGTGCCCATCAGCGGACAGTGAGAAAAGACCGGGTTTCGGATGCTGAGTCCCGCATCGATCACGCATGGGTATCAGGGCTCCACCTGGAAAGAGACTCCAGGAGAATATCTCGAGCAAGGGTAGGTTCAGCGCGCCCGCTGGCTGTACGCATCACCTGACCCAGGAGCCATTTTTCGAGCGCGTGCTTACCTGAAAGGTATTGTTCTACCTGTTCAGGGTTCTCGTGAAGAACCTGTTCAACCCAGGCGGTGATCGCGGTTCGATCTTTGACGATGCCTACCCCCAATGAAGAAACGATATCCTGGGGATCGCCTCCCATCCTCACGATCTCGCCCAGCACGGACTTAGCGCTGGTTGTGTTGATCTCTCCCCGCTCGACCATGGCCACCAGCCTGGCGAGCGCAAGGGGTGTTATCTTTGTTTCGGCCAGGCTGAGGCCAACCTCGTTCAGGATTCCGAACAGCTCGCTCGTAAGCCAATTCGCAATCCTGGAGGGAGGTAGTTCCGGCTCGCCTGAGACGGCGGCCTCGAAAAACTCTGCCACTTCCTTTTCCGCCGCGATCACCTGGGCCAGGTATGGGGAAAGCCGCATCTCCAGGACATAGCGGTTCTGCTTTACGAAGGGTAGTTCGGGAAGTGATCGTCGGATCTCGGCGATCCAGCCGGGATCCAGGACCAGTGGAGGTAAGTCGGGCTCGGGGAAGTAGCGGTAATCATGCGCTTCCTCTTTACTGCGCTGGGAGACGGTCTCACCAGTTGTTTCGTCCCAACCTAGAGTTTCCTGGATGATAGGCACTCCCTGATCCGTGAGAGAGCTCTGCCGATCGAGCTCGAATTCCACGGCGCGCAGCATACTGCGGAATGAATTCAGATTTTTAATCTCGGTTCTGGTTGAAAGATCACGGCTGCCGGGTGGCCGGATGGAAACATTCGCCTCGAAGCGGATCACCCCTTTGTCCATGTCGCCGCTGTTGACTTCCAGATAGCGGAGAAGGGAGCGGAGCGTGGTAGCGTAGGCCTTTACCTCCTCAAGCGAGGCAAGCTCAGGCTCGCTCACGATTTCGAGCAGCGGCACCCCGGCTCGATTAAAGTCGACCAGCGAGAATCCGTCCTCGTGGAAGAGTTTGCCGGTATCCTCCTCAAGGTGGACGCGCCGGATGTTGATGCGCTTCTCTCCGTCGGGAGTTTCAATCGGGAGAAAACCACCGGATGCAAGCGGCAGTTCGTACTGTGAGATCTGGTATCCCTTGGGCAGATCGGGGTAGAAATAATTTTTTCGGGCAAAGACGCTCCGCTCGGCGATCTGGCAGTCCAGGGCGAGAGCGACGCGCAGTGCGAACTCTACTGCTCTCTCGTTGATGACGGGCAGCGTTCCCGGCATGCCGGTGCAAATTTCACATACCGAGGTGTTGGGCTCAGCCAGGGTCAGGTCCACGAGTGCACAACCACAGAACATTTTCGAGCGGGTGAGCATCTCGGCGTGGATTTCCAAACCGATTACGGCCTCATATTGCGAGCGCACCTTGGAGTTCATCGGGTATGGGATCCCGAGAGCGAGGTCAGGTTTGTCGAGAGCTGCCAGTTCATCCCGGATCACATCTAGCCATGTCGCTGCATGAAACGCATCATTCGTTCCAGAGCTTCCTCAATCTGCTCGTAGTCTGTCGCGTATGAGCAGCGAACGAACCCACCGGCCCCGAAGGCATTCCCTGGGACAACCGCAACCTTTTCTTCCTGGAGCAGCCGGTCGGCGAACTGCTCATCGTCCATTCCGCTGGTTTCGATCGAGGGGAAGGCATAAAACGCGCCGTGTGGTTCGAAGGTGGTCAAACCCAGTTCGTTCAGCCCATCTACAATCAACCGCCGCCGCCGATCGTATTCGGCCAACATGCGTTGCACGTGCTCCTCTCCGCTCTTGAGCGCTTCGAGAGCGGCAAATTGGGACACGGTTGGGGCAGACATGATCGTGTATTGATGCACCTTGCGCAGGCCTCCCAGGACAGCCTCGGGGGCGGCGGCGTATCCAATCCGCCAGCCGGTCATCGCGTAATCCTTGGAAAAGCCACCCAATGTGATCGTTCGCTCACGCATCCCGGGCAGCGCCGCAAAGCAAACATGCTGGTGGTCGTAGACCAGGCGGTCATAGATCTCATCCGAGATGACAAGCAGATCGTGCTGTTCGGCCAACTGCGCAAGCTCAGCCAATCGATCGCGGGTCATGACTGCCCCGGTCGGATTGTTGGGATACCCGATCAGGAGTGCTTTTGTGCGTGGAGTGATGAGATCGGCCACGGCCTGGGCGCTGACCTGGAACGAATCCTCCACCTGGGTCCGGAGGGCAATGGGTGTGCCACCGGCAAACACCACTTCCGGTTGGTAGGAAACGAAGCAGGGAGTTGGGACGATCACTTCATCCCCGGGGTCGATGATGGCAGTCAGGGCAAGATAGAGAGCCTCCGATACGCCAACCGTGATGAGCAGCTCGCTCTCTGGGTTGTAACTAACGCCGTACAGGCGATCGAGATGGGAAGACAGCGCCTGGCGCAGTTCAAGGATCCCGGAATTGGAGGTGTAATGAGTTTCGCCAAGTTGAAGTGATTTAATCCCGCTGGCCAGAATCGGGTCGGGTGTGACGAAATCCGGTTCCCCGATTCCGAGCGAGATGACATCATCCATCGTAGCTGCAATGTCAAAGAAACGGCGAATACCAGAGGGGGGGACGTCAGCCACTCGTCGAGCGATGAAATCACGCATCCGGAATCTCTCCTATCTCAGGGCTAAGACAGCGATGGGGATCAGGGTATTGAGATCCGCCATTCATCATAGAGTTCACCATAGAAGAGATCAAAGACGCGCCCATCAAGCACGCGCACGCGGAAGCGCAACCCGCCGGGGATGCGCCACCGGGCTTCAATCTCCTCGATCTCCAGCCGGTCGCCCTCCCATCGAATCGCGTTCGGGTGATCGGCATAGGTATAACCGGAATGACACTCCACTAGGTCACGCGTTGTTGTCACAGTGACACGCGAGCCCTTTTATCATCTAGCATATGATCCCTTTTCGCCAGTGGCAAGTGACCCGTGGTGTCGATGAGACTCATCATAACCCCGCAAAGAGCTGATCACGAAGCGCGTGCCAGATCAGCGAGTGCGCCCGGAAGCGTTTCCTGTGTAACAAAGAGAGCGCCTTGCACCGTCTCGTTCGCCTTTCGTTGGACATCGGCCTTCCCGTCCACGAAGAAGATCGGCAGGGTTTTTCCGGCCGGTTGTGTGCGCAGGCAGGGAACTGTTTCGCGACCATGTGATGGGAGCCGTGAAATATGGATGACCACAGCCAGGTTTAGATCCTCGAGTATCCGACGGCAGGAGCGCTGGCCATCTTCTGCCTCGGTCTCTCTGCCTGCCACCCCTGTGCTCGCAGTTGGTCGGATAAACCGACGGATCCGAGCTGGTTCCAGTGGATGAGGAAAATCTTAAGGGTTATCAATACCTCGTCCTGTGGAGTCGGTCTCAACTCAAATCAACTTCGGAGTGGTCACCGACATTGACGAACCCATGCAGGCCGAACAAGCGAACCCCGATCCCGACCAGCGACGCATGCAGCACGCTTTCCTGGATAAAAGCATCCTGCTCAACGATCGTATCTTTGATGACCGAACGCCGGATGACGCAATTTGGACCAATCGAGGCATAGGGACCGATTACCGATTCGGCGATCTCGGCTTCAGGGTGTACGAAAACCGGGGGAAGGAAGATTGAACCCTGGCGAAGCAGGGCGTCGCTTGAATTATCCCGGCCGTGCTCGAGCAGATAGCGGTTCGTCTCCAGCAAGGCGTCTGGTTTACCACAGTCCATCCATACATCAACCTGCCTGGTCCGCAAATCCAGCCCATCTTCAAGCATGAGGTTAATGGCATCTGCCAGGTAATACTCCCCACCGAGTCGGGTGCCGCTCGCCATTTGCTCTTCAAACGCAGTCACCAGGTCCTTCGCTTGCGGGAAATAGTAGAAACCGGCCAGGGCCAAATTAATGCTCGGATCCTCTGGTTTTTCGATCAAGCGCAGCACCCGCCCGTTTTTGTCGACATCGGCAACTCCGAAGCGGCGCGGATCGTCTACCTCCTTCACCCACGCGATCGCCGGGCCAGCGTTCTCCAGGGGAATGGAGAGATCAGCTTCGATGATCGTGTCAACAAAGGCCAGGTAGATCGGTCCCTCAAGCCGCTCCCTCGCCAGCCAGATGGCATGGGATTGGCCCTTCATCTCATCCTGGACAACATAGCTGGCGGTTAGCTCCGGATAGCGTTTGTCCATGAACGATTTAATCTGCTCGCCCAGGTAGCCGACGATGAAAACCACTTCATCAATGGCGGTTAATGATTCAAACATATCGAGGACATGCCCGAGCACAGGGCGTCCGGCAACACTGACCAGTGGCTTCGGCTTAGACCAGGTATGCGGCCTGAGCCGTGTCCCGAGTCCAGCCATGGGTATGACGATTTTCATAGACTCCCCTTCTCCTGGTTATGCCAATACTGGACGCTGCATGTGCCAGGTCGTTTCTTGCTGATAGGAATGAGCGCTTTTCAGAAGCAGCGCTTCTCCCAGGTGAGGTGCGTTGAGCTGCATGCCGATCGGCAGTCCGCGGGTATCGAATCCGACCGGGAAGCTGATGCCGGGAACGCCGGCTAAATTTGCCGGCAGCGTGAAAACATCCTCCAGATACATCGAGAGTGGATCGTCTCCATGCTCCCCGATGCGAAAAGCCGTAGTGGGCGCGACGGGACAAGCTAGCAGGTCGACCGATTGGAAAGCCTGGTCGAAATCAGCCTTGATCAGAGTCCGCACCTTCTGCGCCTGGCCATAGTACGCATCATAGTAACCGGCCGAAAGGGCATACGTGCCGAGCATGATGCGCCGTTTTACTTCCGGGCCGAAAAGGCTGCCTCGTGTCTGCAGGTACTGATCCCAGAGATCGTCTCCAGTGACGCGCGGCCCGAAGCGGACGCCATCGTAGCGGGCAAGGTTGGCGGATGCTTCCGCAGGAGCGATGAGATAGTAGACGGGAAGTGCAAGATCGGTATGGGGCAGGCTCACTTCTTCGACCGAGGCACCCATGCTTTCTATCATGGCAATTGCCGTGCGGACGGCTGCTTCAACCTCAGGCTGCATACCATCGATGAAATACTCACGCGGGACACCGATGTGCAAACCGTGCAGGTCTGACCCGTTGAGCACCAGGGCAGGGAGAGGGTCGCGCACGCTGGTCGAATCAAGCTCATCGTAGCCAGCCATGGTCTCAAAGAGCGGGATAAGATCCGAAGCGGACCGAGCCAGTGCACCGACGGTATCAAGGGATGACCCATACGCGATCAGGCCGTAACGTGAGACGCGTCCATAGGAAGTCTTGAGACCGGTTACCCCGCAGAAAGAAGCAGGTTGGCGGACGGACCCGCCGGTATCGGTCCCAAGTGCGGCGTAGCACAAACCAGCGGCGACCGCAGCAGCGGAGCCGCCGGATGAACCACCAGGAACCCGCTCCAGGTCCCAGGGGTTGTGTGTTGGCCCATAGGCAGAGTTCTCGGTCGATGACCCCATCGCGAATTCATCGGTGTTGGTTTTTCCCAGGATGACCGATCCGGCATCGATTAGCCGAGAAACGCTGGTTGCAGTATACGGAGGGAGAAAACCTTCCAGAATTTTAGAGCCACAGGTTGTCTGCACGCCCTGTACGCAGAGGACATCCTTGATCGCAAGCGGGATCCCATGCGTGAGCGGCAGGTCCGCCGAGCCGCTTTTCCGCCAGGAGGCTAGCGCACTGTCGGCGGCGTCAGCCTGTTCCAAAGCAAGATCAGGCGTAAGGGTCAGGAACGCATGCAAGCGAGGGTCAAGCGTGTCGATTCGGCTGAGGCATGCCTCGGTCAGGTCGCGCGAGGATACTTCCCCCTTCCGTAAAGCTGCAGCGGCATCCAGCAGTGAGATATCAGTCAGTCCCGGCATAGTATCGGGGCTCACGATTTTTCCAAGACGGGCGGAACGCGAAACATACCGCGTTCTTCCTCAGGCGCATTGGAGAGCATGAGTTCACGTGGCGGGCACGGCCGGACGATATCCGGGCGGAGCGGCGCTTGCAGCGGCAGAACGCTTGCGGTTGGTGCAATCTGGGTCGTATCGACCTCATTCAGCCGGGAGGCGTATTCGAGGACAGCGGAGAGCTGTTGGGCATATCGCTCCAACTCTTCTTCTTCAAGCTCAAGCCGCGCAAGGAATGCGATGTGTCGAACCTCATCCAGGGTTAAGGCCATAGCAACCAAATTATAGCAGAGCGCTTGTGAGCGACTCGCAGGATCCCGGACTGTGAGAACTTCCTTGGGGCGGGCAGTCAGCCTGGCGAAATGCCATCGAGTACGGCATCGAACATGGGCAAGGTTCGGGTATCGACATATGCCGCCTCGAAGGCAGCCCGAGCCCGCTCGCTATACTCATTTAGGAGATGTTGATCCGAGGCAAGTGCCCGCAGGAAGGCGACCGTCCCACGGACATCGCCATGACGCAAGCTTGCTCCGACTCCAAATTGCCGGATCGCATCATCGACATTGCTGCCTTCTGGCCCGATATAGAGGAGGGGAAGTCCCATAGCTAAGTTTGCATGCATCTTGCTCGGACTGATCACACCGAGAGCCGACTCGTTCATAGTGATCAGGGCACAATCAGCGCCCGACAGCACGGAAGGTGTGATTTGTTTCGCAACATAAGTGTGGAGATGGATATTCTCAAGCCCTCTGCGATCCGCTTCATGAGCAAGTGAAGGCCATTTTGATCCACCTCCCACAAAGAGAAAGCAAATCTTGTCCTGCCTCAGGTAGGAGGCAGCCTCGAGCACAGTATCGAAGTTGTGGCCGAAGCCCGCATTACCCAGATATAGAACCTTAAAGAAAGCCCCAATGTCGAAAGATTCCCAGCCCGGCCAAGGATCGGGGTCAAGGCCAAGAGGAAATTGAGCCTGAGACTCCCAATTGGGAATGACCGTACAGGGCACATCAGCCAATCGGGGGTAGCGCGACACGAGCAGGTTCTGCATTGCTGTATCGAGGCAGACGAAGTGATCAAGTTTTGAAAAAATGATCCAGTTGATGCGATCGAGCAGTCGCGCAATCCAACCACCGGGTGATATCACATCCGTTCGCTCTAAAATTTCCGGGTAGCAATCCATGTTCCACAAGAGGAATCGTACGCGTGGATGGAATAATTTGTGGGCCACGGCGGAAAGACCGATGAAGGGTGGCGTTGTAAGTGAGACCAAAATATCCTGGCGAGGGAGCAGCATCAGCCGGACGAGGGTCTGGGTAAAAAAGAGAGCATAATCAACAATGCGATGGACGGAGCGCTTCTTCCCAAACATCGGGGTCCACAGCCGTATCACCCGCGGGTTGTCTTTTTGCACAGTCACATGCGAGGGGAATTGGGGCACATAGCCGCCAACGCTCGTGAGAACGGTGACCGTATCCCCGAGGGCAGCGCGGTGCTCGGCCAGGGAAGCCGCTAGATGCCCGGTTGGGGCGAGGTCTGGAGGGTAGAACTGGTTGATGATCGTTATACGCATATCAAGCTCAGCAAAGGGAACGGCTAGAGCTTCTGCAATCCAGATACCATCTCCGAAATGATATCTTCCAGGGAATAGGACATCTCCCAGTGGGGAAAATGGGACTTAAGCTTGGCCAGATTGGAGTAGTAGCAGATATGGTCACCGATCCGGTTCTGTTCTGAATAGGTAAGCTGCGGGCGTTTCCCTGACTCCCTTTCTATCATGGCAACACACTCGATTAAGCTGGCTGCGTTGCCCTTGCCCCCTCCGATGTTGTACACCTCACCCGGTCGTGGATCCTGCGCGAAGTGCCAGAGGGCATTAATCACATCGTGGCTATGGATTTGATCGCGAACCTGTTTTCCTTTGTAACCATAGATTGTATAAGGGCCTTCGTTCATGGCCACACCAACCAGGTAGCTGAGAAATCCATGGAGCTCGACACCAGAATGATGAGGACCAGTCAAGCACCCGCCTCGAAATATCCCGGTTTTCATACCGAAGTATTTCCCGTACTCTTGAGCGAGGATATCACCAGCCAGCTTAGACGCTCCAAAAAGTGAATGCAGGCAGTTGTCGACGGGAAAATCTTCACCGATGCCCTCTGCGAAACGCGGGTCGGCATAGTCCCAGCGGGTTTCGAATTCAGTAAGAGGGATATGGTTAGGGCCATCCCCGTAAACTTTGTTCGTGCTCAGGTGGATGAATACAGCCTTGGGGGCATGCTGCCGGAGCGCCTCAAGCAGATTGAGCGTCCCGTTGGCGTTGACATCGAAATCATCAAATGGTCGCCGGGCGGCGAGATCGTGGCTGGGCTGGGCAGCGGCGTGGACGATCAGGTCAAAGTCGCTCTTCTTGAAGAGATCAAGCACTGTTTGGCGCTGGCGAATGTCGAGATCATGATGAGTGAAGTTGCTGCATGTCGCCAGGAGACGATCGCGGTTCCATGTAGTATCACCTTTCTCACCGAAGAAATCAGCGCGCATGTTGTTGTCAACACCGGTAACCCGGAAGCCCATTGAATCAAAGAAAGAAACTGCCTCAGAACCAATGAGCCCGCTGCTGCCCGTCACTAAAATGTGCATTAATGCAACCTTCCTTCCGGAGCAGTTGTAATTGAAGCCGTTCACTCTCTCGTCTGACCGGGTAATTCTAAAGCGAGCCGATCCTTTATGAAAGGCCCGGTCAGTGAGTTGTCGCTGTGAACGATTGGGCGGGTATGGAAATGCCCGGCAGAGGCAAGCTGCGGGCAAAGGGCCTGTGGTGATTGTTATTCTTGATAAGGAAGCGAAACCGGATCGACGTCCCTGAGCACGCCGCCAAGTGAATTGATTGCAGTCTCGACCATCCCTCCCGCTAGAACGGGGACGAATCGGCCGTCGTCGAGCCGGAGATAGGTGTACTGAACCGTCGCAACCAACCAGCGCAGGGGCTGGCGTGGTGAAGTGCTTATCGGGAGATTTGTAGCTGTCGTTTTCATACCTGATATTCCATTCATATCAACGATTCTAGCCACCTTATCTTAAGGAAGCGTTAACAACCTATACGGGCTCTAACCTGTCCGGTTGCCTCGTCAACCTGAGTATTCCACAGAATCAAGCAGCGCTGTCACATTTGATAGGAAACTGTCAGACGAATGGCGGCTTTAGGCCAGGAGATGGGTGACTGCGCTTGTTTTGATCAATCCGTGGACGGTGGGAGACCAGACACGTGGACGGAATCCGATGCGCAGGGGAGCATGCCCAGTGAACGGAGACGGGTAAGGGCTCTGCTCGAGCGAGCAAGGCGAGGCAGGCGGATCACCATCTGGCCTGAAGCTTCGCAAAGAGTCGGAGAAGGTAGTTCGCGGGCATCTTCTTCATAGGGCAGATTATTCTGGCCGGGGGTTGGCCACAATCCATAGCGTAAATGGCCCGATCCATCCGGATAGCGACCATAGCTGAGGTTGTACGCCCGCACGCGCAGGTAGCTGATGGAGTCCATGACGCGACCATCGGACGCAAGCAAGCGGACGGTATCTCCGCTGTCATTCAAAGCCAGGTGCGTGCGCGAGCGGAAGAAGACACGGTAGCCACCCGCCTCAATTGTGGTGGACCCAAGCACGTAAGGGGACGACCCGGCGCCAGGGATATCATCGAGCATCCAGACCTTCAGGTTGACCGGACCCGGCCCGAGGTTGATCAACTCGATGAATTCATCCCCTGTATCGATCCCACCCGCGCCCTCCCAATCATAATGGGGACGGATAAGGACCTCGTTGATGACGAGCTTGCCCGGGATCCAGGTCGGGGCCGGAGTGGGATAGACGATCGAATTTGGTCCGCGCGGTGTGCCCTGGATCGGTTCACCTTGTGCATCTTTCCCGAGGCTGTGATACCCGGTAAAGCTGGCCCACCCCGACGAACCATCAGTACTGTTCCTGCGTTCCATGCTTGCCCGGGACTGTGCGCTGCCTGCCGGCCAGCCTCCCCCGGCAAGGTTGGCGGTGTCGATCAAGCCCCCTGCTGCATCACGGAGGGTTAGTGTCTCACCAGAATTGGAGAGGGAGCCAGCGTAGATGAGATCGGCCTCGATATTTTGAATGGTTGCTTCGTCGGTTCGTTCGAGCAGGTAGAAGCCTCCGGGAGGGAGTTCTCCGGGCAGGGCGATCATGATGTCACCCCCGTCTCTCAACTGCCAACCGTCGAGGACAACGGTGAACTCTCCGGTGTTATAGAGCTCAATCCACTCGTCGCTTGCGGAAGCATGTGTTCCCGCCCAGCCAACTTCGTTAATCCACACAGATCCTGGAGGGGGGGAGACGACCTCCGGGGTGGCGCTTGGCGCTGTCGCAGCCGTCAGGCTTGCTGTCGGGGTAACGCTATACATCGAGTTTGGTTTTCGCAGGGTTCCAGGAATGGGGTTACCGGCTGCATCATGAGCATTTCCACCGCTCCCAGAATAGGTTACCCAGTTTCCAGGGGAATCGTCACCGCCCCAGCGCTCCATGCTGGTACGCGAGGAAGCTTCGCCGGCCGGCCAATCGCCACCATCCCGATTGGCGCTATCGACGAGCGAACCTGCGGGATCGCGTAAGGCGAGCATCTCGCCGCCGTTGTTCAATGCCCCGGTATAGAGGATGTCTCGGCCGTGACATCCCCCACGCTGCTGTCGTCGGTCCGTTCGAGCAGCACGTAGCCGTAAGGGGCGATCGCACCCCATACTGAGATGTTGATATCCCCCTCGTCGGTCAAGCGCCAGCCATCCAGCGCGACAGGTTCTGCGCTGGTGTTGTAGAGCTCGATCCACTCATCATGGACCGAGGCGATTGTCCCGGCCCACCCCAGCTCATTAATCACCACCAGCCCAGCCGTAACCGTCAAGGCAGGGGGAGCAGGCGAAGGGCTGGGCGCAGGCGAAGGGCTGGCCAGTGCGGTCGAGGAAGGAGTTGCGCCGGGCGATTGTCCGGGCGAGGGCGATACCGACGGAGAAGCTTGGGTTGGTGAGGAGGACGGCGTGGGCGTTTCCGTGTCGGATGGCGTTATTGCTGGGATAGAGTCCAAGAGGGTTGCGCTTGGAGTAGAGGTTGGATCTTGGGTGAGCGATGGGATGGCAGTCGGGGATGGCATCTGGGTAGTGGGAAGAGGCTCCTGCATACGGCGTGCGGGGGAAACCAGATCCACAAAGCCTTGGCCGGGAGGGCTGGAGATGAGACTGGAAAGAAGAAGGAATCTAAAGAGAAAGAGGGCAAGCAGAGCCCGGGTCATGGTCACCCCCTGTGACCCCGTGGTTCTCTAATGTAGTGTAGACTGACGACTGGGCAAAGTAAACGAGCGGAATGATCCTAGCCAGTTTGTGCTAGTCAACAGGAATCAGGCGCTCGAAGAGTTCCAGCGATGGAAAATCTAGCGCAGCGCTTGGGGAAGCTTCGATGGCGCGCTCATCGACCCAACCGACCACTCCGCCAAAGTCAACCATCCACCAATAGGTATCTTTGGCCTGGATACCGTTAAGGCCGTTATATTGGGGGAGGATCGAGCCGCTAGCTCCGGAGTCCACGGAGGCGATTGGCACATAGTTCGTGCCTGGCCCCAGCAGGACGTTCGTGGGGTAGATCGCTTGGACCCTACTCTCTCCCGAGAGTTTATCTGAGTACTCTGCGGGCTCAACAGCAACCATCATCCAACCGTTCGCGACGCCTCGCTCACGGCCATCAGACGGCTTGTTCTGGACGATGCCGTTGATCCACATCGTGGATGAGCCGCCGCCGTCGTAGTTGATCCCCCAGGATGCACCGAGCTTGTCTTTACAATAAAAACCTAACTCTGGCAGGGTCATCCCGATGCTGTAGGAGTCGACGCGGCCGTCGACGACGACAAAATATACAAACTCCTGGTTGAAGCAGATAGCAGTGCGAGGATGGCGCAGAAGAGCTCCGCGATTGTCTGTCTCCAGCACTCGTCCGTCTCTAAGGAAAACCAGGTCACCAGCGAGACTGGCGAAAGTTTTTGTCCAGGAATCCGGGTTGGGTGAGACGCAATCCTGCTGTAGGTGGGCCAGATCAAGCGAGATGCCTACTTTGTCACCAGCGGAGAAGGTCGACAATTTCTCGGAAGCCTCTCCTGTCCAGGACGAGAGAACGATTTCGTTAAACATGATCGGGACAGGACCGAGATCTGTGCGAACCTGGCGAACAGTACCCTTTACGTAGCGGGGGTTCGGCAGCAAGCCACTGGGACGGAGCAGTTCAATCACGACTTCAACCTGCATATCACCCCCTGGGCTGAACGGTTGCGAGGCGGGGGTATAAAGGACGATCTCGTCACGCGGGCTGACATTGTTGATGTCATCAATCTCAAACCAGGATCCGGTCTCCAGGTTTGTAATACGCTGCGTCGAGTCTGGATGATAGACACACCCGCCAGCAAACAGGCTTCGGTCTTGGTTGAAAGCCAGCCCACTCAACCCATGCAAGTCATCATATTTCTTGACATACCAGCCCCCAGAGATCACGCCGCCGGTTGGTTCACTCGTTTCCATGTCATAGAAGGAGCCATTGATGGCAACGACGACCTTGCTCCGGGAGCCCCACGCCCCCCCCCAGGCGTTGAGTGACTGGTCGTAGCGATTCGCCATCCCTCGTACGGTTTCTAATCCGGCGCCCAGCAAGCCTTGGGCGAGGGAGCTGTCGATGATCAGGTTTTGATGGTCTAGATCCATCCGGGCCACGTAGGCCCGGACCGGACCAGGGAGGACAAAGCTGCGGTAATCGATGCCATCCGTGACCGTCGTCCAGGCGGGTGGGGCAGATGCGCTACTGCTGGCAAGCACCAGCAGAGTTAGCGCCAGGACGAGGGCAAGCCCGGGACGACGCCTGGGATACCTTCGGAGCAGGTTTTCTTGGAAGCGAGTTAAGACAGCCACAGCCTCATGATAAGAGATGCGCCTAATCTTGTCGACAGGACTGGAGGGGGAGGGTGGCCGAGCGCCTCCTTAGTATAATGAGCGTACATGGGTAAACCCGGCCAGCTTGAGAGGAGCATAACATGAAGCGCATGGATCGCGGTTCGCTAGCAGCGGCGTTATTCTTGATCAGCTTGGGAGCCATCTTCCTGCTCATCAACCTGCTCCCGGAGTTGTCCTTCACCCGGACATGGCCAGTGATCTTTCTGGCCGTGGCCGCTGCGTTCTTCCTTCCAGCAGTCATAGCCGAGGAAGCGCGTCGCGGCCTGGCGGCCCTGGCCATCCCCGGCTCGCTGTTTCTCGGTCTGGGCCTCATCTTCCTGTACAACACGCTCAGCGGGGATTGGGCAGCCTGGGCGTATGCCTGGATACTCATTCCCGCTTCGATTGGTCTTGGGCTGATCCTTTCCAGTTGGATCGGAGGATGGGGACAACCCGTGGCCGAAGTGGGCGTGTGGCTGATGGTCTTGAATGGTGCCGCATTTGGGTTATTCGCAACACTCTTCGGCACCGCATTCCTCAAGACCCTCGGTGCCGGGGCGTTGATTCTGGGGGGGTTGCTCATGCTGCTAAGGGCGTTCCGTAAAGGGATCGCTCCTCCACAGGATGAAGCGACTGAGAGATGAGGAAGAGGACCCTCGCAGGGTTGCTCATCGCCTTAGCTCTTGCAGGCTGCTCTATATCTCCGGAAGCTGCCCGGGAAACGGCCCAGGCCGTCACGCAGACCCGTGGGGTACTTGACTCGATCGCGGCCAGTACGCGGGCGGCCATGAGCCAACAAACGACAAAGGCTCCGCCGTCCTCAAGCCCATCAGCTCCCCTTGTTACCGCAACCGATTCGCGCAACCAAACAGCAGTGGAGAAGACTCCGACTGCCGCACAGGTATGGGTCGAGGTTCGCATCGACACGAACTGCAGGCTTGGGCCAGGGCTGGCATTCGAGATGGTTGGGGCGCTCTTCGTCGGAGAACGGACGATTGTTCTTCAACGCAGCTCGGTACCCGATTATTGGGTGGTCGAAAATCCAGATAGACCCGGCCATACCTGTTATCTGTGGGGAAAATATGCTACGTTGGAGGGCGATATCGGATCCTTGCCGCTCGACATTCCCCCCACCGCTACCGCCCAACCCGCATCGATCCTTGGCTGGGTCTATCTTGACCTGAACGAGAACGGCATACGCGATCCAGAAGAGACAGGACCAGGCCCAGAGGGGCTCCGGCTGTTACTTAAGATTGGTGCGTGCCCAGGAGAGGCGACCCTGCGGGTCGTCGACCCAAACGCCTACGGCCGGATCATGATCCAGCCCTTGTTGGCGGGTGTCTATTGCCTAGTCGCAGACCCAGAAGCGACTACGCTCGAACCCGAGCAGCGCGAGATTCAACTTGGCCCCAACGAGCAACTGGACGAGGTCAACTTCCGTTTGCTGCCCTGATGCTTGAAAACGAAGCAGGGACCGGCAACCAGGTCCCTGCGCAAACCCAAAACCAGATCAGGCCAGCCACAGCCCATAGAATGCAAGCTCAGGGCGTGGCGGAGGGAGATGTTTCTGTCGTAATTGCTCCGCCACCGGCCTCGCTCAGTGTGGTCTCAGTCGGGACTGGTGTGGGTAGAGCTTCCGGGGTAGCCGGCACGCCAGCCAGCACCCAGCGTTCCCAGATATCGATCCAATCTGCGCGCAATTCCCTGGATGGCGGCATCGGTCCCCATTCGTCAGTTTCCTCGCGGTGGAGGGAGCGGATCACGTTGCTGCCCAGATCACCGGCGATCAAGTTCGGGGCGTCATCCCCGCTTTTCAGAACATCTTCTAGACTCTCCATCAGGTAGTTGTTGTTCTTCTTTCCCGGCCGGTGACACGATAGGCAGCTGCGGCGGATGATTGGCTCGATGTGTACGCTGTAGGTTGGGATTTCGTCCGGTCCGAGTTCGGGCACGGCTCCAGCAGCCAGGGCTTCTGCCGGAATCTCAACCCGGTCGTCCCAGGTATAGCGCATAAACGTGACAATGGCATCGATCCCACCCCGATCAAGCTCGCCGCCGTAGGCCAGCCCAAGAGGAGGCATTCCCAGATCCTGCTGTCCGTAATCGATGATGTTGAAGATCGTCGAGTCTGTTCGGGTATAGATGAAATCGGGAGCATTGAGTGGTGCGACGATCACCCCCTCCAGACCTTCTACAGTAGTGATTTCACCCCCCTCGCCTTCTCCACCATGACATTCGACGCACTGAATGCTGTACAGATCCTGGCCAATCACAATTTGATCAATCACCGAACCAGCTGCGTTGAATTCCTCCTGTGGCGGGGTGCTGGCCGCAGCCAGGACAGTGAGCACAACCACGCCCACCATTGTTACGCCCATCACACCGAGGCCAAACTTGCGCTTGGACCAATGGCGGAACGGGCTGCGATCGTAAAAGGGTAGCAGCAGCAGCGCCAGGACGGCCACGATGGGCACGATTGTAGTTCCCACCCATTCCAGGGATCCCGGGAAATACTTCAACAACTGGAACAGGAAGAGGAAATACCATTCTGGCCTGGGGATGTAATTGCTGTCGTTTGGATCGGCCGGGGGCTCGCCCTTGACGCCGATAAAGGTTGCCAGGCCGACCAGGAGCAGAAAAATGGCGAAGGACACGATCATGTCTTTATAGATGATGTCCGGGAAGAACTTTACGCCGTGCTGTTTGGCGGCTTCGTAGCGTTCTCTGTAGGTTTGCTTAGGATCGGATTCCACCGGGTCGCTCCTATTCGTCCTTGGAGGGGATGTGGCTGATCCCGAGACGGATAACGAGATAGAGATGCACACCAAGGATGCCGAAAAGTGAGGCAGGCAGCATCCAGATATGAGCGCTGAAGAACCGCACCAGTGTGAGCGTGCCGAGATCGCTGCCCCCGCGTAGAGCATCATTTACGTAAGGGCCTACAAATGGGATTGTCTCGGCGATCGAGGTGCCAACGGTCGTCGCCCAGTAGGCGCGCTGATTCCAAGGCAGCAGGTAGCCGGTAAAGCCCATACCTAAAGTGACCAGCAGGAGCAGCACCCCGGTCAACCAGGTTACTTCACGCGGGTATTTGTACGCGCCATAGAAGAAGGTCCGCAGCATATGCAGGACAACCGTGATCACCATCAGGGTCGCCCCCCAGTGGTGGATACCCCGAATCAGCCACCCGAAGGCGACGTCGTTCATAATGTAGTTGATGCTATCGTAGGCTTGATCGGGGTGGGGAACGTAATATGCTGTGAGGAAGATCCCGGTGGCAGCCTGGAGGACGGCCAGGAAAAGAGTTGCGCTGCCAAGGGTAAAAGCCCAGTTGACCTTCGGAACCTTGCGGTCAAGAACAGTATTGTAGATGCCGGTCAATCCGAGTCGCTCATCCAGCCAGGTCATAATACGGGCTGCCACGTTAAGCCTCCACCAGGTAGATCAACAGTGTCCCGTCTTCCACCTTGTAGTCGAAGCTGTCAAGCGGGCGCGGTTGTGGGCCAGAGATGATCGAGCCATCTTTGCCGAAGCGACCGTCAT
>Ga0315553_10001975_pt1 | contig 16656 bp, 7 predicted proteins | sample SalMarSW160140MG_FD_203099 | JGI IMG/M metagenome (GOLD analysis project Ga0315553, IMG submission 203099) | Salt marsh sediment microbial communities from the Plum Island Ecosystem LTER, Massachusetts, United States - Salt Marsh Sediment SW1601-40 ... | reverse complement strand
CCCATATCCTTGACCGTGACTGCCGACTTAGTGGCGGGCACGTCAAGCTTGGCGTCCGTGAGCCAGACTTTCCGCCCCTTGACAGTCGTGCCCACGGTCGCGTAGTTGATCCTCTCCCCGGGAACGTTTGCCGTGGCGAAGTCGACCAGCACCCAGCGGATGGAGTTGTCGCCGCGCCAGTAGCGCGCCAGCACGCGGAACTGGGCCGGCACGGCCACCAGCTTGCCACCGCGGTCTCTGGAAGCAAGCCGCAGGCCACTAGTCTCTTTCGCTTGGCCCGGAAGGAGCGGGGCGCCGCCCGAGATGAACGGCGGTATCCCGCATCGGGCGTCGTTCTTCACGACGAGAGGGATCTCCCAGGCCAGAGCCGTCGGCGCCGTTAACCCCGCCAGCGCAACGGCAACCGCGCCGGCCCGACGCATCCACCTGCGAACGTCCATCCCGTGTCCTCCTTTCGCGCCGCGGTTCAGTGCTGAGAGCAACGCCGGCACGTGAGTCCCTTGCCGCCAGCAAGAGTGAGACAGTCAGAAGTGCACTCCTGAGGCGCACAGGGCGGCAGGTGAGATCCCCTCCCGCTCCCGAGGGGGGGGCGGGGCGGCCGCGGGCGAACGACCCGCCGCAGCAACCGCTGACCTCCTCACGTCAATCCTCCTTCAGGGATTCCCAGCCCCATCTTGTCTCGGCCGGACTGGCACATCCTTCAGTGCCATCTTCTCCCCGGCGTGGTAGTCCAGCTTCACACTCACAATCCTCGCGTTCCCCGCGTCGGCAATGAAGAGCCGGTGATCTGTGTGCGTGGCCACGTAGCAGGCGTGGAACAGCGCGACCTCGTCTCCGCCAACAGAATGCGGATTGCGGATTGCGGAATGAGCGGAACGCCGTCATCCACGTTTCCATAGCGCCCGACGCGGAGGATCAGGTTGCCGTTTGAGTCGAGCACGGCGGCGCTGTACCGATGCGTCTCGGGCGCGAAGGACCGGGCGAAGTAGTCCAGCGCGAATCGGCAGTTCCAGCACGAGCAGCCGCTGCCACTCTCATTGAACCCGGCAAATCCGACTCCACCGTAGTACCACTCGGCCCCCTGGACCCACGCCCGCCCCAGCCGGCAGTTGGCCCGGTCGGGCGGGCGCTTGGGGCGGGTCGCTTCGCTGACGGGCACGGGGGCGCGGCCGGTGCCGAGGATCCTGGGCCGCTTGCTCTGGGCCGTGAACTTGAGACCGCGCGGGGGGCGGAACTTGACCACGGTCGCTGACCTCCGGTTGAAGTACCTCTTGCCGTCGAGCACGCGCGTCGGCGCGGCGAGCACGCAGAGCGCATCGTCCCGGTCAATCCCGATGCCGAACATCTCGCCGATACCCGGAATGGCGTCCTCGTAGAGCAGCTTGCCGCGGCGGTTCCACACGTGAACCCCGCCCATGCGGACCCGGCCCGGGTAGATGAGCGGCGAGTACGCTCGGCCAGCGGTGATGAGCGCGGACTTCTGCACGTCGGTCCGCTTGGCCGCCAGCTTGGCGTTCCAGCAGGTGACCACCAGGTGGCCCTTGGGCGAGATGTTCATTCCGCCTTCGTGAAAACACCACGGCCGATGGCCCGGGATGACCAGGCCGGAAATCACCGGGGCGGCGCGGCCGGCGCTGCCGCCGCAGAACGCGACGGCCTCCCGTTGCCCGCCGTAGTCCCACGGCACCTCCCGCCAAGTGTCCGCCCGGTACCGGGCCACGATCTTGTCGGTGCGCAGGTAGGCCCGGCCGTTGAGGTCGAAGCAGAGGTCCTCGGCGTCGAAGGGGAGCTGCACGATTTTGACCTTGCCCGTCTCGGGGTCGACCTCCACCATCTCCCGGGACGACTTGGCGACGCCGCCGGGCACGTCCTCGAAGACGTAGAGCTTCCCGGTCACGGGGTTGACGTGGAGCCGCTGGCGGATGTTGGGCGGCGGCTGCATCCGGACCACCGCGCGGGCCGCCTCGGCACCGAAGTCGCGCTGGACCTGGAGCTTCCCGCGCTTCTCGACCAGGAGCCGGATGCCGGCCTGCGCCCACGACGCGTCCTGAGCGTTGGGCTCGCCCGGCACCAGCCAGATGACGGGCGGATCGACCCACGAGTCGACAGCGACCCGATGCTGGTATCCGCCGACGTAGTTCCACTCGACCGTTGGGTTATAGCCCGCCAGCGGCAAGGGATAGCGCGCCATGACGCGGGGCGCGCTGAGAGGGCCGAGGCGGGTGACCGTGGCGGGGAGCTTCCGCGGGCCCGGCTGGACCAGGCCGGTGTCCAGCCGCCACGAAAAAACGCAGATCTCGCCGGTGCGGTGGTGGATTGCCACGTCCACCGGCTTGGCCGCGCGGAGGGTCTTCAGCAGCTTGCGGTCCGGGCCGAACACCTGGATGCGGTCGTTCATGTAGTCGGCGACGTACACCCGGCCCTTCCCGTCACACGCCACGCCGGTCGGCGCGCGGAGGCGGTCGGCGGCCGAGCCGGCGTGCTGGTTCCCGCGTTCCTTGCGGCCGGCGAACAGCTCCATCGGGGCCTCGCCTTTGAACCCCAGGCGGAACACGCCGTGCAGACACTCCTTGTAACGGGCATCCATGTTGATCCAGTGGTACCCGCTGAGGTAGAGCCATTTGCCGTCGGGGCTGAAGGCGGCGCTCCACGGGCCCGGCCGGGCGATCTTCGCGCGGGCATGATAGCGGTCCATGCGAAAATGGGTGCTGGGTCCCTTGAGGGGTGGCCTGTCGGCCCGCCCCAGGCCGAGCCGAGGGGTCATTCCGTCTCTTGAGAGCCGGTTCAGGTAGAGCTTGACCAGGGCGATCCGGCCATCGTGGACGGCCATCGCGGAGGCGGCATTGCCGCTCATGCTGCCCACCTTATCCCCCGGCATCGCGTTGTCGCCCGAGGTGAGCAACGTGTGCTGATTGAATCCGTTCTTCAGCGGGAAGCGGCCGGCGTGGGGAGGCCCGTGCCACCGCAGCCCTCTGACCTTGTCGGCCGCGTTTGCGGCGAACGGATAGATCGTACGGATGTAGTCCCCCTGGTGGTCGAACAGCCGCAAGTGGTCCAGGCCCAGGCCGTCGTACACATACACACCCTCCGGCGCCGCTCGGATGATCGCGCTCGCCGATATCCGCTTCTTCGGGCTCCAGTACAGGGTCCGTTCGAAGCGCGGGTTAAGGCCGAGCGACACGCGGACGGTCAGCGCCTCCTTGTCGTCGGCGTACTTGCCCTGGTCGTCCTTCTCGTCCCAGATGATGGTCTGTTTGAGTGAGTTCTTGTGGAACGGCGGGGGCGCGTTCTTGCCCAGCACCCCGCTGGCGAGGTGACGAATGATCCTTGGAGCCCGCCTTGAGCCTGCCGAAAGGTCCTCGACGGCGACGGTGGCGTCACAGTAGCCCTTCGATGCGAAGACGATGGTAATCTTGTCGCCCTCGCGCGTGACCTTTGGCTTCTGGGTGAACTCGCAGATCGCCTCCCGCTTGACCTTGAACTCCTCGAGGTCCGAGGCGCGCAGTGGCGGCGCCAGCAAGAAGCAGACGGCAAGTGTCGTGAGGGTCGCGACCGGGGTCTTCGGATGGGCAAGTCCGATAGAAGCCATCCGGCTATCAGACCATGTCCATGCGAGCGATGCAAGCTTCCAGTCGCCGAGCCGTTGGTGCATCCCTGCAGCGCCTGTGTTCAAGGACCGGCGCGCTGATGGCCGTCAGTCTGAGCGTAGGATGGACCCACGCGGCGCAACTGAGGCGGCGTCTTACTCACTACAATTACCACCCGCTTGCCGCCCGTGATCGCCATGATACGGTCCAGCGGCATGCCTTCACACGGATTCACGTAGAGGACCTGGCCGGCACGCAGCTCTGCGAAATACGTCTCCACATCCTCCGCGGCGCGGTCGTTCACCTGGACTGCCCGCAGGGGGCTCATGTCCCGCCACGCCGGGGTGTGGTGGACGTGCGTTCCGCACAGGTGGATCATCCCGCCGTGCGGGTACACCGACAGCAGTGCTTGGTCGAGCGGCGCGATGAACTCGCGGTAGAGCGCCGGCGAAACGAGCTGCGTGGTGCAGCCGCACAGTTGCCCGAAGCCCGGGGGCTGGGTTCGAGACGCCGCCACCACAGGCTGAAGCTGGTCTGCCGGGACGTTGGCCCGGAACCACCTGTGCATGCCGGCCTGGACGTCACCGATCACCCCAAGGTCGTGACGGGCGGCGGACGGGTGGCCGATCATGGCCGCGAGAAATGACTGCCCATACAGACTGACGACCACGTTCAAAGGGCTGGCGATAACCGGCAGGCCGAAGAGCGGAACGGAGACGCCGGCCGCCACGAACGCGCGGGCCAAGCCCCGCGCCATCTGCCACGTTGGGTCCGTGTCCAAGCTCGGAACCCCGAGTTGGCCCACGTCCCACGGCACGGGCCTGACCTGCCACGCGCCGTCCAAGTCGAACACCTCCGCCCCGAGCACCTTGTCTGCGAAGTGGACGCCGTAGATGTCGAACTCCACGGCCATCGGCCGGAACACTGAGACGTCCAGCAGCGCTTCGGCCTCCTGCGCTAGCGCCGTCAGGGCGCGGTCCACGCACGCCCCGGGCGAATCGCCCACCACTGCGCGGCCGCCCTTGCTGACGCCGCAGAGGAGGAATGCTCCGTCCGTTTCATCCTGTCCGTCAAACAGGCGCCGGAGCCGAATGAGATGTCCCTGCCGGGCTTCGACAAGGCGCCGGTCGCACAGGATTCGTCGTGTTTCCGCGTCCACGTCTCCGCCTCAACGGCATGATGCGTCGGACTTCGCGCCGGGGGCGTGCGTCGCAGCGGTGGCCCGTTCCGTCTGTCCCCGCACCCCTCACCTCGCCTTGACGGACCTCGGGGCGGCGGGTGGCCGCAGTGCAGGGCCCCCAGTCAGGTCGATCTCGACCGCGACGCTGTAGCTGGTCTCCGGTGTGCACGCGCCGATCACGGTCTTGCGGGGGGCTCGCAGGACGTCGGGCCGGGCCTTGCTGGTAGCACGGCCGAAGCTGGCGCCCCAGCGAGGTCTACTTCGCACGCAGGATGACCAGCCGGTTCTTGCCCTTGGAGATGACGACCTTCTTCGCAGTCACCAGCCCCCTCTTGTCCGCCACGGCCGCGCCGGTCTGGATGACCTTCCTGGCCGCCACCGACGTGTTGGTCCAGGTGAACTTCCCGCCTGGCCTGGCTTTGAATCTCTGGCAGCGGCGGGGAGTCACGTCGGCCGTGCACCGGTCCAGCGGCGCCGCGTTCCGGCCGCGCCGGTCGCCGGCGTACAGGTACACCGTCATTTCCCAACGGCCGGGCCGATCGACCTGCGTGCGTGGCTCGGCGCACAGGTAGGCGTTCATCTGGCCGCCGGGGTCCCACCCGAAGCCGATGCCCGGGTTGTCGTCGATGCTGCAGTTGCCGAACGCGGGCACGCTGTCGGTGCGGCGGAGCTGGTACATCCAGCCCGGCGCCCGGTGGCCCTCCAGCGGGCCCTCGTGGAAGACGGTCGACCACGCCCGCTTCGTGTCGAGCAGGGCGCGGTAAAGCGGTGGCTTATCCAGCCGGCCGAAGTCGCCGGTGTGCATCCGCGGGGCGTAAGTCATCGGCGCCAGCTCGGTCTGGGGGTGGTGCTTGATCCACTCACCGGCGTTCCAGTACTCCCAAGCGCTGACGCCCCACTCCGTCGGGGCGGGGTTGGTCACCGGACCCCAGTACCGCTTGCACTCGTTGCCGGCCGGGCTGCGCTTGGGATTCATGGTGGTGCACTCGAAGGTAGCGGCGAACAGGTCCGGGTAGTGCCACGCCCAGCCGCTGGACTGGGCGTACACGCGGTCCTCATCGATGTTGTATCTCGCCTTGATCCACGGCAGCAGAGCACGGAACCGGCGGACGACGAAGTTGACGACCTTGCCCTGGCTCCACGCCTTGTACGTCCCGTAGCCGTCGTGGATGCCTCGCGTCCGCATGCAGTTGTGGTCGATCACGAAGCCGACGCCGTCGGCCAGCGGGTATTGGACGCTCGAGGCCCAGCCGCCGGTCCACCACCAGTGATAGACGACCATCGGGTGCGGCCCGTCACCCGGCTTCTCCGGCGGCGAGAGGCTCAGGTGGATGAAGGTCGGCGTGATCGATAGCGGCGGGTCCAGCCACCACACGTAGCAGTGCTGGGTCCGCTTTTTCTGGTAATACATCTTCTGCTCGCGGAACAGGATCGGCTGGGTGGGCGCGACCTTCTCCGAGAGCGGCCCGGCCGTGTTGCCGGCGTTCAGGGCGACGGTGTTCTCGACGCCGTCGGCGGTCGAGACCACCGCGTAGTGAAACGGCCCGCTCTGCCGGCACGTCCGCACCCACACCCCGGTGCCGGCGGGCAGCGCCTTCCTCTCCTTCACGCCGACGGTGGGCACGATCGCTTCGGCCAGGCGCACGTTCTTGATCCGCTCGCCCTTCCACTCGGTCCGGATCTGCCGTTGGTCGAGGGCCGAATGCTGCCCGACCTCGGCCAGCAACTCCGTGTCGGCCAGGGTCTTTGGCGTAATGGGCCTGGTGTGGCGGTAGATGCGGTAGATGACGACCGGCCCCTTTCCGGCGCCGATCCGCTTCAGGTCCGCCTGAAGATCCTTCCACTGCACCTTGTCCTTGCCGGCAAACGGGGTGTGGACCTCCTTCCAGGTCAGGAAGACCTGGCCGGCGCGGTAGAAAGCCCTCAAACCGGTCACCGGCGGCGGCGGGTTCTTGAGCGTCCCCTCGTACGTGACCTCCAGACAGGTGCGGGCCTGATCGAACTTCGCGCCGCGCACCCACAGCCCGTGGTTGGCGAGCATTCCGGACGCCCACCCGCGGACGATCTCGGTGGCATCGAGCGACGTGAATCGCGGCGCGACCAGCGCCATCGGCTTGCCGACTGTGCGGGGTTGCGCCTTTCCCAACACCGGGTCAGCCAAAGCCTGCACCGCAAGCGGCTGGGCCAGCGGCGGCCCGCCGGTACGGACAGACGCGAGGAACCGGGCGCGGATGATGCGCGCGCCCTTCGGCAGCGCCGCCAGGTCGAACGTCGCCACCGCCCCGCCCGCGGGACAGGGCGCGTACTTGACCGTCCCGGCGTGTTGACAAGGCTTGGCGGCGCCCCATCGCTCGGTAACCACGTCGCCGACAGCCGGAGCAGATAGCAGCATGATCGCGGACAGCACGCCGAGCGTTCTCATCACATATCTCCACGCCCCGCCCGGCGGGGCATTCAGAACCTACTTGGCTTTCGTCAACCGGACCTTCAGCCCCCAGCCCCGGACCAGCTTCAGCCCGGTCACCGTGACCCGCCCGTGCCGATCGGCCGTGACCCGGCCCGACACCGGGTCCGGCTTCTTGGCCTTGCTCCAGGTCTTGACCTCGACCGGCGTCGCTTCCCACGACAGCGTCTCACCCGGCCTGACCTCGAGCTTGGACAGACGCCGCGGGGTCAAGTCAAACGTACTCTCGGGGCCGTGGATGACCACCTCGAAGGCGTCGGGCGTGTCCTTGACGTCACGCCAGATGATCTCACCGTTGGCGTTGCCGGCGGCCTCGCTGTCGACATCGCCGGAGTTGGCGGTGATAACCGGCAGGGCGGAGGATCGGGTGATGTCCAGTCCGCGCCACAGGCCGGTGTGCTTACTTGGATACACCGCCCGGCGCCAGCCCCACTTCCCGTAGAGCGGGTTGCGTGTGCCCTGGATGGCGTAGTAGAGGCGCCCTCGCCCGCGAGCATAGCCGGGATCCACGCCCCAGCTCCGCCCGCCGCAGAGGAACAGCGGCAGCGCCCGCTTCAGGCCCGGGGCATCTTCGGACACCACGGGCGGGGGCTGCTTCCGGTCCTTGCGGTTGGGGAGGCGCTTGCCGGCCAGGACCACGTCCGGCTCGCCCCAACTCCAGTCGGCCAAGCCCCCCTCGCTCTTGATCCTCGGGGAGCGGGGGCCCCAGGCCTCGGCGAACTGCCCGCCCGTTTTCGGCCTGAGTTGCAGGCTCTCGAAGCCCGGCGAGATAACGTACGCAAAAAGACCCGGCCGGTACAGCGTTATCAGAGCGGCCCCGTCCCCGCCCACCGGGATAAGTCGCTCGGGGTCAACCGGGAACTTGCGCTGAGCCCACTTCAGGAACGCCTGGATCCGGCGGATGGTATGCGGCCTCACGGCGCCCCGGAGGGGGCTCTTCAGCGTCCCGTAGACATCGTTGTAGCCGTACCACCCGCTGAACGGGAAGTCGTGCGGGCAGATCTGGATGCTCCTGTGGAAAAATTTCACCGGCGGGCGGGCGTAGGAGTAGCCAGGCCCGTGGAAGTACAACTCGACCGGCGCCGGCTTGTCACAGTCCGGCGGGACCAGGACCGACCAGTTGAAGTACATCGGCCTCGGTGCGAGCGGCGGCGCGACCCAGGCGACGTAGAACCGGCGCTTGCCGCGGAAGTCGAACCCGAACGGTTCGCCCTCCGGCTGCTCCACCGGCTCCCAGTCGGCGGGCGTCTCGGTCACGGGCCGCCCCAGGCTGTTCGCCGACGAGAACGCCGCCAGATTCTCGACGCCGTTCGCCACCGCGGTCACAGCGTAGTAGGCGCGCTCATTCTTCGCGGCCGAGTGGACGTACACGCCGGTGCCCGGCGGCAGGCCCTGGCCGTCCTCGACGGCGAATCGCGGCATAGTGAGCTTCCGAGCCTGCGCAGAGCCCCCGCTCAGACCGGAGAACGGTCCATACTTGCCCAGCTCGCCCTGGTCGTCGTTGCCAAAGACGATCTGGTTGACCAGCCGCTCGAACGACCACGAGTTGACGTTGAAGCCGCTCAGCGCCGGCACCTCGGCGATCAGTTGCGCGTCTTGGAAGGTGGCGGCGTTGATGCGCTTGCCGTGGCGATACACGCGGTAGCGAACGCGGCGTCGTGGGTCCGTCTTTGCCATGTAGTCGCGGATCTGACCCCATGTCACCGACCCGTCGCCGAACATATCTTCGGGGTCCCGCCAGGTGATGAACGTCTGCCCCGCGCGGTGGAAGGCCTTCAGGCCCGACACCTGCCTGGGCAGGTCTTTCGGCTCGCCCTCATACGCGACGTCGAGGCACGTGCTGGCGGCGGCCAGCAGCGGGCCGGCCTTCACGAAGAAGCCGCCGTTAGGCTTCCCGTTCACCCATCGACGCACCGCCTCCGTCGCGTCGAATCGGTCGTAGCGCGGCGGCGCCAGTGCGAGCGGCTTGCCGGACGGCCTCGCGGCATCGCCGTCCCTGAACGCCGCGAACAGCGGGTAGACTTCGATGTCCACGCTGGCTTCCGGGTCGGCCCAGGTGATCCGCTCGGAGCGGAACACGCGCAGCTCGGCGCGGCGCACTGCCGCGCCCCTAGGGATCGAAGACAGGTCAAAGCGCAGGACGAACTCGCCGTTCCGGACGCCGAGCACCTTGGGCCGGCGGGGGCCGGTCACCTTCGGCAGGGCCTTCGGCTCAGGGGGTTCCCCCAACACGAGTTGCCCGAACCGGCCGAACACGTCGTAGTCGCCCCGCATCGGGGGCGACCATGCGCTGCCCTCCCATTTCCCGCCGGCGTTGCGGCTGCGGTAGAAATTCACGCGCCACGGCCGGCGGACGCTCGGCTTTCGCCCCACCGCCGAGATCGGCACCGCCAATTCAACCCGCCACGCCTCCGTCCCGACCTGAACGGCGTGCTTGGCCGCACAGTTCCAGCCCTTGTTGCGGTTGCGCTCGTCCATCAGCGCCCCGCCCGCACCGACCGCGAACTTGACGAAGTTCGAGCCGCCGCGCGGCGAGATGAAGACCTCGATGGAATCGTCGCTGTATGCGGGGCCGTCGCGCGCGGTGACCTTCCGGCTGAGCTTCGCCGCGTTCGGCTCGGCCATGTCGTACGCGATGTACAGGTACTTGTTATCATGGACGAGCAGGACGCGGGTCGCCGTGCTCGGCTTGCCCCGTCCGTTCAGCGTACCCAGCGCGAGCGGGACGGCCGACCGCCACGCCGCGTCATCCAGCTTGCCGTCAATGGCGGGCGGCGTCTTGACCGGGACTGCATACGCGGTGGGCAGCACCGGCCCTTGCCGCGCCGCCGGGGCGTCTGTCGGCGCTACGCCCAGCCGTACGCTCGCCAGGTTCGCTGCGCCGGCACACCCGCCAAGACACAGCGCCACACATGCCGCAGCCAGTCCTTTGACGATCCGCATCTCAGTCTCCCGGTAACAGGTTGCGCGGGCATTTATAGCGCAGACCATCCCGCCTGTCGAGGGTTTGGCCGAGGAGGGCGTTGTGGCTCCTGCCGGCGTCGTGGTGCGTCGGCCGTGCGCGGCGCGTCAGATAACTGCCATCATCTGACAACAATCACTGTATCAGAAAGTGATACAGGAATCGGGCGTGCGAACGTGTTGGTGGGATTCGGAAGGCGCTGTGCTGTCATGGGATACATGCGGTGCGCTGGCGAGAAGCGCCGCGAGAGTGTATCACGGCGTGTGCCGCCATCGGTGCCGCGTTACACTGCTTCGAGCGCGGCCCTGAGCGTGTCGCTGGGGATGTGCGTGTAGCGGACGGTGGACGCGATGCTACGGTGGCCGAGCGCCTGCTGAACAAGGCGCAGGTTACCGGTCATCGCGAGAAGACGAGAGGCGAGCGTGTGCCGGAAGGTGTGCGGCGTGACGCGGCCGTTGATACTGGCCTTCGCGGCCCATCGGTCGAGCCGGCGCGCGAACTGGCGGACCCCAAGCCGCTGGCCCTTGGCGCTCACGAACAAGCCAGACGAAACACCCGGGACCCTTGTCCGCCACTTCAGGTACCGCTTCAGTAGTTGGGCCACGTCTTTGCGAACGTGTCGGACCTGCGCAGCCCCGCCGTTGGCGCGTACCTCAACGCTGTGGCCGGCCAGATCGAGATCGCCCAGGTCCAGGCCGGCCGGCTCGCTGACGCGGATGCCCGTGGCAAGCAGCAGCTCGACCATCACACGGTCGCGGAATGACCTGCCCCAGTCGTTGTACCACCCTCTATGTTAGTGCCACGGGCACAGCCCTGGCCTGGAGGCGAGGCGGAGCCGAGCCGGAAGGCCAGGACTGTATCGCCGCCGGGGCCGGGGGTCTGTACCCCAAAGCACTGTGGGGCCGCACGTGGTTATACCCCTGCCGCCGCCGGGACCGTCATCCCTTTCCCCAGAAGCACCTCCGCCTCACGCAGCTTCCCGATGATCCCCTCCGGCGTATACCGCTTCTTGCCCACAGCTGCCTCCTTCCACAGAACCGAAAACCTGCCCAGATACTAACACAGGACCTGGACCAGTGTTCGGGGGGCGCGTCACCTCCGATGATGTTGCTGTGGTCGGCCAACATAAGAGAGACCGAAGATGGTCACTCTCGCCGAGGCCCTGGCCCGGGTCAAGCACTCCGGGTCAAGGAGGAGCTTGCGGGCGGTGACCATTCCACTACAATAGCGGACGCTTGGAAGAGTGCCCTCTTCCTGGACGGGCATCAAACGAGACCATCATGAGGAGATTGGCCGATGACCAGACGGATCGTCTTGGGCGTTGCCGCTGCCGTGATTCTGGCCGCGTCGTGGCCCCCGGCGGCATTTGGGCAGGCGGGCAAGCGGCGGACGTTTCACAAGCTCCCGTTTCTTGAGAACGGCAAGTTCTCCGACATTCTCTGGGGGGCCCAGTGCGCGGGCGGTGGTTTCATCTTGGGTTTTGGCGGGGAGAACACGCTCAATGACGACGGCATCGGCCACACCCGCATCAAGGTCGACGGGCAATGGAAGGTGATCACCGACGAGTTGCGGAAGGCTAATCCGCTGAACAGGCTGCACCAGGAGATACGGCAGAATCCGGTCAACCGGCAGTTGGCGCGGATGCGATTCCTCTTCTTCGAAGGCCTGCCCAAGGAGCAGCTGGCCAAGGAACTGGCGGAGCCGGGCATGGCGGACATCCGCCAGAAGGTGACGGTCGAGAAGGCCGAGAATGCCCACAAGAATCCGAAGCTGACGGCCGGGCTGGACGCCGCCGGCAAGGAGCAATTGCGGCTGGCGGGGGCGTTGGTGGCCGAGGCGGGCCGCAAGCTCCGAGCGTGGCCGACGAAGGATATTACTCCGGAGGACCTCAAGTCGGCCTGGCAGGCGAAGGTGCTGCTCGATCGGGCGGCCGAGTTCCTCGACGCCGAGCCGCCGGCCCGCGTCTTTTCGCCCATCGCCTACGACGCCAAGAGCAAGCTGTTCGTCATCTTCGGTGGGGATCACGGCGACTACCTGACCAACGATACCTGGGTGTTCGAGCCGGCCAGGAAGCAATGGCGGCAGCGGCATCCCAAGGCGGCCCCGCCGCCTCGGGCGGACCATAAGCTGACGGCCGCCGGGGACGGCAAGATCAAACTGGCCGGCGGGTATAACTATGCGAACAACCTGGACTACATGGGCGGGCAGTACCTCGACATCGACGACGGCGAGTGGACCTACGACGTGGCGGCCGACACCTGGACGAGCGACGCGGGAGGACAAGGCGTGGCCCCGGACCAGCGGGTCTATCGCACCGGCCCGTTCCTGCCCGAGCACTTCATGCAGGGCGAAAGGCCCGACGCCGCGGCGTGGGGCAAGAAGTTCGACGCCCTGCCGGACAACATCTGGGTCAAGGCCAAGCCGCCCTACCGGCCGCAGATGCAGCGCGATTGGGGCACGGCGGTGATCGACACCGACCGCGACGTGATGCTCCGCTGGTCCGGCGGGCACTGCGCCCACGGCGGCAGCGACGTACCGATGTATCACTTCGCGACCAACCGCTGGGAGCTGCCGTTTCCGGTTGAACTGCCGTTCGGCCACTGCTACACCAACACCATCTACCCCGACGGCTTCAACCTGAACCGCCGGCCGTGGATGACCGGCCACTCCTATCGCAGTTACGAGTACGATTCGCCGAGCAAGCTGATGGTGATGGTGGGGCACGTCAAGAATTTCTTCCTGTGGGACACCGCCGTCGCCGACTGGGTGGGCAAGGGCCTCAAGCCGGCGGGCATGGTGTACACGCATCCCTTCTACGACCTGTTCTGCCGACGGACGCCGCGGGGGGTGGTGTGCTGGACGCGCAACGGCCAGTTGTTCCGCTTCGACGGCCAGGCCAGGAAGTGGGACGAGTTGAAGGTCACCGGCGAGAAGCTGCTCGGCAACGCGGTCGACGCCTCCGGCTTCGAGTACGACGCCAAGCGCGACCGGGCGCTGCTGTTCCCCTCGGCCTACGCGACGCCGTTCAAGGGCCAGGTGATCGCCGTGGATCTGAAGGAATCCAAGGCCGTCAAGCTGAACCCGGCCGGCATGGCCGGCATGAACGGCAAGGTCAAGTTCATGCGCGAGACGTGCTACAGCCCCGAGGCCGACATGGTCATCTGCGGGGCAACCATTCCGTCGGCCGACGGCAAGACGCACACGACCCCCGCGCTGGACTGCGCCGCCAACAAGTGGATCGGGCTGGAACTGCCCGGCCCGAACCCCGCCGGCCCCACCGGCCAGAACGTATCGCTGGGCCTGATGTATGACGCCAAGCGGAAGGCTTTGTGGGCGGTCGACACCGTCGGCAACGTCTATGTCCTCAAGCTCGATCCGAAGACGTTGGCCAGAAAGAACCTCTAATCCCGCCGCGCCACACCTCCTTGCCCGAAGGCGAATAGACTTGGGAGTCAACCCATTCTAACCTGCGTGGCAAGGGGCCTCGTGCTTCAGCTCGGTTATAGCGTCAGGTCACGGGCAGTCATAACAATTTCCTTCATTCCTTGCGCCGCAGCGCGATGCCGTCGAACCACATCGCCCATGTGTTGTGTGGCGGGTCGTTCTTTCTCAGCAGCCTCAGGCGGAACGTATGCTCGCCGGCTTTCAGGTCGAGGACTTCGAGCACGCTGATGCCCTGCGGCGCCCCGGCAACGTTCTTAATCACCGGCAGCGGCGACTCAACCTTGCGCTCGGCCCCGCCGTCGACGCTCCAGGCAAACGCGCTCAGCCACGACTTGTCCGCGACGAGTCCCTCCAGCGTCGTGCCGGCGAAGATCAGCTCGTGCCTTCCCGCGGCCGGCACGGTAAACTTGACCTCTGCCCAGTAGCCTTCGGCGGCGGGCTCGGTCTTCGTCCAGATCTCCAGCAGCCGGTTCTCCGAGTAGCCGGCGTGGCTGTTGTTGCCCCAGCCCTTGGACCATTTCCCTCTCTCGGCCTCAAAGACCAACGCCTTCGGCTGGGCGGGCGGAAGCTCGGCCCTGATGATCTCCGCCGCCCGTGCGCCGTTGATGAACACATACCCGTCGGCCAGTGGGAAATCGGCTCGGCCGCCGCGGATGTCCAGTGTCCGGCTGCGGCCCCAGACGTCCGTGGCCGTCACCGGTTTGCCGGCGGCCAAGGGCTCGAGCTTGAGGGTAACGCGCTTGGCCCGTTTCCGATTCGGGTCCAGCAGCTTGGCCGGCGCGGCGCTGTTTCGGAAGGCAACGATTCTCTCGTCGCTCCGCTGGAAGAAATACACCTCGCACCCGGGGACGAGCTTGTCGCTTGCGCCCACGCACTTGCCCGACCCGATGCAGTGGGCACCAACCGAAAACCAGATCCCCGGCGGCCTCACGGTGAAGTCCGGCCGAGTGACCGGCCGGAAGCCTTCGTACCCGTTGATGGTGTTGGCGAACTTGAAGCTCCGCTCCACACCGGCGGCCAGGTTGCGCAACGGGATTTCGTTCCGTTCCTCGGTGTTCCACATCGGCATGTTGAGCTTGTGCTTCTCGAGCTCCCTTTGCGCGCCCCAGGCGGCGCGGCTCTCGTCGGAATAATGGAATGTGAGAATATCGATGTGCTTGCCCAGGCCCAGTGACAAGTACCTGCCGACGGCGCCGGCGCGGGAGAAGCTGCCGGCGGAGATCTTCGCCTTGGGATTGCCCCGGCGGATCGCGGCGGCGGTGTGCGCGACCAGCTCGACGTACTCCTGCGGCGTGCCCTTCCAGTAGAACAGGTCCGGCTCGTTCCACACCTCCCAGACAGAGATCTCATCGCGGAACTCCCTGGCCATCTGCTCCATCAATTGGTCCCACAGGCGATAGTCCTTGGGCTTGACCCGGCACCACACCGGGCCGCCGTCGCCTTCCCGGCCCGTCTGGTCGGGCCGGCTCGACAGTTCCTTCGGCATCTGGCAGGGATTGCCCAGGATGAAGATGCCTTCCTTCCGCAGGGCCTTGGCCACGGTCTTCCAGAAGGCAAAATCGGCCGAGGCCTTGCCGCCGACGACGGTCACCTTGCCGAAGGTGAAGGCCCAGAATGGCAATCGGCAGGCCCCGGCGCCGAGCATGCGCATGCTTTGGACGGCATCTTGCACCTGGTTGGGGTAGTTGGGGTCAAAGGAACCGGGGTATGTGTATATGCCGCCCCAGGCTCCGGCCTCGTCAGCCGGAAGCGGCGGGAACACCACGGCCACCGGCGCAGCGGCCTGCGAGCGCGCCTTGCCGCTGGCGGCCTTCACCGTGACGTTGAACAGGCCTCTTCCAGGCAGTTTCAGCGGCAGAGGCTCCTCCGTCTCGCCGCGCTTGACCGTCAGCTTGCCGGAGGTCCCCCAGTCACCGGTGACGCTGGCGGCGGAGAACTCCACGCCCGTGTCTTCGTTCGCGCCGCCGACCCGCACACGCACGTTCACCGGCTCGCTGTCTGTGAAGAGGAGCCCCGCGCGCGCCGAGACAATCCACACGACGAATCCCTTGGAGTTCTCCGGATGCCCGAAGAAGTGGATCGTCTTCGGCTCGGCCGCGTGGACGACCGGCATCACCAACAAGATTAGCAGACACAAGAGGCGTGGCACCCCGTAAGGTCCGAAAAATCGTCCGTGTGCAACCTTCCGTCCCTGAAGCATCCCGCAAACCGGCTGCTCGACCTCTTGACTCATGCGACTGACCCGCCCCCAGTTGTTGTACCACCCGCTATGTCAGTGCCGCGGCCACAGTCCTGGCCTCGAGGCGAGGGCGTCTTGCCCCCGGGGGGGCGAGACGAGCCGAGCCGGAAGGCCAAGGTTGTATCGCCGCCGAGGCCGGCGGCCTGTGGCCCGAGGCACTGTGTGGCCTGTCACTACGTGGCCGCACGTGGTTATACCCCTGCCGGCATCGCTTGGTCAACACTCTCGCCTCCAACATGTCGTGCCAAAGCGATTATGTCACCCGTTAACGCCAAAGGGAAAATGTCACCCCCCTGGGGTGCATGCGGTAGTATGACCTCCGCACGGTTTGCGGAGGAACAGGATGGAGGTGACGCTTACAGTGGCTCAGGTGCAACGGTACGAGGTGGTTCTTGCGGCCATCGAGGGCCGCATGACGAACGCGGAGGCGGCATCGGCGCTTGGACGCAGCATCCGCCAGGTCAAGCGGCTGAAGCGCGAGGTGGAGGCGTCTGGCGTGCGACGAGTCATCCACGGCAACCAGGGCCGCGAGCCGCCCAACAAGACGCCTCCCGCGGTCCGCGAGTCGGTCATCGGACTGGCGATGGGCGAGTTGGCGGAGTACAACTACGCCCACCTGGCGGACACGCTGGCCGAGGAACGCGGGATTACGTTGTCGGACGAGACGCTTCGGAACTGGCTGCGGCCGCTGGGCCACGGCCCGCCTGTGCGGCGTGGGAAGAAACATCGCCGCCGCCGCAAGCGAAAGGCCCGCGAGGGCGAGATGCTGTTCCTCGACGG
>Ga0315553_10001973_pt1 | contig 16666 bp, 11 predicted proteins | sample SalMarSW160140MG_FD_203099 | JGI IMG/M metagenome (GOLD analysis project Ga0315553, IMG submission 203099) | Salt marsh sediment microbial communities from the Plum Island Ecosystem LTER, Massachusetts, United States - Salt Marsh Sediment SW1601-40 ... | reverse complement strand
CTTATCCTCTGTGCTGGTTGCATACTGAGAATCATAGGTGACGAAAAACTTCTCCACACCAACCGTGGCCTCTAAAAAACTGTTTTGCACACTGGCGATTCTATCCGACAAAGCCCCTCCCTGATGCTCTTTAGAGAGTATCCCCAGGTCTTGGTAAATATCATTTCCGATTGAAACGATGGAACTTTGATTTTTGTTTCTACTGCTAATCATATTTGCGATATCGCGGTATTTTTCTACATACTCGTTCGTCAGCAGTTTGATCTCATCAAGTATCTTTAACTCGTCGCCTTCTTTTATCTCTTTTTCCGCTCTTCCCAAGACCAGGTTGACTTTTGCAATGCTCTGATCAGCCTCAGAACTGTCGTCTCTGCTGCTGCGGACAAACACCTCCACAGAGGTTTTCATGTCTACGAGGGCTGGCTCCAATTCAGTGGCATTCTTTACTTTGCCGGCCACATCTATCGCCAAATACTCTACATTTTTGCCTAATGTACCGATCTGAAAAATGGATATGGCGCCTACAAAGGCAATTAAAAGGACAACAGCTGAATAGCCCACCAGCGATCCAATGAGGGTCTTTTTGCTATTTTTCATAATTGCAGTGATTCCTTTCAGTTATTGAGAAGACTTTTATCGATAATCCAACACCGCCTCTCACTTGGTCTTCAAAATGTGTGCCAAACAGTGTCATCATTGGTTTTGTGTGTTCTTGACAAACAGGACAGCATCCCGTTTTGAAGGACACCCTTTTCTGTTCTCACACTGATCCTCGCTTTTAACATTGCCCTTAGAAACAGATACTGAAAACAAGAAACAATAATCTTTGATAATGAAGGATATTTGTTAAGAAATTTCCGGATAGGGCTATTAAACGACACGGATGCCCGACAAAAGCCTATATTGAAGGACTCTGATACAATCATGCTATTAAGTCTTCTTTTGTGTAATTCTTAGTAGGATTTATAGTATTGTATTATATTTTTGAATACATTGCAAGAAAGAAAGCGCAATTTAACCGGTAATGTCCACGAAATAATACAATATAGGGCTATTTATCTTAGATTTATAGGGTTATGTACTGTTTAATGTCATTATTGGAGGGTCTTTCTCGGGCCTGGGATACTTTTGGCAACATAATGTGTCTGGTCAGACGTGCCGACAGATTGCCGGTCTGAGGCCTGCCACAATGGATGAATAGCGGAATCGGGTGGGATGATCTACGATGGCAAGCATATTTTTATCTTGCAATATCAAGTATATATCAATCTAGTTCGAACTGTCTACAGCCCATTGCCGCCGAACGAAGGAAGCACAATAAGTTTTCTTGATGTTGTGTATTCGTTTTCGAGGCACAGATTTATCGTTACAGGTTTCATCTTATGTAAACTTAATTTGCATACAAAGGTCTTCAATTATATATAAATATGGTTGGTGCAATTCATCGATACAATTCTCAAAACTCAATGACTATCAACAGGCACTGTTTCGAAGACAGACAGGCTAAAAATCGAAATCGTTGAGGTACAATATAGAGTGGTAGGAATTCGCAGAAGCCGGAACACGTAGAAAAGATCAGGTATCCTGCGGATCAAAGAGCGCATGTCCGGCAATGGACCTAAGGGGCGAGTCAGAGTTTCTCTCCCTCTTTGGATTCCTCGAAATCGATTTCTCCGAGATCCATGAGGGAAATCTGTTCTATGTCAGAATCAAGGGTGAAGCTTTTCTCATCATTAAAGTCTTGTCTGTTGTGTCCCCATCCAGAGTTGTTCTTCCTTTGCGATGAGGAATAGGGCGTTTCAGCTATACCTCCTTTCATGTCCCATTTCTCTAATTTCCTTTGGCAGGGGACGCAGCAGACGGCTTCCGGCACAATGAGCAACCGCTCTTCAGGGATTTGCCTGCCACATTCTTCACACCGCCCAAATCTATCATCTTCTAAGAGTCTGCGAATGAGGAGATCAATTTTTTTCAATTCTTGGTGTTTTCTTTCCAGAATGCTGTAATGCCTATGAGCAGAAATCTCCCTTTCAGCCTGATCGACATCTTCTATCAAGGGATCTACAGAGCGCAGATCTTCGTATTTCCTTTGACTGTCCGTCAAACGAATCAGTGTCTCTTCCACTTCCTTTCTCTTGGCCATCAGGTTGTCAAAAGATCTTGAACGGAAATCCTGGCCTTTGCCTGAGGCACGTCTCTTTTGTTTCATGGACGCGGCTTGTGCCATGGCCAGGATATTGCTCTTGGCAGATCTAGATTGACTCGTTTCAACTCTCTGTTTCATCTTCCCTCCGGTAGAGGCCGTGTACAAACGGAATGATTTCAAGGCTGAAAACATGCCGAGCAAATTCAGACCCACAACAGGGCTAATGAAGCATCTAATCCTGTCTCGGTCGTCATTCGCCAGGAAAAACCTTAGCCCTCTCAGAAAGGTCATATCCCAGCGCCAAAATGATTTTTCGCTTGGTTTCGAGCCTGCAGGAATATCCCTTCTCAATTCGGCCAATGGTCAAGGGTGAGACACCCGCTCTTCGGGCAAGCTCAGCCCTACTCATGAGTCGCTCTTCTCTCATTTTTCTTAGGGGGTTGTTACTCAAGCTGCCTCCAGTTTCTGTTGGTCACATATGACACAATGAAGTTACAACTAATTATACATATATAATGGTATTTGTCAATTATTTTTATATAAATTAACAGAAGTGTATATAAATTATATATATTGTGTCAGCATGATTCTGCTGACACCATATATTGTAGCCCATTGCCCCTTAAAGAAGGGAAAGATTCACATCGGTTGATCAGGATGAAGACGGTGAACTCACCCATGAGGAGTATCACGAATCCCTTGGCCACGGCGCTTCAGAGCAAGAGCAAAAAACAGACTGATGTACATCTGAATTGAAGATCCCTGCAGCAAGCTGCAGGGAATCTCCCAAATGTAAGGAAGTTTTTTATTGTAATTCGCTCGCTAACCCCGCAGCAAGCTACGGGGAATGCGCTCGCTGTGCATTTTCAATCAGGATCTGGATTCTTACCGGGAAGTTGGAGTGATGGGTGCTATGGTGTCAGAGGGCCACCGTTCATCGATGGTCGAGGGCTGCAAACGCCGCATCGATCGCATGCTCCCACCTGACAGACCTCAGACTCCTGCTCCTTTAGAGCCAGTCTGTATTCTTTGATCAGATACTCTTTGAAGATGCCGTGATCCACAAAATCCCAAGGCAGGATTTCATCAAGCGCCTTGGGTCGGTAAACAAAGAAATCTGAGTTGAGTTCAGATAAGCGATAAGCCCGGGTCCAATCCCCATTCAGTTGATGGGATAAGAGAAGAAAGGAACCCACCCTCCTATCTCCCACGGACAAGAGGGTCTGAAGATAGGCCCATTTGGGCACGTCAAAACTGACCTTAACCCCGCCTTCTTTACCCAGGGCCTTTTTCAACCACTTCTGCCTCTCTTTTAGGGTGGAAACGTCCTCCATGGGAAACCATTGAAAGGGTGTAAAGGGCTTGGGAATAAAGCAATTCAGGCTCAATTTGATCTGCCCTATCTCTCCACGTGATTTTGATTCTTTGATGAGATGGTGTTTGATGTGTTTGACTAATTTCACGATCTCGGTCACATCTTCATGATTCTCCGTGGGCAAACCGATCAAGAAATAGAGCCTGACGCCGAATTTGCCCTTTTGGCCTATGAGCCGGATTGCACCGCTGATCTGATCTCGTGTCAGATGTTTGTTCACGACCCTTCGGAGCCTCTCAGAGCCCGCCTCTGGGGCAATGGCCACACTCCTTTGCCCTACCCTCTTAAGGTCTTCAAGCATCTTTTCCGTCAAGGTGTCGGCCCGCAAAGAGGAGACAGAAAAACGTCCCCCTTTGTCTACGATAAGCCCTGTCATGTGCTCTATCCCCGGTGTATCTGATACGCAAGCACTGAGCAGGCCCAAACGTTTATGCTTTTCCATGACACCCTCTAAACAAGAGAGTAACAGGGATTCGTCCCGAATCCTTGGAGGTCTGTAGACGTAACCGGCAGCACAAAAACGGCAGGAGTGTCCACAACCTCTCCCCAATTCTACGAGGACCTTGTCATTGAACTCCGTTTCCGGCGTTAGAATGGTGGAAACGGCAACAGAGGCATTAATATGATCCTCATGTGCCACTTTTATCTTTTGAGGGATGCCGGTATCAATGGGTTCCATGGCTTGGATGGTTCCATCGCGACAATATTCCACATGATAGAGAGAAGGGACGTAAACATGATCAGTGTTTCGAGCAAGTGTTCTTAATATCTCTTGCCTACTTTCAGAGGTGCGGCTGATCTCTGCAAACAGGGTGATGAAGGAGTCGAGACTCGTTTCGGCCTCCCCCAACAGGAAAAGGTCAAAGAAATCAGCCAAGGGTTCGGGATTCATAAAAGTGGTCACCCCGCCGGCCATGACAATAGGATGGAAATGATTCCTTTCTTCCGAGCGTAAAGGAATCTTGCCCAGCTGCAGGATTTTCAGAATGTTGGGATAGTCATTCTCAAAAGAGAGGGAAAAGGCCACCAGGTCGAATTTTTGGAGTGGGGTCTGGGATTCCAGAGAAAGAAGGGGTTTTCCTGATTCCAGATAGAGGGACATCTCTTGGTCTTCGGGCAAGAAAACACGCTCAGCAACAACTCTTTCTTTCCTATTTAACAGATCATATACAATCTGGAACCCCAGGTTGGACATGCCGATATGGTAGTGATTGGGATAGACCAGGGCAACGGATATCTTGCCGCCCCAATCTTTTCTCACTGTTCCCTTTTCTCTGGCCAATCTGGCGCGGTAAAGGGAAATGATTTTGTTCGACACGCAATCAGCTCCACTGAACAGGGACGCATTACGTCTGTTTATGCATCCCTGACTTCTCGATCAATCGGCCTTGGCCCTGAGAAAGGTGGGATAATCCAGGTTGTCTTTGGAAAAGGCTCGTTTGAGAAAGCCCTTTTTTCTGGAGCCTTCCTCGTCCATCTCCTCTAAGCCAGGCAACTCCTCCGTTCTCTGGAAGGTCGGCGTATCTAAGACTATGCCGTTCCTTTTCACCGTCCACGCGTCCACTGCTTCCTCAGCTGTGACATCGCGAAGTCTGGTCACCTTATCGTATCGGTTTTTTTCGATTCCCGTGGCGATGACCGTGATTTGGACTTCTTCTTTCATGGTGTCATCGAAAACCACGCCCCAGAATATTTCGGCCTCTTCGTCTACCTCCTGCTTGATATAGCTGGAAGCTTCATCGATCTCTTCCATGGTCATGTCCGAAGGGCCCGTTATATTCATCAGGAGGCCTCTTGCGCCACTGATGGAGATATCTTCAAGGAGCGGACTGTTAATGGCCTTTTGGGCCGCTTCAGAAGCCCTGTTCTCTCCGCTGGCCTTTCCGGTCCCCATGATAGCCGTTCCCATTTGTTCCATGATCCTTTTGACATCTGCAAAATCGAGATTAATGAATCCGCTGCTGAGAATAAGGTCAGAGATTCCCTGGACGGCATGAAGAAGGACTTCATCAGCACGGACAATGAGTTCTTTAAAAGGCGTGGCCTTATCCCCGATGGCCTTGAGGCGTTCATTGGGGATGATAATCACCGTATCGACCTCTTTTTTCAGCTCCCGTATGCCTTCCAGCGCCCTTTGCATCCTTCGTTCCCCCTCAAACTGGAAGGGCTTTGTCACGACGGCAACGGTCAGGGCACCGGCTTCTCGAGCTTCATGGGCAACGACGGGGGCTGCGCCGGTCCCTGTCCCTCCTCCCATACCCGCCGTAATGAAAACCATGTCACACGCGCCGATGGCGTCCTTGATTTCATCCACGCATTCTTCGGCTGATTTGCGACCAAGCTCAGGATCAGCACCTGCCCCGAGGCCCCTGGTGACCGACGGGCCAAGCTGGATCTTATGGGGGCAGGCCGAGCACTCAAGGTTTTGGCTGTCCGTGTTGGCAGCCACAAACTCCACCCCTTTGAGCTTGGCCGCAATCATGTCGTTTATGGCGTTTCCACCGGCTCCGCCAACACCAATGACCTTTATTCTGGCGTTGTACGTGTTCCTCTTCTCCTCTACGAATTCAAATTTCATGGATGTCCCTCCTCATTTATGTTCCCCATAGATATTATATTAGACAACTTCTCTAAACCATTTTTTCATTCGCTCTGTCACTCGACCAAAGATATTCGTATCCCTTATCCTAAATTTCTTTCCTCCTTTGGTCCTTTTTGCCCCATATAGGACAAGGCCTACCGCTGTTGCATACATGGGTTTGTTCACTACCTCCACAAGCCCTTTGATTCCCTCTGGATAGCCTATGCGTGAGGGCACATTAAATACCTGTTCCGCCATCTCCGTTACTCCGAAGAGTTCCGCTGATCCCCCGGTGATCACCACACCGGAATTGATTAGATTCTCATATCCGGATCGATGCAGATCGTTGTGAATGAGTGTGAAAATCTCCTCAACCCGGGGTTCTATGATCTCTCCTAGAATTTGCCTTGACAGGATTCTAGGCTTTCTTCCCCCCACGCCGGGGACCTCAATGGTTTCATCCTTCCCGATTAAGGAGGAGAGAGCACACCCGTATTTGATCTTTGTTTTTTCCGCCTCCATTCTTGGTGTCCTGAGGCCTATGGCAACATCATAGGTGAGATTATCACCGCCAAGGGTCAGGACAGATGTATGTTTAATGGAACCCCTGGAAAAGACGGCCATATCCGTGGTTCCTCCGCCGAAATCGATCAATGCTACCCCTAAGTTGCGCTCTTCTTCGGATAGCACCGCCTCACTGGATGCCAGTGATTCGAGCACAATGTCACAGACATCCAGTCCGGCCCTGTTGGCGCACTTGATAATATTCTGGGCAGAAGTTACGGCACCGGTAACAATATGAACCTTGGCCTCCATGCGAACACCGGACATCCCAAGAGGATCAGTAATTCCATCTTGCTCATCAATGATGTACTCCTGTGTCAGGATATGGATTACTTCTCGGTCCATGGGAATGGCCACCGCACTGGCGGCCTCAATTACTCTGTCTGTATCATTTTTTGTTACCTCCCTTTCCTTAAGGGCGATGACGCCGTGGCTGTTGAATCCTTTGATATGTCCACCGGCGATGCCGGCGTAGACAGAGCTTATCTCACAACCTGCCATGGTCTCGGCTTCTTCAATGGCCTCTTTGATGGAATTGACGGTCTTTTCGATGTTAATCACCACACCCTTCCTAAGGCCCTCTGAGGGGTGAGAACCGATACCCGCGATCTCTATTCCATCCGGATGCACCTCCCCCACCACTGCACAGATCTTTGTGGTTCCAATGTCTAAGCCTACGATAATTTCTCCAGCCACAATCCTATCTCCTTCCCATAAAGAGCGGCTTCGCTACGTCGCGAAATAACACTTTTGAACGTAATTTCATAGTTTCAATGAAACAACACCCCCATTCGTGTAATCCAAATTGATTCGCTTGACCATTCGGATTTGCCCTGTCTTCTCCAGATGCTGGACTAGCCGCTTCAGATCGTCCATCTTCTTTTCCATTTGAGTTCCATCCAGGGCAATGGCCGCCGGAAGTGAACGGAAATAGAGAGATGCATGTCCTTCTTTCTCAAGATGGATTTCGGACAGCTCTTCAAGGGACCATGCCTCTTTTTCCCCTTCAAGCTCCCTCAGGATATGGGCTGCCAGTTGCAGTTGTTCTTCCATCTCTTCTACTGTCATGGAAATCCCCGTGATCAAGGGAAAATCCACATCACCGGTTGGATCGACCTTTTCAAATATCTTCCCCAATCGGTTCATATAGTGAAGCCCATCGGTGACAACCATGGCCCGGGGTTTTTCTTTCTTGGCCTGAATGACCAATGTGTGTGGGAAACGTCTTTCCACATGGATCGTTTGAATCCATGGATGCTTTTCCAACTTCTTCTTCACATCGTTGAGGCGTATGGCCAATAGACTGGTATCCGTGGTCAACTGGGACATCTTGCGCAATTCATGCTTCAACTCTTTTCCCACCCCTTCAATGACAACCTGTTCAAGTCTGATGTATGGTGAGGTGAGCAGATATTGGTAGACAGATAGGAACAAGAGACTCAAAACAGTCAGCCCCACCAACAGGAACGACAGCTTTAGCGTAGATGTGCCGAGTAAGACGGTGAGCTTCCAGAGACGAGAAGGCTTTTTCCGTTTCTTTCTCTTTACGGCCTGTCTTTTTAGAGCAGGTTTTTTTTTCGCCCTAGGCACTCTTTCTCTTGCCCCCTATGATTCTTATTTCCGTTTCCAACTCTATCCCTGTATCTTCCTTGACTTTTTGTCTGGCGAGCCTCATAAGGGTCAGCACATCATCAGCTTTGGCTTCCCCTGTGTTGACTATGTAGTTGGCGTGTTTCGGTGAAATCATGGCCCCTCCCACCTTTTTCCCCTTCAGCCCTGCCTCTTCAATAAGCCTTCCCGCGTAATCATTCAGAGGATTCCTAAAGACTGAACCAGCACTTGGGTATTCTAGAGGCTGAGTGGCCTTTCGCCTCTTTAGATAATCTGACACTTTCCCGGAAACCATGTCTCGACTTTTTTGCCCACATCGAAAACAGGCCCTGACCACGACACTTTTTTCCGGAAGGGACAGGTTTCTATATGAAAAAGCAAGTTCAGAGCGGCACTTTGTCGTTAATCTTCCTTGAGGGGTGAGCACCTGGATGTTCTCAACCACACCTTCGACCTCTTCTCCAAAGGCTCCTGCGTTCATGGCTACTGCCCCGCCCACCGTACCGGGGATTCCCGCGAGAAACTCCAATCCTCCTAATCCTCTTTGACTGCAATAAGAAATCAGATCACTGAGCCCGAGGCCGCCGCCGGCCGTTACTCCCGGGGTATTCTCCTCGTCGGGTTCGATGGTGGCGAGGGCCCCCCTCATGATGATCAAGACCCCTTCAAACCCTTCGTTTCTTATGAGGAGATTGCTCCCTTTTCCTACGACCAAGAAGGGGATACTCTCATGGATCAAGTAAGAGAACAGTTGTTGGAGTTCTGCCAAACTCTCTGCAAAGCAGAGGGCATCCGCTTCCCCCCCAATGCGAAATGTGGTGTACGGGGCCATGGGACAATGGAACCGAGCCCCCTTGCCAACGATCTTCATGAGAGCTTTTTTGTGTCTTTTATCGATCATCGTATTGAGCATTTCGATGGATCCCGATGGACATAGCCCCATCCTAAGGCCGTATCTTTTCAAGCCGTTTTAGAAACTCTTCTCCCACTCGGTATATGTCCCCTGCGCCAAGGGTCAGGACCAGATCCCCCGGTTTTGTCAGACCCAGAAGGGTCTGTAAGACTTCATTCTTACTGTCACACAGGGTCACCTCCCGGTGCCCATGTTCTTTAATCCCTCGGCAAAGCCAATCCGCATCCACACCGTCGATGGGAAGCTCTCCTGCGGAGTATATGGGCGCCAGAATGAGGATGTCGGCCTGATTAAAACTCATGGTGAATCGGTCGTAGAGCGCTTTTGTTCGAGAATATCTGTGGGGCTGAAAGACCACCACGAGGCGTCTTTCAGGCCAGCAGTCCTTTGCCGTTTCCAGAGTGGCGGAGATCTCTGTGGGATGATGGCCATAGTCATCCACCAGCATGACGCCCTGCTCTTCTCCTTTCTGTTGAAAGCGCCTTGCAAGGCCTCCCAAAGTCTTAAGGCCCTCTTGTATGGCTTTTATGGGGATATCGAGCTCCAGGGCCACAGCTATGGCCGCCAGGGCATTGTGGACGTTATGAATCCCGGGCATGCCGACGACAACACGGCCCAAGGACTGATTCTGATAAACCACCTCAAATCGTGCCTCTGATTCCCCTTTCTCAATATCCCGGGCTCGTAAATCTGCCTGGGGATTCATACCATAGGTGACATAGCGCTTTCTCAAATGAGGAATAATGCCCTGGATTTCTTTGTTATCCAGGCAGATGACGGCAAGCCCGTAAAAGGGGATCTTATTGATGAACTCGATGAAGGTCTTTCGCAAAGCATCCATATCACCGTAATGGTCTACATGCTCATGGTCCATATTGGTGACAACCGCTAGGGTGGGAGACAGGGCGATGAAAGAGCCGTCACTCTCATCCGACTCCGCCACCAGAATATCGCCCTGGCCCAATTTGGCATTGGAGCCCCCCCAGATATCCAGCCTTCCACCGATGACCACCGTGGGATCCAGGTTTCCGCTGGTGAGAATGGAGGCGATCATAGAGGTGGTGGTGGTCTTGCCGTGTGCGCCGGCCACACCCACGCCGTATTTGAGTCGCATCAACTCTGCCAGCATCTCCGCCCTGGGGATGACAGGGATGTATCGGTCCACAGCCTCAAGGACCTCAGGATTGTCCACGGCAACGGCCGAGGAATAGACCACAACGTCCGTTTCTCCTATGTATTCCCTTTTGTGTCCATGAAATATTTTTCCTCCGAGATCGGCAAGCCGCGCGGTTATGGGGGAATCCTGGAGGTCGGATCCGCTGACCTCGTATCCAAGATTGAGCAGAAGCTCGGCAATACCGCTCATGCCGATACCCCCTATCCCAACAAAGTGTATGTGCTTGGCCTTGCCGAATGTCGTCATTGTTCTAAAGTACTCGTTGCTTGTTGTCCGTGTCCGTGGCGTAAACCCTAAAGTAAGGTGTCAAGTCACGACCTCATTTTTTCCAAATGATCCACAATTACCTTGGCTGCATCACGCCTGCCCACTCTTGCCGCACACTTTCCCATTTCTTCCAATACCCTTTCATCATCCATGTATTTCATCAGGAGACCGGAAAGGACCTCCCCGTTGAGATCTTTCTCCAGAATCATCCTAGCCCCTCCCTCCTGAGCCAACATCTTGGCGTTGATCTCCTGGTGCCTGTTGGCCGCAAAAGGGTAGGGGACTAGAATAGAGGGTTTTCCAAGAGCAGCCAACTCGGAGACCGTTGTGGCTCCGGCCCTGCCGACGACCAGGTCTGCCCGGCCATAGGCCGCTCCCATATCCTGAATGAACGGCACAATGTCTCCCTTGATTCCTCTCTCTTCATAGTCCTGAACAACTCGGTCATAATCCGTTTCACCACTTTGATGGATGACGTTGGGCATCTTACCTTTTGTTTTTAATATCTCCAATGTGGCTGCAAAGGCTCTATTTACGGCCCGTGCCCCCAGGCTTCCTCCCACAACCAGGACGGTAAACCCTAGGGTTGTCCTCTTATAGGCATCCGCTCCTGCCACCAGTTCTTCACGAACCGGATTCCCTGTGAGACGAGGCGTTGGCCCCGAGAGATGTTCTCCACTGATTGCCCATGAGATGAAGACCTTGTCCACAACCCTTGCCAAAAGACGATTGGTCAGCCCGGGGAAAGAGTTCTGCTCATGAATGGCCGTGGGGATGCCCATGATTCTGGCCGCCACACAGACCGGGCCTGCAGAGTAACCACCCATGCCAAGAACCAGATGGGGTGTGAATCTCTTGAGGATAGAGAAGGACTGGAACAGACTGTATGGCAAACTAAATAGAACCATGAACCCCTCTCTCCAACCACGGCCTTTGATGCCTTTCACCTGGATTATCTCTTGGGGGTATCCCAAACGGGACAATATCTCTGATTCCATCTTTCTTCGGCCGATGACAAAGCGAATGTCTGCTGCGCTATATCTCTTTTCAAACTCCTTTGCGACGGCTATGCCGGGAAAGAGATGCCCTCCCGTGCCGCCGCCCGCGATAATGACCCTTATTTCATTCTTGGCCGTGTTCAAAACAGCTGCCTTTCGGGTGGAGAAATTTAGCGTGTGGGCAAACTGGCATATTCTGAATGTCGAATACCGAACAAGGAATCCCGAATGAAAGCGTTATACTATTATAGTCATTATTAGATATTCCATATTTTGTGGTTCGAACGTCTCGACTTTTAGTCATAAAAAATCTACCTTTTTCTAGCTTGCACTGTTCCTGTTATTTCTTTGCCGAGATACTGAGAAGTATCCCGATGCCTAAAAGATTGACAACCAATGATGATCCTCCATAGCTGATCAGGGGTAACGCAAGCCCTTTGGTGGGGAGTAAACCCATGACCACACCCGCATTGATCATGACTTGAAGTCCAATAAAGGTGACAATTCCTAGGGCCAGATAGCTTCCATAGAGGTCGGGGGCGTTCAAAGCGATTTTGATCCCCCGAATAATCAAAACGGAAAAAAGGAGGATGACGGTGGCAAACCCCATCAACCCCAGTTCCTCGGCCACGATAGAGAGAATGAAATCCGTATGGGGTTCAGGCAAATAGAAGAGTTTTTGCTTGCTGTTCCCCAAACCTACACCGAAGATCCCACCAGAGCCGAAGGCCAAAAAAGAGTGAATAATTTGAAATCCGAGCCCCTGGGGATCTTCCCATGGGTTGATAAAGGCCCACCATCTCTTGAGGCGATAATCTGCCTGCCAAACCAACCAGAAGAGAACAGGCGCGGACAAGAGCAATACGCTCAGGAGATGATGGAATTTCGCACCTCCAACAAAGACAAGGATCAAGACCCAACCCCCTATGATTACGGATGTGCCGAGATCCGGTTGAAGGAGAATGAGTGCAATAAACATTCCTGCCACAAGCAAGTGGGGAGAAAGCCCTTTTGAGAAAGAGGCCATGTCGGGTCCTTTCTTGGCCATGGAATAGGCCAGGTACATGGCCAGGGACAACTTGGCTAGTTCCGAGGGTTGAAATGAAATGGGGCCGAAGCGCAACCATCTTGTGGCCCCTCCGACCTTTACGCCCACTCCCGGAACCGCGAGTAAGACCAAGAGGGCCAAACTAATGAAAAGGAGGGGATAGGTGAGTTTTCGGTAGAGTGTGTAGGGGATGTTTTTTCCCGTTATCAACAGACATAGACCCATGAGACAAAACAGCCCCTGCCTTTTCAGGTAGTAATGACTGTCTCCCAGTCTGTCTGCCGCAAGAACGGAACTGGCACTATAGATAGCCACTAATCCCAAGCCCAGTAATATAAGGGTTGGAATGAGGAGAGAATAGTCATATCCCAAATGTGTCTGTTCCTTAATCGCCATGGCGAAGCCTTTTTACTTCTTCTCTGAAAACCCTTCCCCTGTGGGCGAAATCCGAAAACATGTCAAAGCTGGAACACGCGGGTGCCAGCAGTACCACGTCTTGTGGGTTGGAGGATAAGAACGATTGAGAGACCGCATCCCTCATATCCTCTGCCAAGCTAAAGGGAATGAGGGGATCAAAGGCATCTGCCAAAAGAGGCTTGGCTTCTCCTAGGATTACGGCCTTAGTCACTTTTCCAACAGCGGCCTTGACGAGGGGAGAGTAATCCGCACCCTTATGACGACCACCGACTATGAGGACGACGGGCCTATCAAAGCTAGTGATGGATTTTGCTGCCGCATCGATATTGGTGGCCTTGGAGTCATTGTAAAAGTCCACTTCCCCGATGGTCCCCACATGCTCAAGGCGATCCGGCAACCCTTGAAACTGGTCCATGGTCTCCTGAATGATCTGTGGCTGGATGTCCAGGACATTGCCCGCCAAGACCACAGCCATGAGATTCTCCTGGTTGTGTTTCCCCGGCAACTTGAAGGTGTCGAGATGGAATGTATGCTCTTTTTCTTCTGTCAGACAAACCTTGAGCGTAGGGCCGCTGATAAAAGCCTGGCGCCCTTCTCCCTTTTCACGACCGTAGCGCAGTACGGATACCCCTCCGCCTGGGCTGTATTGGGACAAAACCTTGTCGTCATCATTTATGATGGCGTACTGCCCAGGCCCTTGATTTCTGAAGATCCCAAGCTTGGAATGGACATAGGTCTCGTAATCGGGATACCTGTCCAGATGGTCCGGCGAGATATTGAGCAAAAGGGAAATCATGGGGCAAAACGTCTCCATGGTATCCAGTTGAAAACTGCTCACCTCCACCACGGCGTAATCGGCCTTTTGATCGCTGTCGGCATAATCCATAAGCGGCGTTCCGATGTTTCCCCCCACAAACACTTTTCGCCCTGCCTTCTTGATCATATAACTCAAAAGGGCCGTGGCGGTGGATTTCCCGTTGGTTCCGGTTACGGCGACCATGGGCGTATCAATCACTCGGCTGGCCAATTCCAATTCACCGATGACCGGGATTCCCATTTCTTTGGCGGCTCCTAAAGGCCCTAGGTCAATGGGAACGCCAGGACTGACGACGATCATCTCTGACGCCCTAAAGGTCTCTTCTCTATGCGGGCCTGTCTCCAATTCTATCCCAAGTTCCAGAGTCTCTTGGCGTAATGCCGCTTCAAGCGTGTGGGCCTCTTTTCGCTCACTCACCGTTACTAGCGCCCCTTGTGCGGCTAACCATCGGGCGGCAGAGAGCCCGGATTTTCCCAAACCGACAATTAGCACTTTCTTCTCAAAAAGTTCGGTGACTTCGAGTTTCACTTGGTTTACACTCATCCCCCATCATCTCAATTTCAACGTACTCAGGGATATGAGCGCCAGTATAATCGCTATGATCCAAAAGCGAACTGTGACCTTGGATTCAGCCCATCCCTGCAATTCGAAATGATGATGGATAGGGGCCATACGGAAAATCCTTTGCCCTCCGGTCATTTTGAAGTAGGCCACTTGAAGAATGACCGATAAGGCCTCAAAGACGAATATCCCTCCCACAAGGATAAGGACCAACTCCTGTTTCGTCATCACAGCCACCGTGCCCAAGATGGCTCCAAGGGGCAGGGATCCCACATCTCCCATGAAGAGTTCTGCAGGGTGCGAGTTGTACCACAGGAAGCCGAGGCTGGCTCCAAACACGGCCCCGCACACCACGGAAAGCTCTCCGGTCCCTGCCACATAAGGAATCTGCAAATATGAGGATAGTGTTATGTGCCCTGCCAAATAGGCAAAAGCCAGGTAGCTGATAAAGGCCACGATGATGGGTCCAATGGCCAAACCGTCCAGGCCATCGGTGAGGTTCACTGCGTTGGAAGCCCCGACGATGACAAATACGGCCAAAGGAATATACAACCATCCCAGATCAGGGTTGAAGGCTTTGAAAAAGGGGACATTCAAGCAAGAATCGAAACCGGGATAGAGGTATAGGACAATTGCCACAACCAGTGCCACAAGGACCTGCAGGGAGAATTTGGCCTTTGCACTCAGGCCGTGACTGTCCTTCCGAACACTCTTCAGGTAGTCGTCCAAAAACCCTACAAGCCCAAAACCGAGGATGATCAACATGACCAGCCAGACATAGATATTTTTCAGTTCCGCCCAGAAGAGTATGGACAGCATAATAACGGGAAGGATAATGCAACCTCCCATGGTGGGAGTCCCGGCTTTTTCTTTGTGATTGGGCGGTCCGTCATCGCGTATGTACTGTCCCATTTGCATAGAGCGTAGCTTATTGATAGCCCACGAAGCAAAGATAAAGAAGAGCATCAGGGAAGTCAGGGTCGTGAGCATGGTTCGGAATGTGATGTATCGAAAGACATTCAGCCACGAGATATCTGATTGAAATAAATAGAGGAGTTTGTAGAGCATTTATAACCCTTGTCAGGTGTTTAGGTTGCCTGTCCTTCACCCGCTCAAACGGGACGACTTTCTTTTCCTTTGTTCGTCTGCGGGATGATCTTCCGTAAGACCTTCTGCCACTTTTTCAAGCTGCATTTTTCTGGAACCCTTAAGAAGGATAATATCTCCAGGTCTCATTACATTTTCTATCTTCCTTACCATGTCTTTGTGGCTGTTGATTACCACGGCCTTGTCCGATGGAAACCCTTTGCTTACGGCGCCCTCTATCATTTGGCGGGCATGCTCTCCCATGGCCATAAAGCAAGAGGGACCCAGCTCAGCTACCATATGGCCGGCTTCCAGGTGTGCGGTGATTGTCTCATCTCCCAGTTCAAGCATCTCGCCCAAACCAACGATCACCCTACCGGCATCCGTAACAAGTTCCCTCACCGTATCCATGGCAGCCCTGAGTGAGGATGGATTCGCATTATATGTGTCGTCCACAAGGGTGACATCTTTTGAAAGATGGGAGACTGTAAACCGTCCTTTTATCCCTTTGAAACGGTTCAGACCTTCAGCAATGCCAGCAAGGGGTTCGTCAAAACAAAAGGCAATAGCAGACGCTGCCAGGGCATTTAAGACGTTCTGAACCCCGGGGACGTTCAATACGACATCCCTGGATTGTCCGAAGCATTGAAGCTCAAAAGCGATCCCTTTCTCGCCCAGGCTGCGGATCTTCCTAGCGTAAATCGGGTGTTCTGATCCCAGACCAAAGGTTATGATTTTTCTCTTGAATCGTGATGCCTCCTTCATGAGAGGGAGATCGTCCCCATTTAAGATCACCTGGCTTTTTTTAGAAATCTTCTCCAGCATTTCCGCTTTTGCCCGGGCCACTGCCTCGACGCTGCCCAGACCTTCCAAGTGGGCTCTTCCCACATTGGTGATAAGGCCGATATCCGGATTTGCTATCTCCGTCAGACGGGCAATCTCTCCGGGGCGATTCATACCCATCTCCAATAGAGCTCTCTGGTGAGCCTCCTGCAATAACAACAGGGTTAGAGGGAGTCCAATCAGGTTGTTGAGATTTCCCTCGTTTCTCAAGGTCAGAGTGCTTCGTTCCAAGATACAGGCTGTCATCTCTTTAGTGGTGGTC
>Ga0315553_10001970_pt1 | contig 16679 bp, 17 predicted proteins | sample SalMarSW160140MG_FD_203099 | JGI IMG/M metagenome (GOLD analysis project Ga0315553, IMG submission 203099) | Salt marsh sediment microbial communities from the Plum Island Ecosystem LTER, Massachusetts, United States - Salt Marsh Sediment SW1601-40 ... | reverse complement strand
CATCGGGGATGAGGTAGCTATCTTTGAACCTACCCACGGAAGCGCCCCCAAATACGCCGGGCAAAATAAGGCCAATCCCATGGCTACGATGCTCTCCGGTGTGATGATGCTGCGTTACCTGCGGGAGAAGGATAGCGCCGATAAATTGGAAAGCGCTATAGCCGAGGTCATAGCCGAAGGCAAGGATGTCACCTATGATTTGAAGCTCGACCCCGCCACCGCGGTAGGCACCAGCCAGGTGGCTGACGCTGTAATAGAGAAGCTAAAGCGTTAATCTGAACCAGACGATTATGGTAAAATTTCTTATTGCAAGGGCTGGAAGGGAACATTTAGCTTTTTAACCAGCTGCAGGGAATTCATTCAAGACTTTTGACTTACCTGGGCATTACAAGCTACCATATCAGCATGAACACAAGCAAGGCGCCTGAGCTAGCCCTTTTTCCTCTCACTGCTGAGGTGAATAATCAAGGACATCTCGTTATCGGCGGCTGCGATGTCGTTGACCTGGCCAAGGAATTCGGCACGCCGCTCTACCTTTTCGATGAACTCACCCTCCGTCATAAGTGCCGCGAATTCAAAGACGAGTTCTGTAAATATTATCCTGATACCCTGGTCATTTATGCCTCCAAAGCCTTCCTAAACCGAGCTTTAGCTCTTATATTTAAGGAAGAGGGCCTGGGACTCGATGTCGTCTCCGGGGGAGAACTTAGCATCGCTCATTCCGTGGATTTTCCGCTGGATAAGGTCTATTTCCACGGCAACAACAAGACGCCGGAAGAATTAAATCTGGCCCTGGATTTGGGAGTTGGCAGAATTGTGGTGGACAACTTCTATGAACTTGAGTTGCTTAATAGGCTGGTCGGAGAGAGGGGGATTAGCCAAAATATTTTGCTTCGCCTCACTCCGGGGGTTGATCCCCATACTCACCAACATACTACTACCGGGACAATAGAGAGCAAATTTGGCTTTCCCCTGGCTACCGGGCAGGCTGAGGAAGCAGTAAACCAGGCTTTATCAGCCGCTAACCTTAACCTCCTGGGCTTGCACTTTCATCTCGGCTCCCCGGTGTCCGAGGTTCAGCCTTATGAGCTTGCCATAGAGGTTATTCTGCGCTTTGCCCGGGAAATGGGCCGGAAATTCGGCTTTAGCCTTAGCGAATTCGACATCGGTGGTGGCTTTGCCGTTCCATATACCCTGGACTCCAAAGTACCCACAGTAGCTGACTATGCCAGGGCTCTCACTGGCAAGCTTGATAGTATCATTTCGGGACTGGGATTGAGTCGCCCCCGGCTCATTATCGAGCCAGGAAGGGCAATTGTCGGCCAGGCCGGAGTGGCATTATACAAGGTCGGGGCGATAAAGGAGATACCCGGCATAAAGAAATATGTCTGTATCGATGGTGGCATGAGCGACAACATCCGCCCCGCTCTTTATGGATCTAAATATGAGGCTTTGGTGGCTAACAAAGCTTTGAAGGCGGAAAGAGAGGTGGTTACCATTGCTGGCAAGCTCTGCGAGTCTGGTGATATCTTAGTCAGGGATGTCAATTTGGCTACAGTGCATCCCGGTGACATCATAGCTATTCCAGTTTGCGGCGCTTATTCCATACCCATGTCGAGCAATTACAATGCCATGACCAGACCGGCTGTACTAATGGTGAAGGAAAGCCGAGCGCGTCTTATCCGGCGTCGGGAAACTTATCAGGATATGATGAACCTGGACCTGATTTAACATGTGGCAAGTTATCGGACAGGATAAAATTTTATCTCTGCTGGATTACAGCCTTAAAACCGATGCTATAGCCCACGCCTATCTTCTGGTAGGGCCGCGGCATGTGGGCAAAGGGACTTTAGCCTTCAATCTGGCTCAAGCCCTAAATTGCGATGGGCCCGAACTGCCTTGCGGTCAATGCCGTTCCTGCCAGCGAATCCTGGAGGGCAAGCACGCTGACGTCACTCCTATTGGCTTGGATTCTAAGACAGAGATTGGCATTGATGATATTCGAGGGCTGCAGCGCTTAGCCAACCTGCCACCGTATGAAGGTAAGTGCAAAGTGTTTATCATTGATGATGCTGAATATCTATCTACTGAGGCGGCTAATTCCTTGCTCAAGATATTAGAAGAGCCACCGCAAAGAGTAGTTTGGCTTCTATTAGCTGCTGAGGAGGAGCATCTCTTACCGACAATTATTTCACGTTGTCAGCGGCTGGAATTGAAGCCTGTGCCATCAGAGCGAGTACAAGAGGTACTCGTCAACTCATATAATGTTGATGCTGATAAATCAAAGCTTTTGACGCAATTGTGCCACGGTCGCCTTGGCTGGGCGTTGTCCGCTTTGACAAATGGCGATATATTAGAGCAGCGCTCCCAAAGGATAGCCAAGCTGTTATCCCTATTAACTGCCGACTTAGGGCAAAGGTTTGCCTACGCGCAAGAGCTGGCAAGCCACTTTGGCCAGAACCGAAGAACCGGAGCAGAAATAATAGAGATTTGGCTCGACTGGTGGCGTGATTTGATGCTCATTAAAGGTGGTTGCAAGGAGGCCATCATTAATGTAGATTATGAGATAGCTCTGGAAGAACAAGCCAGGGGATTAAGTCTGAATGAGATTAAAGGGTTTCTTGCTAATCTTTATTTGCTACAGGAGGAAATCTCTAAGAATGTTAATCCCCGTTTAGCATTGGAATGGCTGATGCTCAATTTACCCAGAAAACTGAGTGTGAAATTCTGAACGAGAATGTCATTGTGGAATTTAGAATATAATATATTTCGATGGCTAACATAATTGGAGTCAAATTCCGCCCTAGAGGAAGATTAGTCCACTGTGACGCTGGTGAGACATCCCTGCAGGTGAACGACTATGTAGTGGTGGATACTGGTCGTGGGCTAGACGTGGCTAAAGTTGTTACTCTTGAAGCCTCGTCTCAACCAGGCGAGCAATTAATGGCGGTAGTACGCCAGGCTGAGGAGGGGGATTTAGAGGAAGCTCGGCGAAACTTGGAAAAAGAAGCCTTAAGCAAGTGCAATGAAATGGCAGACCAACTTGGTTTAAAGATGAAGCCACTAGCGGCTCGCTATGATTCCCAGGGTGAGCGCCTGACCATATTCTTCAGTGCTGAAGAGAGGGTGGACTTCCGAGACTTGGTTCGGAAATTGAGCCATGCTCTGGAAAGACGGGTAGAGTTAAGGCAAGTAGGGGCAAGGGATGAGGCTAAGCTTTTGGGTAGTATAGGCAAGTGCGGCTATCCTTTATGTTGCCAGAATTCCCTCACCAGCTTTGCCTCAGTATCTATTAAAATGGCTAAAGAACAGAGCTTGGCCTTGAATCCCATGAAGATATCGGGCATCTGTGGAAGGCTCCTCTGCTGTCTGGCATATGAAAGCAAAGAATATGCAGCTATGAGAAAGCAGATGCCTCAGCCGAAACAGGAAATAGTAACACCCTGGGGTAAAGCCAGGGTAATCAGCACTAACCTCTTCAAGGAAACGGTAACAGTACAATTGGATGATGGGGCGATGAAAGAGATAGCTCTGGCTGAATTAATTCGTCCGGAAGAGAAGTTGTAGTTTTTTTAGGAACCCGATTAAACTTAGAGCAAATTGAGGGGGTCCCCAAAAAGTCACTAGACTTTTTGGGGATAAGTTAATTCAAAGAGGGTAGATATTTTTGCCATTCACCATGGTTATTGAGAAGGTGATAGGGAATATAGAAGCCGTCATTGCGAGGAGGACATGGCTGGCGCAGCAATCTCATCCTTGCTTCATCCGGCGTACGTCCGCCTTTATGCCTGTTGCAAGGAATACAGGCACTGACCACATTGTCCCAGGCGTGCTTTCCACCCCACCTCCGTGGAATAACATGGTCTAAGGTAAGCTCCTTGGTTTGCTGACCACAATACTGACAGGTGTAATGGTCACGGTTAAATATCTCGAGCCTGCTTAATTTTTTCTGATGGCGAGGACGCCTAACCATATAGACGAGTCGGATTACTGAAGGTATCTGGAATACCTGGCTAGCAGAGTGAAGCTCACCTCTGTTATTTTCCAGCACTTCGGCTTTGCCCCGAAACATTAGTACTATGGCCCGACGCGTGCGACATACGTTAAGGGGCTCATAACTCTGATTAAGCACTAAAACAGGGGAATCTATCACAACTACAACCTAGTTATTAAGTTCGCGGTGAAAATTCGTTTCTCTCCTTTTCAGGGTTAATTATTTGGCTATTTTAGCAAGCCTTTCTGGTCAGTGCAATATTTTGAAATAACCACGCTGGCACTTTCTAGCGTGGATGATTTGGAACTCGAGGTACAATCAAAAAGTGTGCAAATAGTTAGCGGCAGCGGGTACCCTTGCTGTTAGCGAAAATAAGCCTTTCCTTGATATCATTCTGAGCTCTTCTCTTCTTGTCGCTGCGAGGCTGACCAAGTCAGCCGAAGCAATCTCGTGGAGGGCCAATGGGATTGACACACGCCTTTTAGTTTCATAGGGTGGGGATTTATTCCCCGCCTCTATAACGGGATAAATCCAAAGCACGGAATGCCAAATCCCAAACAATATCAAATAACCAAGACGGTTTGGAATTTGAAAATTAGAATTTGTTTAGTATTTAGTGCTTAGGATTTAGGATTTGGGGGAAAGAGGGTGGTGAGGCTAGTACTATATTCCTATTACTGATTGGTGATTGACGCTTTCCAAAACATTAGTCATAGTATATTATGGTATAGTATAGCATAGCTGAGTAGTTTCAGAAGAGAAGGAAAGTGAAAATAATATATGAGAGGTGCTCTATGAACAGGTCAAGATTTTTGATAGCCTTGGGTGTTATCCTTTGCTTGGTGCTGCCGTCATTGGTCGCACTTATGCCAGCGAATATCGCCCAGGCTCAGCCTGCTGATGCCCCCTGGTCTATGTTCGGCCGGAACCCGCAGCACACAGGCAGAAGCTCTTACACCGGTCCTGGGATACCGGTACTGAGGTGGATCTTCTCCACAGATGGCGAAGTCGGCTCCTCCCCCGCCATTGGGGCTGATGGCACTATCTATGTCGGCTCTTCTGATAATAAGCTCTACGCTATAAACCCCAGCGGTACTCTGAAATGGAGATTCATCGCAGGTGGGCCTGTCTTGTCCTCCCCTGCTATTGAGGCTGATGGCACTATCTATGTGGGCTCTGCGGATTTTGATCTCTATGCCATAACCTCCGGCGGCATCTCAAAGTGGAGCTTCCACACAGGTGGCGAAGTCTGCTCCTCCCCTGCCATAGGGGGTGATGGCACCATCTATGTGGGCTCTAAGGATAATAAGCTCTATGCCATAAACCCCGGTGGCACCGAGAAGTGGAGCTTCAACACAACTGGCGAAGTTTGCTCCTCCCCCGCCATAGGGAGTGATGGCACCATCTATGTGGGCTCTAAAGATAATAATCTCTACGCCATAGACCCCGACGATGGCACCGAGAAGTGGAGATTCAACACAACTGGTGAAGTCGGCTCTTCCCCCGCCATAGGGGGTGATGGCACCATCTATGTGGGCTCTGATAATAATAAGCTCCATGCCATAAACCCCGGTGGCACACTGAAGTGGAGCTTACCCACAGAGAGCAATGTTGAGTCTTCCCCTGCCATAGGGGCTGATGGCACCATCTACGTCGGCTCTGACGATAATAATCTCTATGCCATTACTGAAAGCCCTTGGCCTAAGTTCCGCCAGTGTCCTCAAAATATGGGCAGAAGCCCTTACACCGGTCCTGTAATACCGCAACTGGAGTGGAGCTTTCTCACTGGCGATTGGGTCGAATCCTCCCCCGCCATAGGTGGTGATGGCACCATCTACGTCGGCTCTGATGATAATAAGCTTTATGCCGTAACCCCCGACCGCACGGAGAAGTGGAGCTTCACCACAGATGGACCTGTCTTGTCCTCCCCCGCCATTGGGGCTGATGGCGCCATCTATGTGGGCTCTGATGATAAGAATCTCTATGCCATAAACCCCGATGGCACCGAGAAGTGGAGCTTAACCACAGAGGGCGCTGTCGAGTCTTCCCCTGCCATAGGGGCTGATAGCACCATCTATGTGGGCTCTTCTGATAATAATCTCTATGCCATAAACCCCGGTGGCACCGAGAAGTGGAGCTTCAACACAACTGGCCAAGTCCGCTCCTCCCCTGCCATAGGGGCTGATGGCACCATCTATGTCGGCTCTAATGATAATAATCTCTACGCCATAAACCCTGACGGCACCGAGAAGTGGAGCTTCAATACAACTGGCCAAATCTGCTCCTCCCCCGCCATAGGGACTGATGGCACCATCTATGTGGGCTCTTCTAATAATAGGCTCTATGCCATAGATCCCGACGGCGAACTGAAGTGGAGATACACCACAGGTGGGCCTGTCGAGTCCTCCCCCGCCATTGAGGCTGATGGCACCATCTATGTGGGCTCTAATGATAATAATCTCTATGCCATAACCCCCGCTGGTGCCCTGCAATGGAGCTTCACCACCGGCGGGCCTGTCAAGTCCTCTCCCGCCATAGGGGCTGATGGCACCATCTATGTTGGCTCTTCTGATAATAAGCTCTATGCCATAACCCCCGGCGGCGTCTTGAAGTGGGGCCACATCACAGGTGGCCAAATCATGTCCTCCCCTGTCATAGGGGCTGATGGCACCATCTATGTTGGCTCTGGTTGGCCGGATGATAATAGGCTCTATGCGATTACAGAAGGGGAAGCTGGCGGCCCATGCTTCATCGCTACCGCAGCCTACGGCACCCCAATGGCAAAGGAAATAGAAATTTTGCGTGAGTTCAGAGATGAATACCTGCTGCCCAACCCTGCAGGACAAGCCTTGGTAGACCTTTATTACACGGTCAGCCCACCAATGGCTGAGTTTATAACCGAGCATCCCAGCCTGAAGCCAATAGTGAGGGCTGGGCTGTTGCCTGCTGTGGCCATGAGCACTATAGCCGTCAACACTACTCCGGCCGAGAAGGCAGCCATAATAGGCTTGCTGGTGCTGGTTTCAGTAGCAGTGGCTGTCTGGGCGGCAAGGCGGCGGGGCAGAGGGCCAGAGTATACCTGAGGATGAAATTGTATATTGGCCTGCTGTAATACCTCCGGCAATGCTTTCTTGGCATAAAAACCTTCTTTTTGCTCTGAGACCGTTTAATTGTCGTTGCCCTGATCCTGAGCGGAGGTGAGCTTCTTCGCCTTCGTCTCAAAATGACAGCTTTCGTGAAAGCTATTTGTGGGACTGCACACTAGAGTGCAGGTTTGAAGGCGAAAAAGTGTAGGGGACAGGCACGCTGAAGTGCCCGTCGTAATGAAGGAAGGAGTCGGGGTCAAAAACCCCGATACTATGCTAAAATTTCAATTGATGCACGGCATATGTTATGTCATCCGCCCTATGGAGTATGAGGATATCCCCCAGGTAGCCCAAATTGATAGAGAGGCTTTTCCTGGTGAGTGGGTGTTTCGCTCTCAATCGGCGTATAAGCGGGATCTTGACAATCCATCCGTCCGCTATATAGTGGCTTGTAATAAGAGGGATGCGTCAGAATCTGAGGGAGAAGCGATACAGAGACTGCCTTGGTTCAAACGGCTCTTCGGTCAAGAGCGTCATCTCAACGTACCGGAAAACATAGTTGGCTTTTCGGGCTTCTGGATGATGATGAAGGAGGCACATATCATTGCCATTGGTGTAAGAGATGGTTATCGTCGACTTGGCATAGGTGAAGGTTTGCTCATCGCAACCATTGAACTAGCACAGATAGTGAATGCTAATGTAGTCACTTTGGAAGTGCGCGCTTCTAATGAAATAGCCCAGGAACTTTATAAAAAGTATGGCTTCCGAGTGGTGGGGAGGCGCCCGAGGTATTATTCAAGCGATGGAGAGGATGCTGTAATCATGAGCACGGATAATATTGCCTCTATGCCATTTCAAGCATCTTTGCAGCACTTGAAAAAAGTCTATACCCAAAGACACTGCGAGATTTTTGCCCAGGTCCGCTAACTATATTTATTCAGGATGGCCTTAAAGGAATCTATAACGAACCCTAGCTGCTGCCTATCAGCAGCAAAGGTGGAGAGTTTGAAAGACCTTGCCATGCCTGGCTGTGGTCCCCAAATGCCTCTTTCCTTTAATTCTTTATAAAGGAAATATCCCCTCTCTCGAACCCGCTTGGAGATTTCGTAGAGCACAGGGGTGTCAAAGTGCAGCAGGTCATGCCTGTGTGGGTTTTCCCCTAGCTGCTTAAAACCCAGTTCCTCAAGCTCAGCGGAAAACCACTGTGCTTTGGATACCTGTTCATCCCAATGGTTAACTCTTTCTTTCACATAGGAAAAGGAAGCCATGAGTGTTATCAGAGGAACCCCTCTTACAGTACAGCCGAGAAGCTCAATCTCTTTATTGCTATGTGTGCCGGATTTTCTCAACACTGTCTCTTCCCATTTCCTCTTCATTCCCAACACTCCAACAGGTCCGGCAGAAGCCATGCTTTTGTGCCCACTGCCAATAATGAAATCAGCCCCTATCTCCTCCATACTTATAGGCATTCTGCCCACAGCGTATGCCCCGTTAAGGATGTAAGGGATGTTATATTCTTGAGCAATTTCTCCTAGCCTTCCGGCATCAGGAAGATTTCCATAATTACCGTCTGGATAAGTTAATAGAATTAGCTTGGGGGCGTGTTTTTTTATGAGCGGTGCGTACTCGTTAACGTCGACTCTAAATTCCGGATGTCCGGAATGAGGCACCTCGATTACGTTTAACCCCACCCTTTCAGCAGCGACGACCGTTGTATAATGCCTGTTGCCGTCGACAAGAATCGAATCCCCCGGCTTGGCTAGAGAATGCATGACCATGAATTTAGCTTCTCTGGCTCCGTGGGTTATGGTGGCAACTTCACAGCCTAAGAATTGAGGTAGAAGCTCCTGGACAAAGTCTCGGATGGGGGGATTGGTTACATTACATAAACTACCCTGGCAAAAATCACACACAGAATATCCATCCCCAAATTCCGTTAAGGCCTCCTTGGCAGCATCGGTAAGCATGCCACCTGTCTGTAGAGGCATGAGGTTAATAAGCCCCTTATGTTGCCTTCGCAACTCGCTGAGCTTCTGTAGTGACTTACTGCTTTTCTGTTCCATCTTTCCCCCTGGCAATGACCACTACACGCTCTCTCATAGTTTCTTGACTTCTATGGCTACAAATACAGCGCCAGCAACCCCCATCTTCTTCTGTTGTCCTTCAATATGTTGTCGAACAGCTTCGGGAATCTGTAGATTAAGGTCAGAAAGATGCCTTATTCCCTTCACCTGATAAGTTAAGTTATCGTTGCTACGTTCTATTGCTGCTGCTGCGCCCATGGCTATAGCACGCATATAGTTTATCCCGGCGTGTATGCCTGAAGGCACAACATCACTATAAATGCTGCCGTTGGCAACGCAGATCTCGTTGAAACCGGCGGGACCGATTAATCTCTTGCCGGCCTCTTTTTCGACAACTTTCACCTCAATAGACTTGTCTTTCCAGGCCGAAAACTCACAGGGGGCAATCTCGTCTTTGTGACTTCGGGCGGTTTCCTCGATTGCCTGGGCTATTTTCTGACCCCTGGCTGTCTGAGGGCTGGCTATGTAAGTAATAGATTTAGCTATCTCTTCGTCGGAATACTCAACTACAGCAAATTGGGGGTATGCCAGCTTCCTCACATCATCTATTCCATAAAGAAGCATACCCAGTCGCTCAATGCCAAAGCCTGCATTGAACACAGGGTATTTGATGTCGAAATTGGCCAGGGCCACAGGCGAATACATTCCGATGTCCGCGATCTCGAGCCAGTTGCCCTTATGCTTGACGGAGGCCTCTTGCTCCTGCCCGGGGACGCGGCAGCTTGAACGAGCCCTATGTTTGACGAAGACCTCTTGTTCCTGCCCGGGGGCATAGTACTTGGATGTTGCTACCTTGGTCTCAAATTTGATGTCTGAAAAGCCGTACTGCTTCATGATAGCCCTGGTCATCGTCCTTCCCGCATCTAAAGACATTTCGGGGTCCATAACCACGATGGACGCTGAGTGGTGGACTCGCAAATGCCGGGCATCCTCTCTCTGTTCATTGCGGTATCTGGGACCGACGGAGAATAAAGCGACCGGGAAGCTGGTTTTGTCCTGTAATGCTGCTAAAGTATGAAACCAGGTAGCCGTCATGTGACTTCTTAGGGTCTTGTTGGAGGGCACCGGCTGTAGTTCTCTCATCTCGGGGAAGACCTTATCCAGGAGCTCCGTAGCCTGGTAATCGGTGATGCCCAGTCCGGCAATAAGTTCCTCAATGAGATTATCTGCCTCAATTTCTCCCTTTTTATAATTTCTCAAAATGGTCTGCAGTTTTTCAATGTCAATTTCCTCTGTTATCTTCTTTATTTGGGCTATTCTTTTGTCGCTCAGCCCTATGTCAGGGCGGGGCAATTCAGCTAAGTAAAAAGCCCTGTCGAGGATAACTCGAGCTTCCGGTCCGTACTGCTTGACCACATCGCTGTCGGGCAGCATTGTGAGATTCTCGACCTCGTCAAAACCCAGGTTTAGTAGAAGCTGGCGGGATTTTTGAATTAATTCCCGTACAAGATGGGGTTTGCCTTTCCTCGTCAGAGAGATTTCAGTACCGCTAGGGATAAGCTTCGCCGTAGCTATCCAGGCATCGGTAAAATTGCTTTTTGCCTTAGACTTTATTTCACCTGTATCGAAGGCTGTCATGGTGTGAAGTATACCTTAAAGAAGCCATTCTATTCTACACTCAGCCGCGTAAGTTTCCCTCGATTCTTACTTTGATAAAAAGGTTACTATGTGCCCTGTTTTGAGCGGTCGCCGTTAATCCTTCAGAATTCTCTCAGTCAAGAAATCCTTCACTACGTCTAAGACCTGTTCTTTCGGGCAGCTGGCTCTCCACATTCCATCCGGAAAGTTGAAGAACAACCACTTCCTGTGAGTCCCCTTGCTCATGATCAGAACGAAATCACCTGTCTTGGTGTCCTGGGAAATTTCTATAAGGCCTTTGTTCTTCAGCCCCCGCGCTCGCATTCTGTCTCTAACCCTTATTTCCTCCATTTTCATTTTTGACACCTCCTTTTTATCCTTGTAACCCTGCGTGGAAGGCAGGTCGTTCAGGTCGGCATCGCTTTCAGCCCTCGAACCGTTACACAGGGAGTAGCTTACTTGCTATTGTTTTTCGCCCTTCTCTTCCGGGGTGTCTTCTGTCCTCTCCACCTCGATAGTGCATTCTGTTACTAGTGCGGCAATTGCTCCGAGCGCAGCCAGTAATGGGGCCGCCAGGACCGTTACCGCAGCTGCGGAAACGCCTACTGTCAATGGGATGTCTATCAGGGGACGCCCCTTATGTATTAAACGGACTCTTCTGATGTTTCCTTGATGTATTAGCTCCTTTATCTTCTCAACCACTTGACTTCCCTCTACAGTGAACTTCTCGGTTGTCATTGTCCTTAACCTCCTTTCACTCTTAATCTTTACATCCTTGTCTTCAGTCTTTGGCGCCGATGCACCGCAGCAAGTGTTGCTTCAGCATGTTCAGCACGGCTTCAGCAGCATCTCGCTTGTTTCCCTCTCGGTTTCCCTGAAAGACATGCTTCTGACTCAAGCTTTCATCTCTGGCTGCCAGGCCAAGGTAAAACAAACCCACCGGTTTTTTGGGAGTATCGCCCGAAGGACCGGCAATCCCGGTATCAGAGACGCATATGTCCACATCCAGGAGCTTCCTGCCACCTTGAGCCATTTCCAGAGCTGTTTGCTCGCTCACGACGCCATAATTTTTAATGGTCGCCTTTTTTACCCCCAGCAGGGCGATTTTTACTTCGTTGCTGTAAGCTACTACAGAGCCCTTGAAGTAATCCGAGCTGCCGGGGACATCGGTTATCCTATCAGCTGTCCTGCCGCCGGTAGCTGACTCGACAGTGCCGATGGTCAACAACTTTCCGGTTTTGGCCTGGTATTCTCTTATTAGCCGGGCGATTTCCGCTTCCAGTTCTGCCATTATTTGTTAATTTTAGCATGTCTCCTTGCTATAATTCAGCGATGGCTGAGTTAAGCGACGTAATTACTTTTCTGGGTACTGCCGGTGCCAGGTTTGTCGTGGCTCGCCAATTTCTCGCTTCGGGAGGTGCCTGGCTTAACCTTGGTAACACTCAAATACTCCTTGACCCCGGTCCTGGTTCCCTGGTTCAGGCTGCCAGGAGAAAACTCGACCCCACGAAACTGGAGGCTATTATTTTATCTCATAGACATTTAGACCACAGTGGGGATATTAATATTATGATTGAAGCTATGACCGACGGAGGTACAAAGAAGCGCGGCATGGTCTTTGCCCCCTCCGATGCCCTGAATCGAGACCCTGTTATCCTTTCTTATTTGCAGTCTTATCCCCGGAGTATCCAGGTCTTAACTGAAGGCGGGTCTTACACAATAAACGACGTTTCTTTTAAGACCCCGGTCAGGCACAAGCATCCCGTAGAAACATATGGCTTTATCTTCCAAACGCCGCGGCATACTTTCTCCTGGATTACAGACACCAGATATTTTGATGATTTAGCCGAGCACTATGAAGGCGATTTACTAATTATCAATGTGGTCCGATTGAACCCCGGAGCTCCCATTGACCATCTAGCTCTTCCTGAGGCCAGGAGCATAATTGAGAAACTGAGGCCCAGGATAGCTATACTTACTCATTTTGGCATGACCATGTGGCGGGCTAAACCCTGGGAGTTGGCTGAGAAATTGACCGAGGAGACCGGAACCTCAGTCATTGCCGCCAGAGATGGCATGAAGTTCGACCTGGCGCAATTAGAGAGATGATAGGATACAAGCTCTACTATAGTAAGTTCTAACTCACCATCGTCCTTCTGAATAATACAATCCCGACGGCAAACAGGACGACTGCCCAGCCAATAAGCCAGTAAAGATCGAGTATGATAGCTGAGAAAGAGGAGCCGTTGAGAACAGCCCGGGAGGCGTCTATGGCATGGATGAAGGGAAGGGCCCCAGCGACGCTTTTAATAGCCGAGGGCATACGCTCCACTGTGAACCACGCCCCGGAGATCATTGCCATGGGAACGATGAAGATCCAGGAAACACCCGTTTGGGACTCGCTTTTGACCAGGCTGCCCACTATCATGCCTATCCCAATAGAGCAAAGCCCGATAAGGAAGAAAAGAAGAAAGGCATGCCCCAGATTGCCGACAATAGTCAACCCCATCGCCATCCCCACGCCAAGATAAATCAGCGTGGAGACGATGACCACCGGGATGAAAGGCAAGGAATAACCCAGAATGAAATCCCAGGGCCTTGCCGGGGTTGTGAACATTCGAGCCAGAAAGCCCTTCTCCCTATCACCGGCAATTATCCCCGCCGCTGTGGAAATTAAAATCATGAGTCCGTAAACAGCTATCCCGGGAAAATAGAAATTGACAGCCATATTCTTTATTTTGCTTTCTGTTCCCTTTAGCTCAACATTTAAAGGAGGAGCCACTCCCAGGAATTCAGAGCCGACAGCCTCTATTATAGGTTTTAATTGTAGACCTATCATCGGGTCTGCTGCCTTGTAGACTAACTTCAAGTTGATAGCTTGCTGGGTTCGTGTTGCCTCCCCGAATCCTGAGGGAATGAGTAAATATAATGATATGCTGCCGTTCTCCAGGTCGTCCTGGGCCTGAGATTCCTCACTGTATATCGGCTCATTCAGGTCGATGGCATCTACGCTTCCAAGATACTGTATAAAAGCGGAGGAGTTTTGGGAGCGGTCTTCGTCTGCTATGCTCATCGCAATGGGGCCGGCCTGTCCCCCGCCGGCGGCGGCGCAAAATACCAGCATAAAGGCAACGGGCATTCCCACGAGGAAGCCTAGAAGCACAGGGTTTCTATAAATCTCCTTCAGATTCCTTTTGCCGATTTCCCAGAACTTCATTTCCTTCACCTCCCTTCTAGTCTCTAAGCTTCTTTCCCGTTATCTGGATAAAGACGTCCTCCAGGGTTGGCTGCTCTAAGGCAGCAGAATAAACGGTAACTCCTCTAGAATGGAGATAGTCCACGATCCCTTTGAAGTCTAAGTCCTTGTGGTAAATCTTAAGCCTCCCCTTGACCTTCTCCAGCCTGGAGTATTTGCTTTGCAAATCCGCTATGACCTCAGCGGTGAGGTTTTCTGTTGAGACGACCATGCTGCGCATCTCAAAGAGATTTGTCTTTAGCTCTTGAGACGTGCCCAGAGCTACAACCCTTCCTTCGTCAATAATCCCTATTCGGTCGGAGAGGAAATCTGCCTCCTCCATATAATGGGTGGTGAGAAGAATGGTCTTCTTTCCCTTAAGCTCAGCTATATATTCCCAGATGGCTCTTCTTGCCTGGGGGTCCAGGCCAAGGGTAGGTTCATCCAGAAATAATACCTGGGGGTCGGAAACAAGGGCCATGGCTATACTGAGCCTGCGTTTCATCCCTCCGGAAAACTTCCGCACCTGGTCTTTGGCCCTTTCCATAAGCCCCATCGTCTCCAGTAGCTCCTTCGACCGCCTTGCTACTTCATCAGAGCTCAGGCCATGGACCCTGCCAATCAGAGCCAGGTTTTCCCAGCAGTTAAGGCGCTCAGAGAGGATGGTATCTTGTGGCGATACCCCAATGCGCTTTTTAACCGCAAATGGTGCTTTAACTACGTCGTAGCCCAATACAGAAGCTGTCCCCTTGGTTGGCTTTAAGAGGCAACATAGCATCCTGATGGTGGTAGTCTTCCCTGCCCCGTTAGGGCCGAGGAGGGAGAAAAGCTCGCCTTTATTTATCTCCAGGTCAACGCCGTTTACCGCTACTAAGCCATTAAACTTTTTGGTGAGCTTAAAGGTTTGTACTGCATTCATTTCTTCACCCCCCCCTCTTTTTACAAATAATACTACACTTAATGTCCTAGGAACAATGACGTCTAATGGCAGAAAGATGGACTTCAGCAGCAAAAATGAAAGCTTCCTGGCAACGACATATTTTCCCGGAGGGTTGCCCCTCAAGTATCGTCTGCGCTGGAACGTTTCACTTCCGTGTTCGGGATGAGAACGGGTGGTTCCATTCCGCTAAAGTCACCAGAAAGCTCTCTGATTAAGTATAGCCTATTCTCGGAAGAACATGCAACTTTGTGGGTCGTCTGGAGAAACGATTTGCTGCGTTCCTGTGCTATAATAGTTCTAAAGTCTCATAGAGAGGAGGCTTGATATCATGGATTGGGGGATGCAAAACCGTTTGGCACAATTAATTCAAGCGGATGGTCGCTGTTTATTCCTGCCCGTGGACCATGGGTATTTTCAGGGTCCTGTCAAAAAATTGGAGAACCCGCGTAAAACTCTCGAACCTCTTCTCCCTTACACCGATGCGATTTTCATTACCAGGGGAGTTTTAAGGTCATCGATAGCCCCTGACAAGGCGAAACCAATTATCCTCAGAGTATCTGGCGGCACCAGCGTAGCGGGAAAGGACCTGGCTCATGAGGGGATAACTACCTCTATGGAGGAAGCCATCCGGCTCAATGCGTGTGCCGTGGGCATCTCCATATTCGTCGGGACTGATTACGAGCACGATTCCTTGTTAAATCTAGCCAGGCTTGTTGATGAAGGGGAAAGGTATGGCATTCCGGTAATGGCAGTTACGGCTGTGGGTCGAGAACTGAAGAAGCGTGACGCCCGCTATCTTGCTCTGTCCTGTCGTATTGCTGCAGAGATGGGCGCTCGAGTGGTAAAGACCTATTACTGTGAAAAATTCGAGAAGGTTACACAGGGCTGCCCCGTTCCCATAGTCATTGCTGGTGGGCCCAAAGTAAATACAGAATATGAAGTACTTCAATTTGTTTATGATGGCATCCAGAAAGGTGCCATAGGCGTGAATCTGGGGAGAAACATCTGGCAAAATGAGCACCCCGTGGCCATGATAAAAGCCATACGCGCCGTTATCCATGGGAACGCTACTCCTGAGCAGGCCCAAGAAATATACGATAATGTGAAGAGCGGGAAGGAATAATGGTGATGCCTGTGCTAAACAAAAGCCAGCTTCTTCGCCTCCGGACGGCGGAGAGGCTGGTCTCATTTCAAGTGCCCGAAATTTGAGGAGGTGTTTAAATTGAAAAAGTTGAATGCCGCCGCTGTCTTGATGTGCATCATTGGAACGTTTGGTGTGTTTCAATTCATCTGGGGAATTGCAGCCACCGAAAGCTTCACTCAAATGTGGGCAGAAATGATGGGAACAACTGCCAGTGGGTCAACACTTCTGACGCTGGCGGTTAAGTTCTATGCCGTATATCACTTTATTGCGTTGGCATTGTTAGCTGTGATTGCCGTGATTCCACTCAGGAGAGCAGAGAAGTGGGCCTGGTTCTCAATCCTGGTTTTCGGTGGAATTGGTCTGGGCTTCGGCCTTGCTCTCTGGGCTCCGTATTTCCCCTTCATGTATGTTCTCTTTGCGATGTGGATAGCGGCATTGGCGCTTTCCGCCAGGCCATGCCTTAAAAAGAAATAATGAATGCTGTGGAACGCTAAAAGAAAGGAGGAGAGTACAATGAAAGTATTAATGCGCACCACTGTAAAAGTCGTTCCTGGAAAGATGGCAGAGTATATGGAGGTTGACAAAAAGGGCGAAGCTATCGCAATTCGGGCAGGAGGG